>Ga0129314_1001778_pt1 | contig 13722 bp, 12 predicted proteins | sample O1111metagenome_FD_94431 | JGI IMG/M metagenome (GOLD analysis project Ga0129314, IMG submission 94431) | Orangutan individual fecal microbial communities from fecal samples from Wisconsin, USA - O1111 metagenome | ecosystem: Host-associated > Mammals > Digestive system > Large intestine > Fecal...
CGCATCAACGCCTATGAGATCATTGAGGACACCCTGAACCTGAAAGATGTCCGCATTTTTGATTATGTGTACGATGCCGATGGCAGGAAAACCGCTGTCCTCAACAAGAAGGAAACCGCCATCGCCCAGAGCAAGCAGGAACTCATTAAAGACGCTTTTGCTGAGTGGATCTGGAAAGACCCGGACCGGCGCGAGGCTATCTGCAAAACCTACAATATCCTGTTCAATTCTAACCGTCCCCGTGAGTATGACGGTAGCCATATCAGCTTTTCAGGCATGAACCCGGAGATCACACTCCGCAAGCACCAGGTCAACGCCATCGCGCACATTTTGTACGGTGGAAATACCCTGCTTGCCCATGTGGTGGGCGCGGGCAAGACCTTCGAAATGGTAGCTGCTGCCATGGAGAGCAAGCGGCTGGGCCTGTGCCAGAAGTCCCTCTTTGTGGTGCCCAACCACCTGACAGAGCAGTGGGCCACTGAGTTTTTGCAGCTCTATCCGGCAGCGAACATCCTTGTCGCTACCCGTAAGGATTTTGAAACCAAAAACCGCAAGAAATTCTGTGGACGGATCGCTACCGGCGACTACGATGCCGTTATCATCGGGCATAGCCAATTTGAGAAGATCCCCATGAGTGTAGAGCGCCAGCGGGCCATTCTGGAGCAGCAGATCGACGAGATTATGATGGGCATTTCCGAAGCCAAGCGAGAAAAAGCGGAAAATTTCACGATCAAACAGATGATGAAAACCCAAAAGGGCCTGCAAGCCAAGATCGACAAGCTGAATGACCAGAGCCGCAAGGACGATGTGGTCACCTTTGAGGAATTGGGCGTTGACCGTATCTTCATCGACGAGAGCCATTATTTCAAAAACCTCTTTCTCTACACGAAAATGCGGAATGTGGGCGGTATTGCCCAGACCGAGGCGCAGAAAAGTTCAGACCTCTTTATGAAGTGCCGTTATTTGGACGAGATCACCGGAGGGCGCGGCATTGTCTTTGCCACCGGCACCCCCATTTCCAATAGTATGGTGGAGCTTTACACCATCCAGCGTTACTTGCAGATGTCGGCACTGGAGGAGCAGGGCTTACAGCACTTCGATAGCTGGGCGGCGAACTACGGCGAGACTGTCACCGCCATCGAGCTGTCCCCGGAAGGGTACACTCTAATAGGACGATAAATCTAAACGACCAAAAGTAAAAGCCCAACGGTAGAAAGGTGGTGGAGATAATAGCAAGGTATTCAAAAATAACTGCGCTGTATGAACGATTATCGCGCGACGATGACCTGTCGGGAGAGTCAAATTCCATCACCAATCAGAAGAAATACTTGGAAGATTACGCGCAAAAAAACGGATATACAAACATTCGCCACTTCACCGATGATGGCTATTCCGGGGTGAACTTCAATCGGCCCGGTTTCCAAGCAATGATAAGTGAAATCGAAGCTGGCAACGTGGAAACCCTTATTGTCAAGGACATGAGCCGCTTAGGACGAAACTATTTGCAGGTCGGCTTTTATACAGAAATTCTGTTCCCGCAGAAAAAAGTCCACTTTCTTGCAATCAATAACAGCATCGACAGCGACAAGGCTTCCGACAACGACTTTGCCCCGTTCTTGAACATCATGAATGAATGGTATGCCAAGGATACGAGCAACAAAATCCGTTCTGTTTTTGATGCTCGTATGAAAGACGGTAAGCGTTGTAGCGGTTCAATCCCCTATGGGTATAATCGTGTGCCGTCCGATAAGCAAGCGCTTGTCATTGATCCTGTTGCTGCCGAGGTGGTAAAGCACATCTTTTTGCTTGCCAATGAGGGTAAAAGCACGCGCGCAATCGCTGAAAAGCTGACTGAAGAAAAGATTCTTATTCCTGCTGCCTACGCAAAGGAATACCACCCAGAGCAGTACAATGGGCAGAAGTATTCAAATCCCAACCTGTGGGGAATGTCTACTGTCAGGGGCATATTGGAAAGACAAGAATATCTCGGTCACACAGTTTTGCGTAAAACGGTAGGCACTAATTTCAAGCTACATAAGCGGAAAAGCACTACCCAAGACGAACAGTATGTGTTCCAAAACACACATGAGCCTATCATATCGCAGGAACTGTGGGATAGCGTACAAAGGCACAGAAAGCGAGTGCAACGAGCTTCGGCTTGGGGCAGTCACACCAACCGTTTAAGCGGTTACCTGTACTGTGCTGACTGCGGCAGACGGCTGACACTTCAGACACATTACAGTAAAAAGGACGGTTCTGTGCAGTATTCCTATCGCTGCGGTGGATATGCAAGCAGAGTAAATAGCTGCACAGCACATTCTATCAGCGCCGATAATGTTGAAGCCTTGGTACTATCTTCTGTAAAACGCTTTTCACGGTTCGTTTTGCAAGACGAAAATGCGTTTGCAGCCGAGTTGCAATCGCTGTGGATTGAAAGGCAGAAAACAGAGCCGAAGACCCAGCAATCTGAATTGCAACGCTGTCAGAAACGGTATGACGAGCTTTCTAACCTTGTTCGTGGGCTGTATGAAAATCTAATGTCGGGCTTGCTTTCTGAAAGACAGTATCGGCAGCTTATGAAGCAGTACGATGATGAGCAGACCGACCTCGAAACCAAAATGGACGCAATCAAAAGCGCCCTTTCCGAAGAAAGAGAAAAGTCCGGGGATATTAAGCAGTTCATAGCACTGATCCGCAAGTGCAAAAATCCTACGGAACTCTCAGATTTGATGTTCTATGAACTCATTGACAAAATTGTGGTTTATGAAGCGGAGGGCGTTAGCCGGGCAAGAACCCAAAAGGTTGATATTTACTTCAACTATGTTGGGCAGGTCAATATCGACTATACGCCGGAAGAAGTTGCCGAGATACAGGCGCAGGAAGCACAGACGGTGGCGGAACGCCTGCAAAAGCAACGCGCAAGGGAGAAAGCCTACCGGGAGAAGCGCAAGGCTGAAAGGCTTGCAGCAAACGGCGGTGAACTTGTAAAAAAGCAGGTTTGCCCCCAATGCGGCAAGATATTTATACCAGCCAGCAGTCACCAAACCTTTTGCTCAAAGGGCTGCTGCTATCAAGCACGGCAGGATCAGAAGCAAGCTGAACGCGAAGCAGAGCGCGGGCGGCATTATTACCGCCAGCGCATTTGTGCGATGTGCGGCAACTCCTACTGGCCCGAAAGCAGTCGGTCAAAGTTCTGTTCTGATGCTTGCCGGAAAAAGAACCACAATAAAGTAACCTTGGAAGCCTATCACAAGAAAAGAGCAAAGGAGCAAACGCTATGGAAAAGCACATCACCAGTGAACACACAGACCTGAAATGGGAACGGCTACGGCTGCAATATCTCCGAAAATGCCGGAGAGCGCTGTACGCAGAATTGCTGGCTACCGATAAGCTGAACGAACATCTTGGGGAAATCAATGGGCAAGCGGATTCTATGTTTTCCCAACTTGTAAAGCAGCTTGCCGAGCAGCAAGGCATAACGGAAGCACTGAAAGCCGAAAATCAGTTGCTATGGGTGCAACAGATGAACAATGTACAGAATGTAGCTACCGAGATTGTGCTGAATGAGTTGATTTACTGCTGAAAGAATGGTTGGGGTATCAATGTTTTCTCGTTTAAGAAACAACATCGTTGTACTGTGGATTGTGCGCTTACTTGCGTTGCCGATGATTGCGCTGCTGTATGTGGCGGGGTTTGTACTTAATCTTCTGTATGGTATCTGCGGCAGTATTGGTATGATTCTTGCCGGGCTGGGTGGCTTCGCTGCTTTCCTTGCGCTGCTAGATGGAAGCTATGCACAGGCAGCAGCTTCGGCGCTTGTGGCGCTGCTGTTATGCCCATTTGCAGCACCGATGCTGCTATCCTTGGCAGGAAGTGCCTTAATTGTCGCTGCATCAGCAATATTTGCTTGGTTGTTCTGAAAACAGAATATGACGATGAACCGCTGTCGGCTGCACAACGGTTTTTCTTTTTCAGGTAGCTTTTAAGAAGTCATAAAGTCGGGATAGTAATGGAAGAAACTGAAATTGAAGATTATTTTTCCGATTGGTTTGCTAAACTTTCGTACACACTCATGTTGATAATAAGCTGAAATTATGCTATACTGCGTGTAATAAATGTCGGAGGTGCTATGCTCGCTATGGATACAAATCAGGTTGTTGGCGTTATTTACAAACATGGTGATGATGATTTTTCTATTTGGTTCCCGGAACTGTCGGCAGCTGAGAATAAGGAAGTCAATGCACTGCTTGAAAAGTTTGCAAACAGTGGTTGCTCCACAAGGGGAACAAAACAAGACATCATTGATGAAGCAACGGATTCTCTGAAGTAAAGCAACGCCGATGTTACTATCATTGGTAGGAAGTGGCTTTACTATTGCTGCATCAGCAATATTTGCTTGGCTGTTCTGAAAACAGAATATGACGATGAACCGCTGTCGGCTGCACAGCGGTTTTTCTTTTTCAGGTAGCTTTCAAGAAGTCATAAAGTCGGGATAGTAATGGAAGAATGTCAAAATAAGGGTATGTATGATAAAAAACAAAGCAGGAAAACAACGCTGTTTTCCTGCTTTGTCTTTACCTGCCCCGCTTATGCTTGAAATAAAACAAGAACTTATGTGCAATTTCAACACAAATCCGAGAAAATCCATCAAAAAATTGTCTGTTCGGGTTGGCCCAATTAAAAAAGCATGATATAATAAAACTATTATAAATTATAAGGTGGTGCTATTATGACCGAGGCAGAAAGACAGATTATTCTTTCCCGTGCAAAGAACTTTTTCCGTACAAGGATTGCAGAAAACCATAAGGAAAATACGGAAAAACTGTCCAATTTGAGTAAGTTCAATGTAAACCCATTTACCCATAAATATTTGGCACAATTTGCTTTTGGAGATTCCTCCCCTGAAAGCATGGCTAAAGCACTTATATATCCGCGTGTACTCGGTACATCAATTTCCACAACATTCGGAACACAACTACAATTTTTCTGCAATGAGGTACTATCCTCTTACGCATCAACGACCTCAGGCATTGACATTGAGTTTATCGATGCCCTTGATGGTCGAAAAAAGTATTGCCAGGTAAAAGCCGGTCCTACAACTATTAACCATGATGATGTGGATACTATCATAAATCATTTTGGAAAAATTCGGAATTTAGCCAGGACAAACCATCTTAATCTCAATATAACAGATTGCATTGTGGGTGTATTCTATGGCACGGAAGCGTCTATTTGTACTTCCTACAAGAAAATAAACGAGCAATACCCTGTGTATGTTGGTGCTGAATTTTGGCACCGCTTAACGGGTGATGCGGGATTTTATTATGACTTAATCGATGCCTTTGCTGAAGTTGCCGATGAAATGGATAGCTCCCTGATGATAAATAACCTTATCCATCAACTTGCAAGCCAAATTGCGAGGGAACAAGGTTAATCATTTTCCCCTTTATATGTTTGGACAGCGAGCTTTAGTTGCACGCCAACGCGTCGTGCCATTTCGACAGGAACAGCGTTTCCAATTTGCTTGTATTGATCGCAAAGGCCGCCGCAAAAAGTCCAATCATCAGGGAAAGATTGGATTCGAGCATATTCCCTTACCGTAAATGGACGTGTCTCATCGGGGTGGCAACGCTCGGTTTGCTTTTGAGATGGACTACATGTTAGAGTCAAACAAGGCTCATCCCAACTAATGCGACGTGCCATGCCGCGACGTCCACCACCGGAATAGTAGGATTTTCCCATATACTCTTTTGCTACATCCTCAGGCAGATTTACCCAGCAGCCGCCTGCGGGAACAAGGTCAAGAACTTTCTTCTTTTTCTCACTATATTGTTCGCCGACACTCTTAGGACAATCTTTAAGAGCATCTCTTAAGGTTGTCCATTTTTCGTCTGCGTCTGGATAGGAAAATTCAATATCTACATCATTACGGATTCCAACAATTACAATTCGTTCTCTTTTTTGGCCGACACCATAGTAGCAAGCATTCATGATTTTTTGCTGTGTGTGGTAGCCGAGGGATTCCAACACACTTATAATTGTGCTAAGAGTTCTCCCTTTATCATGTGATACTAGCCCACGAACATTTTCAGCCAAGAACACTTTCGGGTGGACTTCTTGAACACAGCGGGCAAATTCGTGAAAGAGTGTTCCGCGAGTATCATCAAAGCCAAGTTTTTTCCCCGCAAAAGAGAATGCTTGGCACGGGAAACCGCCTGTGACAATATCAACTTTGTCCTTGAAAGCAGTAAAGTCCACATTATGAATATCGTCACAAATAACATTCCAATTTGGGCGGTTTGTCCGAAGTGTTTCACAACACGCCTTATCAAATTCAACGTATTCAAGCGTTTTGATTCCAGCTTGTTCCAAACCTAAAGCAAGCCCGCCTGCGCCAGCAAATAATTCAATTGCGGTTACATCACTGCTTTTTATCATTTTAGTGTTTCCACTCCTATCTTGAGGGTGTTCAAAGTCCATTATTGTGTCCGGACTCACATCAAGTACTTGGCATAGCTCTTCCACTCTAGTCTTGAATGGGTTGTAGTTGTCTGACATCATTACAGACAACTGGTTCTTTGTAATGCCAAGTTCAGTTGCAAGGTCAGTAAAAGTTTTTATCTTTTTACGCTCCATTGCTTCCTTGACTTTGACTTTGGACAGGTACACTGGAAAGTATCCCTCGCTCTCTAAAGTTATGAATTTATATTAACACAGAAAAACCCGCCTGTCAATGAGGTGGCGTCATTTATTTGCGCATTTGTACTGATTTCTGAGTCTATCCAAGGCTTAAAACAATGCGTAAAGGGCTTTTCCTTGGAGCAATAAGTGTTAATATCCATTAACTCAATAAAAGCCCCTCATATCAAATAAAAACGTCCAAAATCGCCCCGAAAGCGAACAGTTTCGGGAGATGTTGGGCGTTTTTCTATTTTCAAAAGCAAATCCGCAAAACCGGGCTGCGGGCAAGGAGGTGACGCAGATGCCCCGTATGCCGAAATATCTCAAGAGAGAATGGACGTTCTTTCTTGGAGATTGCGGGCGGAAGAAATATAACCCTCTTTGCAGGAAGTGCGAAAGGAGTTGCAAGCAGAGCTTCCGTGCCGTTGTTATCCTATGCACACAATACAAATCAAAAAGGAGCATAAAACAATGAACGACAATCCGAGCAGCTTCGGCTCAAAGCTGGAGCTTATCAAGGCCAGCGACATTAAGCCCAAGCAAGTGCGCTGGTTATGGTATCCCTACATTCCCTTCGGCAAGGTTACACTGTTGCAAGGTGATCCCGGTGACGGCAAGAGTAAGCTCATGCTTTCTCTTGCCGCTTTGCTTTCTAGGGGAGCGCCGCTGCCGTTCTCCGATGATGAGGAAAGCTACGAGCCAGTGACAATCATCTATCAAACCACGGAGGACGATGCCGATGACACTGTCGTGCCGCGCTTCAATGCGGCTGGCGGCGATGGTGAGCGGCTGGTATTTATCAAAGAAGATGTGAAGCGCCTGACTTTCGGAGATGACCGTATCCGAGAAGCCGTTGAACAGTGCGATGCCAAGCTGCTGATTCTTGACCCTATGAGTTCTTACATCGGTGATGATTGTTCGATGAACAACGCCAATGAAACCCGCGCGGAGTTCAACCATCTGATTGCCGTTGCCAAGGATACAGGCTGCGCTATCGTTATTATCGCCCACATGAACAAGGCAAAGGACACAAGCCCGCTCTACCGCACAAACGGTTCTATCGACATTGCGGGTGCTGCGAGAAGTATTCTTGCCATCACACGAACCGCAAACAGTGCAAATCCAGCCGAACGCTATTTGGTGCAAGTGAAATCCAACCTTGCTCCGATGGGGTCGGCTATTCTTTTTGAGGTTGCAGACAAGGGCGTGAATTTCCTTGATGAACTGGAAATGACCGCCGAGGACGCTTTTGCAGCTACTGCCCCACGCATGGGCAGACCGAATGACCGCGAGGAAGCGGCAACGGCGTTTATCCGTTCGCTGCTTGATGGCGGCAGACAGTTGGCTTCCGACTGCGAAGCCAAACTTGAAGGCGCAGGCTTCAAGAAATCAACCTACAAAAAGGCAAAGAAGAAAGCTGGAGTTCATTCCGTGAAAGACGGTTTCCTGTGGTACTGGACTTTGCCGGAGGTTGAAAAGCCGAAAGAAAAAAGGCGGGGTGATGACCTGCCGAATTGATTTCGGCACGAAAAGGAGGTCAAGGGGGAACTCCCTTGCCCACGACATCTTTGCAGCGAAGCTGAAAGTGTCATAGTGGGTTACACAGATTGTTCCAATCTTGTGTAACAGGGCTTCGCCCTACCGCTTAGAAAGGAGAAATTGCAGTGGCAAAAGATATGAGTTGCGCCAGAGTTAAACAGTGTTCAGCCGCCAGTATCGGCGCAACAGAACGGCACAATGAACGGCTAAACACCGACTATGCCAACGTCAATGTGGTACAGGAGCGCATACCGCTGAACGTACATTATCGCTCCCCGCCGTCCTCTTATATGGAGATGCTGCGCACTATGGAAGCGGCTGGAACTGTATCGACAAGGGGGCTGCGGAAAGACGCCACTCTTTTCGATGAAATCATCATCGATGTGAATACCATGTACTTTGAGCGCAACGGCGGTTATGAGTACGCAAAAAAGTTCTATGAGGAAGCCTATCACTTCTTGGAAAAGAAATTCGGCTCGGAGTATGTGGTGGCTGCTGTCATGCACGCAGACGAGATCAACAAGGCTGTGACAAGCGACTTGGGGAAAGATGTCTACCACTACCATCTCCACGCCGTAGTAATCCCTGTGGTGGACAAGGATATTTTGTGGAGCAAGCGCTGCAAAGACCCGGCGCTACGCGGTACGGTTCGGGAGACGATTCATCAAGTGAGCCATTCAAAGAAATGGGCATCAAATATCCCGCTGAAAGATGAACAGGGTCAGCCTGTCCTGCGTAGTAACGGAAAGCCCAAGTACCGCCCCTCGTACAGTATCTTGCAGGACGAACTGGTAACCCATATGCAGGAGCATGGTTTTACGGACTTCCAGCGCGGTGAGCTTGGTAGCACACGCGAAAATCTTACTTCCCTGCAATATCAGATTGAAAAGGATAAGGAACGGCTTGCAAACATTCAAGAGCGTGTAGAAGCTGCGCAGACCAAGTACGAAGCGGCATGGAATGTGCGCAAAACCGAATCCGAGATTGATGACATGGGCAAGAAAACCCTTACAGGAAAATATACCGTGTCGAAAGAGGACTATAAGCAGTTGACGGCACTGGCAAAAGAGGGCATCACAAGCCGCCAAGAAATCCACAAACTGAACGAGGATATTTCACTCTACAAAAAGCAGTACATTGACTACAAGTACAAATTGCACGATACACAATCGGCGTATGCCGCACTGAGACGGCGCTGCGAACCGTTTTTGCAAGCGCTGAAATATTTTCCCCAGTTTGCAAAGGGCTTTGCAGATAAGATTGCTGACCTGTTGGAGCATAGAGAAGCGCAGCAGAAAAAAGAGCGTGAGGAAGCAAAACTCAATCCGCATAGGACGGCTGCTCGCCGCCAAGATTTGGAGCGCTAAAATGCCCGCTTCCATTACTATCCCGACTTTATAACTTCTTCCCCACTTGATTTTGGAGGTACAGAAAATGAACGACATTACCAGCACAATCACAAAGCCCCTTGCTGTCTTGGGCGAAAATGGCAGCGGCTATACAAAAGAAGCAAACTTTGTTTCATGGAATGGCAACGATGCAAAACTGGATATTCGGATTTGGTATCCGGGGCATGAACGCTGCGGCAAGGGTATAACGCTCACCGAGGACGAGGGTAGAAACCTTTACGAAGCACTCAAAGAAATTTATGAGCCGGAGTAATTCTTTCAGCCGGCAGAAAGGGTGTTTGCAACTTGGCACATCAAATTTCGACTGATGGGGAATACGTTATGGAAAATTTCAATTCCGATTTCGCGGTTAGGCTGGGAAGAACTACATTTATTGTGTGTATCAAGCAGTCCCAAACAGCAAAAAAGCCGCTTGAAAGAATTATCAAAGATGTATGTAGGCACGAGGTTTTAGGAGATTTCCGTACTGGAAAATCATAACCTTAAAATAATATTTACGAAATTGTCTTGACAAACTGCTCTCCGAGGGCACTGGCTACCGGGCCAAGACGCGGTTTGCCAAGTTTTATAACCTGCCTGAGTTGATGTCCGTTTTCAAAAATGTGGCGGACATTCAGACGGCGGATATGCTCAAGCTCCCCGTGCCGGAGGCGCATTACCACAATATCGCCTTGAAGCCATCGGAGTATCAGAAAGAGATCGTGGCGTCGCTGGCGGAGCGCGCTGAGAAAGTCCGCAACCGCGAGGTGGACAGCAGCGTGGACAATATGCTGATGATAACCAACGATGGCCGCAAGCTGGCGCTGGACCAGCGGCTCATCAACCCCATGCTGCCCAGCGCCCCCAACAGCAAAGCCGCCAAGTGCGCCGAAAATGTGTTTGAGATCTGGCAGCGCACCGCTGACAAGCGTTCCACCCAAATGATTTTTTGCGACCTGTCCACCCCAAAGGATGACGGAACCTTCAGCGTTTATGATGATGTTCGCGCGAAATTGCTGGAATTGGGCGTTCCCGAAAATGAGATCGCCTTCATCCACAACGCCAAGAGCGAAACTCAGAAGAAAGACCTGTTCGGCAAAGTGCGGAGCGGTCAGGTGCGTATTCTGTTGGGCAGCACCCAGCGCATGGGCGCTGGCACCAACTGCCAGCAAAAGCTCATCGCACTCCACCATCTCGACTGCCCATGGCGTCCGTCCGACCTTCAGCAGCGGGAGGGCCGTATCATTCGCCAAGGCAACGAAAACCCCGAAGTAGACATTTACAGCTATGTCACCGAGGGCACCTTTGATGCTTACCTCTATCAGCTGGTGGAGAGCAAGCAGAAATTCATTTCTCAGATTATGACCAGCAAAAGCCCGGTGCGTTCCGCCGAAGATGTGGACGAGCAGGCGCTTTCCTACGCCGAGATCAAGGCGCTGGCCAGCGGCAATCCCATGATTAAGGAAAAGATGGATCTCGACATTGAGGTTTCTAAGCTGAAATTGCTCAAAGCCAACCACCTAAGCCAGCGGTATGCGCTGGAGGACGCCATCAGCAAGGGCTTTCCGAAACAAATCGCGGAAGCGCAGGCTCGAATCGCCGGGTATGGCGCGGATATAGCTGCCGTCAAGGAGAATACCCACCCAAACGCGGACGGCTTCTCCCCACTTACGCTGGCGGGTGTAACCCATGCCGACAAAAAGGAGGCAGGCGCGGCGCTGCTGACCATGTGTCAGACGATGCTCTCCCCGGAGGCAACGCAGGTAGGTTTCTATCGCGGTCTGACGCTGGAGCTGGCGTTCGATACCTTCGCTCGGGAGTACCGCCTGACCATGATCGGACAGCTTCGGCACACGGTCACGCTGGGAACCGATGTGTTCGGCAATTTGCAGCGCATGGACAATGCGCTGGAGGGACTGCCCATCAAGGAGCAAACCTGTCGCGAGCAGTTGTCCAACCTGCAAACGCAGTTGGAAACCGCAAAGGCAGAGGTACAAAAGCCATTTCCCCGCGAGGCGGAGCTGAACACCAAAACGGCACGGCTGGAGGAATTGAATACCTTGCTGAATTTAGACCACAAGGAGCCGGAGATCGTAGACACCGAGCCGGACGAGGATCAAAGACCGCCGGAGCGCCGCAGACCGCAGCTGGAGCGGTAAGACCAATAGAAAACGGAGGAAATTATGGGTTATCAGGAAAGCTGGCTCTATATCGAGCCGCAGCACAAATTTGAAAAGCTGATCCGCGCTTATGAAAAGGCGGAGCAGTCCGGCTACTATGAGGTGGCCGGGGCGGAACCACATTCCGTTATTGTTTTGAAGCAGCCATTTGGCGATATTCCCGCAGGAAAGAAGCTGCTTTGGGTGTGCGGTGACCGCGGCTTTCACTGTGCCGCTGGCGTATTTGGCGGCGAGCTGAAATGCTCTGGCAGGCTTCGCGTGATCCCGGTGGAGGCGGTGCTGAACGGCACCGACGATCCCCGTATGGAGGGGCTGGACTTTGACAGTCCGGCCCCAAGCGAAAATGCCTATATGAAACGATACAGCGTTGCCAATTACGCCCACCGGATGCGGGCGGGATTGGCGAGATAATTTTTGAAATGGAGGATCATTTACAATGAAACAGTTGGAAAGAAAGCAGGAAAAAGAACGGTTAGAACGCCAGATACATCAGCAGATGCTAAAAGAGCAGGAAAGCCTCATGAAAGAATTACACACGATGCTGCCCGAAGCAGCAGCTTCCTTTTCTTCGGAGCGTATCGTTTGCCTTTGTCATGTTGTTGACCTGTGGGCCTGCATTGTGGCCCTGTTTGAAGCACCAACTCCGCTTTCCATTAGCAAGCTGAGACGGCTGGCAGACTCGGATATGCCATTGATATTATTGAGCAGCGAGATCATGGAAAAAGAGAGCGATTTCCGTGTTATTGAGCTATAAGGAGAACATCATGCCTACAAAAAATGAATTGGAAAACCGGATATACGAAAAAATGTCACAGGAAAATACGGCGTTCCTTGCAGAGATGAAAACGAAATCACCTGACGAAATTATTTCCCGTGCCTACGAGATCGCCTGCCGTGACAACCTGCTGATACTTTTTGAGGATGAAACAAGCCTCTCCGAGCGGCAGCTTACGGTGCTGAACGAGTTTGAGCATCCCCTGTCACAGCTTTATACAGACTGGCTCTCCCGCGATACGGATGAGATGGATGCCTTTCGAGACAGCATTGCGTGCTGTGCGGATGATATTCTGCGGAAAAGAGTCGAAGAAAAATATCGAGATCCCGCGCAGCCCATATACCCTAACACCCGTTCGGAAGCCATGGCTCGCGGAGAGGTCTTTGAGTGGATGGCCAGCCGGGATCGGACGCTGACCTGTGCGGGAACCTTTGAGAAGGACGCGACCAACGCCTACAACGATGGAAAGCTGTCTGCTTTTTTGAAGGAGTGGACAAACACCTACGGCAAGGATCGCTGTATGTTCGTGCTGGCCTGCACCATGCGGCAGCGCACGGGAGATGAGCGATTCTACCCACCGGCGCGTCAGGCCGCAGGCCGCTTTGCGGCGCTCCAAAAGCAGATGGGTGGGCACACAGATGTTTACGCTGTGGACAATCACTCGTGCGTGATCAATGCCGCAATGGAGCAGCTTGCCAAGCCGGAGCGCAGCAAGGAAAAGCCTGTAGCGCAAAGAAAACAATCTGAACCGGAGCGATAATTGCGCTTATGAATATTCCGTAGGACATCTGGGAACCCTGTTGACTGGTACACTCAATGGGTGTATAATGCAGGTGAAAGGAGGATGAATATGAACATTCGTGAAATGAGAGCACAGCTTGGAGATACCCAAAGCGAATTTTCCGCGAGGTATCATATCCCCTTTCGCACTGTGCAAAATTGGGAGACAGGGATGCGAAAGCCTCCCGAATATGTCGCTGATCTGTTGGAGCAGCGTATCAAGGAGGACCTGACCAACCGTAAGACCTTGTCCCTACCGAAGTATGACCCTCAAAAGAAGGATCTTCCGTCTCGGAGCAGCTATGTGGGCGCGCTCTCCTGGCTGCAAGCTGTCCGTGACTGCATTGGAGAACCCGTTGTCTTTGCGTTAGACAATGCG
>Ga0129314_1001780_pt1 | contig 13708 bp, 9 predicted proteins | sample O1111metagenome_FD_94431 | JGI IMG/M metagenome (GOLD analysis project Ga0129314, IMG submission 94431) | Orangutan individual fecal microbial communities from fecal samples from Wisconsin, USA - O1111 metagenome | ecosystem: Host-associated > Mammals > Digestive system > Large intestine > Fecal...
CTATCAGATGCTCAACGTTTCTATTCTCTCCCAAGCAGTGGAGGAAATCTGCGCCGGCCGACGTATCCACCTCTTCGGCGTGGGGGCCTCGGGGCTGCTGGCCATGGATTTTCTCTACAAGTCCTCCCGCATTGGCATCCCCGCCACCTACCACGCCGACGCCCACACCAACCTGGCCACCGCCTCTCTGCTGGGGCCCGAGGACATTGTCATCGCCATCAGCTACAGCGGCGAGACCCGAGAGACCGTGCTGGCCGCCAAGGCCGCCAAGGAGCGCGGCGCCAAGGTGATCGCCATCACCCAGGCCAACCGCAACACTCTGTCCCGGATGGCCGACTATCCCCTCTTCGTGCCGGGCGAGGAAAAAGAGCTGCGCGTCGGCGCCATGACCTCCCGCACCTCCGGTCTGCTGATCCTGGACCTGCTGTACCTGGGCATCGCCAAGCACGATCCCCAGCGGACCGAGGAAAATCTTCGCCAGACCCGGGACCTGATCCGGGCCTTTCAGGAGGAATGAAATTTCAAATTATTTATCTTTTTATTGAAATCTAATTTTATATATGCTACGCTAGGCACCAAGAAACACAAACGCATAATCCGAAGGGCGCAGCCTTTCGCACAAGGTCGTGTATTCCTGGAGCAGTGTGGAATATAGGGCCCTTTTTTGTATCCAAGGCCGCAAAGGTAGCAGGACGGAGGCATGTTCCATGGATTTTTCGGCGGTCAGCCGTATTTTGGAGGACTACCGCGGACGGGGTTACTACCCGTCGGCGGTGTGCCAGATTTTTGATGAAGCGCGCACCCTGTACCACCGGGCCTTCGGCGACGTGACGCCGGACACCTGGTTCGACCTGGCCTCGGTCAGCAAAATCATCTGCACTACCCTGCTCCTCTCCGCCATGGACGAAGGGCGGCTCTCCCCTGAGGATCGGGTCCTGGAGCTCCTCCCGCCGGAGCGTCCCGGCCCCGTCACCCGGAAGCGCCTGGAGCGGGTGACGGTGTTCCAGCTTATGACCCACACCTCCGGCATTGTCCCCTGGTACCCCTTTTATGCCGATGGCCGGGCATTCTACACCGTGCTGGAGCACGTGCTGAGCAGCACCCCCGTGGAGCCCGGCATGGCCTACAGCGACCTCAACTTTATGCTGCTGGGTCTCATCTTCACCCAGGTCACCGGCCTCAGCCTCCGGGAAGGGCTGGAGCACTACATCAAAGGCCCGCTGGGCATCTCAGACCTCTCCTACGGTCCCGTGGACCCCGGACTGTGCGCCCCCTCCTGCTACGGCAATCAGATCGAACAGCGCATGTGCGCAGAGCGGGGTATCTCCTTCCAGGGCTGGCGGCCCAACGGCGTCCCGGTCCGGGGCTCCTGCAACGACGGCAACGCCTATTACTATTGGCGCGGGGCCAGCGGCCACGCCGGGGTGTTCGCCACCTCGGCCGCTCTTGTCAGGCTCTGTCAGTTCTATATGACCACACAGAAGCCCGTTTTCCTCCGCGCCATGGCGGAAAATGTGTGCGGGCGGAGCCTGGGCTTCGACAAGAGCGCCGTATTCCCCGACGGCTGCGGTCACAGTGGCTTCACCGGCACCAGCCTGTGGCTGAGCCGGGAGCATCACATCGGCGCGGTCATTCTCACCAACAAATACTTCAGGTCCCAGGGCGAACCGCCCGGAACCTCCAACGAGTTCCGGCGGGACGTCCACTACGCCCTGCTGGGCCGCACGCCTCCGGCTTCGGTATAAGCAAGGAATCCACCTTGTGAAATACGATCACCTTATGAAAGAAAAGAGGTTATCTCCATGAACAACGTGAAGAAGTGGCTGTCTCTGTCTCTTGCGGGCGCTATGCTCATGGGCGCCCTGGCCGGCTGCGGCGGCGGGGGCTCTGCCAGCTCTCCCTCCCCTTCCGGCTCCTCCGCTCCCAGCGAATCCGCCTCCGCACCCACCAGCGCCATCCTCCGCTGGGGCACCGACTCCGAGCCCACCGGCTTCGATCCCCACACCAACTCCGAAGAGGCCTCCCTCCGCGTCATGAACCAGCTCTATGAGACCCTGGTCAGCCGTAACGAGGATATGACCTTTTACGGCCGTCTGGCCGAGAGCTGGGAGATCCCCGATGAGACCACCTACATCTTTCATCTCCGCCAGGGCGTGAAGTTCCACTCCGGCCGCGAGATGACCGCCGACGACGTGGTCTACACCTTCGACCGCATCCTGGGCAAGACCGAGGCCGGCGACATCGGCGCTCTGGGCAGCAAGGCCAGCTACTACGGCGGCGTCGCCTCCGTGGAGGCGGTGGACCCCTACACCGTGAAGTTCACCCTGGCGGAGCCCAACGCCGCGTTCCTGGGCAACCTCACTAGCAACTACGGCGCCATCGTGGACAAGGACGTCATTGCGGAAAAAGGCGACCTGATGCGCGCCGACGGTGGTACTGGCCCCTTCCAGCTGGGCGAGTGGCTGCCCGACAACTATGTGACCATCACCAAGTTTTCCGACTATTGGGAGGCCGACCGGGTGAAGCTGGACGGCATCACCTACTTCCTCATCGGTGACGAGGCTGCCCGTCTGGCCGCCCTCCGCACCGGAGAGATCGACTTCGCCAGCCTCTCCGCCACCAATGTCACCGCCGCGGAGAAGGAGGCCAACCTGAAGGTCATCAGCTATCAGACCAACGACTACATCGCCGTAGGCTGCAACCTCTCCACCCCCGCCCTCCAGGACAAGAACATCCGTCAGGCCATGAGCTATGCTATGGACCGCGCCGCCATCATCAACGTGGTCTACGGCGGCCAGGCGCTCCCCTGCTCCATGGTGCCCCCCGCCATGGGCCACTGGTCCTTGGACGTGTCCGACATGGACCTCTACCAGACCAACGTGGAGAAGGCCAGGGAGCTGATGGAGGCCGCCGGCTACAGCGACAACAACCGGCTGACCCTGAGGGTGGCCGCCGGCCTTATGGATTCCATCCGTCAGGCCGCGGTGGTGCTCCAGCAGCAGTTGGCTGAGATCTACATCGACCTGGAGATCACCAATCTGGAGTCCGGTGAATATGTGGATATCTGGGGCAAGATGAGCACGCCTGAGGCGGGCTTCGACCTGATGATTGTTAACGACGGAGCAGGCACTGACCCCAACCGCTCGCTCTCCTTCTTCTTCGGCACCGGCGCCGGTGCCAACGTCTTCGGCTTCTCCAACGAGCGCGTGGACGAGCTGTGCGCCCTGGGCATCGCCACCACTGACGAGACCCAGCGCGAGGAGTACTACAACGAGGCCCAGCTCATCTGCATCGACGACTGCACCAAGATCTGCATCGCCAGCCCCATGAAGTATTTCGTGACCGCCTCCTATGTGGAGGGCTTCGCCCCCTCCGCCGCCGACGCCAGCAACTTCCGCGACACCAATCTGGCCCGGTAAGATACTCTGCGGGGATGAGGCAGGGGAAAACCACCCGCTGCCTCATCCCGCTTCCATCCTCTAGCTTTGAGGACTGACCATCCCCCATCGGCCGGGCCACCCGGTTGGGGATGGTCAATGCTCAATGGTCTGCCAGGAGTGTGACAGTATGAAAAACTATGCCATCCGCCGTGTCCTGCAGCTGATTCCCGTCCTGCTGGGCATCAGCATCCTCATCTTTGCCGTCATGAAAATGATTCCCGGCGACGTGATCTCCGGCATTCTCGGTGTGGAGGCCACACCGGAGCTTCGCGCCCAACTAGCCGCCAAATACGGCCTGGACCGGCCCTATGTGATCCAGTATCTGGACTGGATTGGAGGCGTGCTCCGGGGGGATTTCGGCGAATCCATCCGTACCTCCGCCCCCATCCTCCCCGAGATCCTCACCCGCTTCAAGGTCACTGCGGAGCTCACCATCCTGGCCGCCGTCATCTCCTGGTGCATCGCCATTCCCCTGGGCGTGCTGGCCGCCGTAAAGCGCAACACCCTGGCGGACCGCTTCGTGCGGGTCTTTGCCCTGCTGGGTGTCTCTGTCCCCGGCTTCGCTCTGTCCATCCTGCTGATCCTGGTGCTCTCGCTTGCCTTTAACTACTTCCCGCCGCTGGGCTATGTGAGCTTCTTCGAAGACCCGCTGCGCAACCTGCAGATCATGATCCTGCCCGCCGCCATTCTGGGTGTGAGCATTTCCGGCTCGGTGATGCGCATGACCCGTTCCTCCGTGCTGGAGGTCCTGCGGCAGGATTTCATCAAAACCGTCCGTGCCAAGGGCGCCAGCGAACGGGTCGCTATCTTCAAGCATGCCCTGCGTAACGCCCTCATCCCCATCATCACCCTCATTGGAATGCAGATCGGCTCTCTGCTGGGCGGGGCCGTCATCGTGGAGCAGATCTTCTCCCTACCCGGCCTGGGCCAGATGACCTTGACCGGCATCAACCAACGCGACTACCCCGTGGTCCAGGGCTGCGTGCTGTTCATCGCCTTCATTTACGTGCTGGTGAATCTGGTGACCGACCTGCTTTACGCCTATATCGACCCCCGTATCTCTTACGACTGAGGTGATCCGCCTTGAAAAGACTTGGACAGACCATACGGGAGCTCTGGCGCGATCCCATGGGCCGCATCGGTATGCTGGGCATCCTCATCGTCATTCTGATGGCCGTCTTTGCCCCTCAGCTCTCCCACTTCGGACCTGAAAAAATGGTGGGACTTCCCAAATCTCCCCCTGACGGGGAATTCTGGTTTGGTACGGACAACTATGGGCGGGACATCTTCAGCCGCATTCTCTACGGTGCCCGCGTCTCCCTTCAGGTGGGCATCATCGCCGTCGGCATCGCCGCCACCGCAGGTTATGTGCTGGGCCTCGTGGCCGGCTACTTTGAGGGCTGGGTGGACCGCGTCATTATGTGTGTGATGGACATTTTCTTCGCCTTCCCCTCCATCCTGCTGGCCATCTTTATCTCCGCCGTGCTGGGCCGCGGGCTGGTCAACACCATGATTGCCATCGGCATCGTCAATATTCCCGTGTTCGCCCGGACGGTCCGCGCCTCCGTTATCTCGGCCAAGGGGCTGGAGTACGTCCAGAACGCCAAATCGGTGGGCGTCAGGACCGGCACCATCCTCATCCGGCACATCTCCCCCAATGTGGTGGCGCCCTTCACCGTGCAGGCCACGCTGGCCCTCTCTAGCGCCATCCTCACCGAAGCCTCCATGAGTTTCCTGGGCCTGGGCATCCAGCCTCCGGACCCCTCCTGGGGCTCTATGCTCTCCGAGGCCCGCACCTATATGGAGCAGGCCCCCTGGATGGCGGTCTTCCCGGCGCTCTTTATTATCGTCACCATCCTGCTCTTCAACATTCTGGGCGACAGCCTCCGCGATGTGCTGGACCCCAAGCTCAAACTCTGAGAGGGGGCGAACGCTATGGATCATTTACTGGAAATACGCAATCTTTCCATTGAGCTCCCCAGGGGGAAGCGGAAGCCCCCCGTCAAGCTGGTGGAGGGCGTGGATCTCTCCATCGGCAAAAGGCAGAACTTCGGCGTGGTGGGCGAGTCCGGCTGCGGCAAGAGCATTACCTGCTCCTCTATCATGGGATTGCTCTCCTTTCCGCTGACTGTGGGCCGTGAGAGCTCCATCCGCTTTCAGCAGAGCGACGGCCGGGAGGTGGACATCGCCTCCCTCCCCCCCTCTGCGCTGCGCAAGCTGCGCGGCAAGGACATCTCCATGATCTTTCAGGAGCCCATGACGGCGCTGGACCCCATGTACACCATCGAGGAGCAGATCTGTGAATCCCTGCGGTTTCACACCGATCTGAGCAGGAGCGACATGCACGAGGCGGCCCTCGCCATGCTCAAAAAGGTCAAGATCCCCCGGGCCGAGCAGATCCTTCAGGATTACCCCCACCATCTGTCCGGCGGTATGCTCCAGCGGGTGATGATCGCCATCGCCCTGATCAACAACCCCCGGCTTCTCATCGCCGACGAGCCCACCACCGCCTTGGACGTGACCATCCAGGCCCAGATCCTGGACCTGATGAACGAGCTGCGGGAGAGCTACGACACCTCGGTCATCATGATCACCCACGATCTGGGCGTCATCGCCGAGACCTGCGAGGAGGTGGCGGTCTTCTATGCCGGCCAGGTGGTGGAGCAGGCCGGTGTGGACGCCATCTTCCACGAGACCGCCCACCCCTACACCACCGGGCTGCTGCGGTCCGTGACCTCGCTGGGCGGCGCGCAGAAGGAGCTCTACACCATCCAGGGCACGGTCCCCACGGCAGGCCACTTCGGCCCCGGCTGCCGGTTTGCCGACCGCTGCGAGCACTGCATGCCCCTCTGCCGGGAACGCGTCCCGGGACTGACGGAAGTCTCTCCCGGACATCTGTGCCGCTGCTGGCTCCACGCCGGCGGGCGAGAGGAGGCGGCGGTATGAGCGAACACAACGTAATTCTGGACGTCCAAAATTTGCGGACCTACTTTCCCATCAAGGGCGGCGTCGTGCGGAAAACAGTGGGCTATGTCCACGCGGTGGAGAACGTCTCCTTCCAGATCCGGGAACAGGAGACCTTCGGCCTGGTGGGCGAATCCGGCTGCGGCAAATCGACCACGGGCCGGACCATTCTGCGGCTCATCGAGCCCACCGCCGGGCAGGTCCTTTTCGATGGTGAGGACCTGTGTACGTTGAACAGGGAGGCTATGCGGCAGAAGCGCCGGGACATGCAGCTCGTCTTTCAGGACCCCTACGCCTCCCTGAATCCCCGCATGACCGTGCGGAAGCTGCTGGAGGAGCCTCTCCGGACCCATTTCCGCCTGGCACAGGCCGAGCTGGACCAGCAGGTGTCGTGGATCGCCGGCGCCGTCGGCCTGGCGGAGGAGCAGTTGGAGCGCTATCCCCATCAATTTTCCGGCGGTCAGCGCCAGCGCATCAGCATCGCCCGCGCCCTCATCACCAAGCCCCGGTTCGTGGTGGCCGACGAGCCGGTGTCCGCCCTGGACGTGTCCATCCAAGCCCAGATCCTCAATCTGCTGATGAATCTGCAAAAGGACCTGAAGCTGTCCTATCTCTTCATCTCCCACGACCTCAATGTGGTGCGCCACATCAGCAATCGGGTGGGTGTCATGTATCTGGGCCGCATCGTGGAGCTGGGCGATACGGAGGATGTGTACTGCCGGCCCATGCACCCCTACACGCAGGCCCTTCTCTCCGCCATTCCCAAAAAGGACCCCGCGGAGAAAAAAGTCCGCATCCGGCTGGAGGGCGACGTACCCAATCCGGCCTCCCCTCCCCCGGGCTGCGCCTTTCACAACCGCTGCCCCCACTGCATGGACCTCTGCAAAGAGCAGGCGCCGGAGTCCAGAGAGCTGGAGCCCGGCCACCGCGTCGCCTGTCACCTCTATGACGTGCCCCGCTCCTGAAATCATAAATCCCCCCTGAACCAGGTTCAGGGGGGAGCTTTTCGTTTTTTTCCGCATCCGTGAGAGGTCAGCCAGCCGGACGGGCGTCTTTTTCCTCTTAGAATTTTTCTTTAAGATTTCTTAAGAAATTGGAAACCATTTGTCATGTTTTTACGTCTATAATCGTTGTAGAGATAGGAGCGGTATATTCGCCGCCCTATCACAGGAGTTTGGAAGGAGCCGTTTCTATGAAACCGAAAAATCTGTCCCGTTTTCTGTCCGCAGTTTTGGCGCTGGCCCTGGTTGCAGGCCTGATGCCCGCCGCATTCGCCGCCGAGGGTGAGGATATCATTGAGCAAACAAAACTCACCCTGGAAATCGGCGATACCGAGACTCTGGTCACTACTTCCGATGAGGTAAGCATCGAATGGAGCAGCGACCACGAAGACATCGCCGCCGTGGATGACAGCGGCACCGTCACCGCCAAATCGAAAGGCACAGCCATCATCACCGCCAAGGCAGGCGATAGCGTCGATACCTGTTCGGTCACTGTGGAGGAACCCGCAGACCCGAAAGTCACTGGCATCACGGTCTCCCCTGACACGCTGGACCTGACCGTTGGGGACACCGAGACCCTCAGCCCAGAGGTCACCGCCGATGAGGGCGCCGACACCACTGTGACATGGGAAACCAGCAGCAGAAACGTTGCCACGGTGGACAACGGCAAAGTCACCGCCGTTGGGCCCGGCACGGCCACCATCACTGCCAAGGCTGGAGATCAGGAGGCTACCTGTGAAGTCAAGGTCTCCGCCCAGGAAATGCCCGCCGCCAGCATCACCGTGGCCCCCACCAAGCTCAGTCTGATCGTCGGGGAATCCAACACCCTGGCCGCTGCCACCGTCCCCGAAGGCCAGGCAGTCTCCTGGACCTCCAGCGACGATAAGATCGCCGCAGTAAGCGGCGGCAAAGTCACCGCCGTGTCCAAGGGCACCGCTACCATCACCGCTTCCATTGAGGTCGATGGGCAGAAAAAATCCGCCGCCTGCGAGGTCACCGTCTCGGAAGCGACGGGTGCCACCGCCCTCAATAAGGCCTCTCTCACCCTACCTCTGAAGGGTTCGGAAACTCTGGCGGTGACCAATGTCCCTTCCGGCGCTTCCGTCACCTGGAAGAGCAGCAAGACCACCGTGGCTTCGGTGGACAGCAACGGCAAAATTACCGCCGTGGCCGCCGGCACCGCTACCATCACCGCCTCTGTCAACGGCACCGAGCTCAAATGCGAGGTAACAGTCAAGTCCCCCTCTCTCAATAAGGGCAGCCTGTCCATCGGGGTGAAAAAGACCAGCACCCTGTCTGTGAACGACCTTGCCTCTGGTGCCACGGTATCCTGGAGCAGCAGCAAGACCACCGTGGCCACGGTCAGCTCCAGCGGCACCGTCACCGGTAAGGCCAGCGGCAAAGCTACCATCACCGCCACCATCACCTATGCGGACAAGAGCACGAGATCCCTGACCTGCTCCGTCACCGTCACCTCCGGCACAGACGACATCACCTATTCCGTCAAGGCCGGTGAGGCGGTCAATCTCTCCCGCTCCGATTTCAATGACGCCAGCAAGGACGCCACCGGATACGATTTGAGCTATGTCAAATTCTCCGCTTCCTCCACTTCAAAGGGTCTGCTCTGCTACAACTACGACAGTGGGGATTACGACAAGAAGGTCTCCACCAGCACCTCCTATTACTATACCGGCAGCTCCAGCAAGTCCTATCTCTCTAAGGTCTCCTTCCTGGCCGACTCCGACGCCTCCGGCGAGACCACCTTCTCCTACACCGGTTACGATACCAAGGGCAACTCCTTTACCGGTTCGATCGTCATCACCATCAGCAAGAGCTCCGGCGACATCAAGTACACCACTGGCCTCAACGAGCCGGTCTCCTTCAGCCGCAGCAATTTTAACTCCTACTGCAAAGATAAGACCACCTCCAGCTCCACGCTGGACTATGTGAAGTTCACCCTCCCCTCCTCCAGCAAGGGCACCCTCTACTACAAGTATGACAAGAGCGGTGAGGAGAAGATTTCCTCCTCCGACAAGTTCTACTACAGCGACTCTCCCGCCCTGGAGGACCTCTCCTTCGTGCCCGCCAAAAACTGGTCCGGTACGGTCTCCATCGAGTTCTCCGGCCGGAACTCCAAAAATGCCAGCTTCTCCGGCACCGTGTCCATCACCGTCTCCAAGTCCAGCCAGAGCATCTCCTACACCGTGGATAAAAACGAAAGCGTCACCTTTGATGACAGCGACTTCAACTCCTACTGCAAAGACGAGACCGGCTCCTCCATGGATTACGTGAAGTTTACCCTCCCCTCCTCCAGCAAAGGCACCCTCTATTATAAGTACGATAAGAGCGGGGAAAAGGAGGTCACTTCTTCCACCAAATACTATCGCTCCGACAGTCCTGCCCTGGAGGACGTCACCTTCGTCCCCGCCAAGAACTACACCGGGACCGTCTCCATCGACTTTACCGGAAAGAGCACCGGCGACGAGACCTTCTCCGGCACCCTGAAGATCTATGTGGGAACAAGCGCCTCCGGCGACATCACCTACACCGCCGCCACCGGCGCCTCGGTTACCTTCAAGAGCAGTGATTTCAACACCTTCTGCAAAGACGAGACCAGCTCCAATCTGGACTACGTGAAGTTTACCCTCCCCTCCTCCAGTAAGGGCACCCTTTATTACAAATACGATCAGAGCGGCGAAAAGAAGGTCACCTCCTCCACCAGCTACTATCGCTCCAGCAGTCCCTACCTGGAGGACGTCACCTTTGTGCCTGCCAAGTCCGTCACCGGCAGCGTGAGCATCGACTTCAGCGGCAAAAGCACCAGCGGTAAGTCCATCTCCGGCACGGTAGTCATTCAGTACAGCACCATCAAAGACGCGTCTGTGGTCAGCTATACCACCGGGTATGCTCCGGTCAAGTTCCGCGGCAGCGACTTTTCTGCGGCCTGTTCCGCCCGCGGCAGCGCGGCTCTCACCAGTGTCAAGTTCAACCTGCCCGACGCCAGCACCGGACGCCTCTATTACAGCTACGCCAGCCCCACCTCTTATGGCGGCACGGTAAGCAGCGGCACCTCCTACGGTGTGAGCTCCGGCTCCAGCATCGACAATGTAACCTTTGTCCCTAAGGCCGGATATAAGGGCACCGTCCACCTCACCTATACCGGCACCGATAAGAACGGCAGCACCTTCACTGGGCATGTCCAGATCATTGTGACGCCTCCCAGCGCCTCCTCCCACTTCACCGATATGGGAAAATACGGCTGGGCGGCTCCCTCCGTGGACTTCCTCTACGAGAGCAAGGTCACCACCGGCACTACCTCTACTACCTATGGCCCCTCCGGTAATATCACCCGCGGTGATTTTGTCCTCATGCTGTCCCGCGCCTTCAGCTTTGCCGATTACGGCAGCGACAACTTCTCCGACGTGCCTGCCAACAGCTATTATGCCAAGGCCATTGCCTCTGCCAAGGCCATGGGCATCGCTCAGGGAAGCAACGGCAAGTTCAACCCCACCGCCGCCCTCACCCGTGAGGACGCTATGGTACTCCTCCAGCGGACCATGAGCCGCACCGGCCGCTCCATTGCAGACGCCTCCAACTCCTATCTGGATCGTTTCTCGGACGGCAGCTCGGTCTCCAGCTATGCCAAGGGTGCCGTGGCCGCGCTGATTCAGGCGGGCATTATCCAGGGTGATAATACCGGCAGGATCAACCCCAAGGGCTCTCTCACCCGTGCGGAGATGGCCGTGATCCTCCATCGGGTCCTGACCCTGTGACTGTTTGCTTTTCCCCCAAAAGCGTCAGGCGGGCGTTCCATTTGGAACGCCCGCCTGATGCTTTTTTCAGATACCACCGTCCATAGCGTCCTTGAGCTTTTTCAGCGCTTTCTTCTCAATACGGGATACATAAGAGCGGGAGATGCCGCTCTCAGCGGCGATCTCCCGCTGGGTCCGCGGAGGCTTATTGTCCAAGCCATACCGCATGGTAATGATCATCTTCTCCCGCTCCTCCAAGCATTCCTCCACCAGCTTTCGCACCTGGATACAGGAGTCCCGAGCGTCCAAGTTCTCCAGCATATCGTCGTCCACGCTGATGACATCCATCAGAGACAGGGCATTCCCCTCACCATCGGAATCCAATGTATCCGACAGGGAGACCTCTCCCTGCAGCTTCTTCTGTGAGCGGAAATGCATCAGAATCTCATTTTCGATGCACCGTGAGGCATAGGTGGCTAGACGCACGTTTTTATCCGGCTTGAAGGTGCTGATCCCTTTGATCAGTCCTATGGTGCCGATGGAAATCAGATCGTCCTGGCTGCCGGTCTGGGTGTAGTATTTTTTTATGATATGCGCCACCAGGCGCAAATTGTGTTCGATTAGCACGTTGCGGGCCTCCATATCCCCGGCGGCATAGCGCTCCAGATACCGCTTCTCCTCCTCAGCCTTCAGCGGCCTGGGAAAAGAACCTCCCCCATCGGACAAACGCAGAGAAAAAAACAGGCTGTTGAGCATCAGCAAGATCCAGGCTGAAAGCATGGCTGCCACCTCCAAGTTCTCATACTCCTTTACTCTATTCCAGCCGCTGCACGTCCTATACCCTGCGCCTTTACGTTGACTTTCGTCTCTTACCGTGCTAAATTGATAGTCATGACTTGCTCAGACGGGAGCGATACATATGGAAAATCTGATGTTCAGCCTCAATGCCACCATGCCGGTCTTTCTGCTGATGGTCGCCGGCTACTTTCTCCATAAAATCTGTCTCATTGACGACCGTTTTGCAGATCGGATGAACAATTTTGTCTTTAAGGCCGCGCTGCCAGTACAGCTCTTTCAAAACCTTTCCACATCGGATGTTCAAACGGTCTGGAATGGCAGCATGATCCTGTTCTGCTTCGTGGTCTCCCTGCTCTCCATTCTCATCATGGCCGCCATTTCCCTCCTGCTGCAAAAGCGCTCCCTTCGGGCGGAGTTTATCCAAGCTGGCTATCGGGGCAGCCAGGCCCTGCTGGGCGCCGCGCTGCTCCAGAACATCTACGGCGACACCGGCCCTCTGGCTCTCGTCCTCATCGGCGCCGTCCCCCTCTACAACGTGGCCGCCGTGGTGGTCCTCACCCTGCTCTCCCCAGAGGGCGGGCGACTGGACCGGAAAACCGTGGGCAAGACCCTGCGGGGCATCGTTACCAATCCCATCATCCTGGGAATCTTCGCAGGGCTCCTCTGGTCTGTGCTGGGCATCCCGCAGCCGGTCATCCTCCAGCGGACCGTCTCCAGCTTCGCCGCCACCGCCACCCCGCTTGGACTTGTCGCACTGGGCGCCTGCATCGACCTCAAAAAGGCCGCCAGTTGCCTCCGGCCCACCCTGGTGTGCAGCGCTTTCAAGCTCATCCTTTTCGCCGCCGTCTTCCTTCCCATCGCCGTCTTGATGGGCTGCCGGGGCGAGCTGCTGGTCGGCATGCTCATCATGCTGGCCTCCCCCACCACCGTGAGCTGCTTCAGCATGGCCCGCAGCATGGGACATGAAGGCACCCTGACCTCCAGTACGGTGATGCTCACCACCATCCTCAGCGCCTTCACCTTCACCGGCTGGCTCTATCTTCTGCGACAGCTTGCGCTCATCTGAATACAGAAGACGGGCGGGACCCAATTGGGTCCCGCCCGTCTTTACACAGGGAAAAGCGGCTCCAAACAGGGGCCTCAGGCATTGTCCGCTGCGGGCTTAAGCACGTCGCCCTTGTGGACGATCAGGGTACGCCAGACAAAGATGCCCAGACACAGCCCGGCGCACACGAGCCCCACCGGATAGGCGATGGAGGTGGAGAGCCGGAAGCCCTCCTCCGCCTGAAGGATGTACGTAACCGAGACGGCTGACATAAAGGTGGCTGGCAGCGCGGCCATCAGGCTGCACATCGCCGGGAAGCCGTATTTGTGCAGGAATACCGCTCCGGCCCACAGCACCAGCATGGCCAGCGTCTGGTTGGACCAGGAGAAATACCGCCAGAGGACATTGAAATCCAGGCTGGTGGCGATGAACGCGCCTACAGCCAGCAGGGGGACGGACAGGGCGGCGCGCTTGACCACGTTGGACTGGTCGATGTGAAACCAATCCGAGATGGTCAACCGGGCGGAACGGAAGGCAGTGTCGCCGGAGGTGATGGGACAGGCGATGACACCAATCATGGCCAGCACACCGCCCACGGAACCCATCAGGGTGGTGGAAATCTGGTAAACCACCCCACCCTGACCCATGGCGTTGATGGCCGCATCCAAAGCGCCCACGCCATTATAGAAGGTCACACCGGCCGCGGCC
>Ga0129314_1001784_pt1 | contig 13683 bp, 9 predicted proteins | sample O1111metagenome_FD_94431 | JGI IMG/M metagenome (GOLD analysis project Ga0129314, IMG submission 94431) | Orangutan individual fecal microbial communities from fecal samples from Wisconsin, USA - O1111 metagenome | ecosystem: Host-associated > Mammals > Digestive system > Large intestine > Fecal...
AGGTCGGCGACAACTCCGAGACCCAGGGCATCGGCTCCAAGGCCATCGAGCAGCTCCCCGCCAAGATCGTCGAGGCCAACGGCACCGAGGGCGTCGACGCCGTATCCGGCGCCACCGTCACCTCCAAGGCCATCTTCACGGCCGTCGAGGACTGCCTGAAGCAGGCCGCCCCCGCTGCCGACGCCAAGGCCGACAAGGCTGACAAGGCCGAGGCCGGCGCCCTCAAGGACGGCGACTACACCGCCGAGGGCAAGGGCATCGGCGGCAAGGTGCCCGTGACCGTGACCGTCAAGGACGGCAAGGTCTCCGAGGTCAAGGTCGGCGACAACTCCGAGACCCAGGGCATCGGCTCCAAGGCCATCGAGCAGCTCCCGGCCAAGATCGTCGAGGCCAACGGCACCGAGGGCGTCGACGCCGTCTCCGGCGCCACCGTCACCTCCAAGGCCATCTTCACGGCCGTCGAGGACTGCCTCGAGCAGGCGAAGTAATTCGCAAGCAACATAGTTTCACCTTGCAAGAGGGGCGTCTCGAAAGGGGCGCCCCTCTTTTTGTGCGCCGATAGCCAGGCGTTCCTGCTAAACTCGGCCATTCGTGCGATACTGTTGCGGCTGTAAGGACGTCTGTATTCAACCCGCGAAACGTTTGCGCCATGCCTGGAGGAATCACATTGCAATTGCCGCAGTTCGTTCGACGTGAAGGCAGCAGCTTCTATTTCACGCCCAAGGAGGGTACAGGCGATGTCCAGGTTTGTCTGGCCGCGCTCGGCGTGTCCAAGACCCTCTCAGGCCGCCTGCGCGCGCAAGGCCGTGCCACAATCGACTCTGGCGCGGCAGAGCTTCGCATCGATGCCTCTGTCGAGCCTGTAAGCCCGCATATGCCCTCGCAAGAGCCTCTTCGGGTTCTCTATGAGGACGACTTCATTATCGCAGCAGAGAAGCCCTCAGGGCTTCTTGTGCACGGCGACGGCACGCATGCAGACACGCTGACGTGTCGGGTTGAGGATTATCTGGCTGCAGGGGAGGGCGTGCTGTCCCCACAGGCTGTGCAGCGCCTCGATGTTGAGACAACGGGAGTCGTGCTTTTTTCTAAGGCTGTCGAGTTCCAAGGCCTCTTCGATGCTCTCGTTGCCGATCATGCCCTGATGGAGAAGCGCTATCTTGCCGTGGTTGAGGGTGGCTATCCTAAGGCTCACGATCGCATCAACGCCGCGCTGGCTCGCGATCGCCATGACGCCCGCCGCATGCGCACCTGCGCTCCCGGGCAGGGCCAAGACGCCCTCACCTATGTCGAGCGCCTTGCCGTGAGCCCCGACGGAAGCCATTCGCTGCTTCTCGTGACGCTTGGCACAGGTCGCAAGCACCAGATTCGCGTGCACCTGGCATCAAGGGGTTTTCCTGTTGTGGGAGATGCGCTCTACGGCCGGCGCGGTGCCGAGCAGGCACCGCTCATGCTGCATGCCTGGCGGGAGTCGTTCACGCATCCTCTGACGGGCGAAGGGGTGTGCATCGAGTCTTCGGGATACGAGCGTTTTGCCGCGTATGTGCCGCAGATTGAGACCTTGGTCAAAGGTAGATAAACAGACGGACGGCGGGTGCTCCGGTCGCAAGGGGGGAAGTTCGACCGGGCCCGCCGTCCTACAAGGGGAGATGCCATGACGCTCAAGCGTAAGGGGGACGCTGCGTAGGCTCATGAGTTGTCAGAAGGAAGAAAGGCTCGCCGGCTCTGTGTGCCTTGCGCCTTTGCTGACATGTATGATGCACCACTTGCGCCTGACTTTCTATCATCGCAAAGGATGAGATTCTAAGGACGAGGTCTCTAGCTGGTATTTCTCTGAGAATTCAACCATTTTTGGGCTATAGGACTAGTCCTTTTTCACCCATACATATATGTGCAAGCCATGGTGCGCGACCTCTCATCATGCGCTTTGCGGGAGCCTCTCATCATCTTTTATGACCCTCTAACCCCTAAGGGACGATGACGCTTGGGCGATTTAAGGTGCGCCCAGAACAGCTCCGGGCAACGCGTGCCGTACAATGCAATCACGAAAATGGCCGACATCGTGGAGACATCCAGCCAGGAGATCGCAGTGACGCTTGAATGCCAAGACAAAGCGAGTGAGGCATCACCGCGACCTCTGCGTGTCCTCGTTTTTTGCGAGAAATGGGAATCGGGCGGTGTCGAGGCATTCGTCACGACGCTGCTCGAGTGTATGGATCGCACGGGTCTGGTTGTCGATGTGGCGGCATGCAAAGTGCAGCCCGGCCCCTATGACATCCGGCTTGCCAAGATGGGCATCGAGCCCATCGCCCTTGGCACAAGCATCCGTAGCGTCGCCTCCAACCTCAAGGAGTTTCGCCGCCTGCTCGAGCAGGGCGCCTACGACGCGGTCCATCTCAACGTGTACGAGGGGCTCGCGCTGCTCTTTGCCCGCGAGGCGAAGAGGGCCGGCGTCGCGCGCGTTATCGTGCACAGCCACAACAACGACCTGCGCCCGAGCGCCACGCGCTGGCTCAAGCTTGCCCTGCATCGCATGTGCGCGGGCTTGCTTGGGGGGTACGCCGATGCGCGGTGGGCTCCCTCGCAGGCAGCGGGGCGATTCATGTTCGGCAAGCGCCCTTTCACGCTTGTGCGCAACGGCATCGTCCCCGAGAGGTTCGCATTCGACGCCGGCGTGCGGGAGAAGCTTCGGGCCGAGCTGGGCTTTGAACCCGACCAGGCCGTGCTTGGCTGTGTAGGCAGGCTGTGCGAGCAGAAGAACCAGCTCTTTCTTGTCGACGTGCTGGCGGCGATGCCACAAAACGCCCGCCTGCTTCTGGTAGGCGAGGACGATGGCGACGGTTCCTACGAGGCCGCGCTGCGCCGATGTGCCTGCGAGCTCGGCGTGCAAGACCGTGTGCGCCTGTATGGCCGCACCGACGACGTCGCCTCGCTCTACCAGGCCATGGACGTGCTCTGTGTGCCCTCGACCTTCGAGGCGCTGGGTATTGTTGCCGTGGAAGGCCAGGCCGCGGGCTTGCCCGTGGTGGCGTCGACCGCCGTGCCGTCGGAGGCCCATGCGGGAGGTGCGATGAGCCGCATTCCGCTCGATGTCTCTCAATGGGCCACCGCCCTTGCCGCGGCGCCTGCCGATTCTGCCATCCGTGCCGAGGGTGTCGCGCGCGTTGCCGAGGCGGGGTACGACATGCATACCGTGGCCGCCGAGGTCGCGAGGGCGTATGGGAAAATTCCGATTCGTCGCTGACCTGGCGCCGATGTGTGAGAATAGGGCCCAGCTTTACGGATTGGAGCGAGATGCAGAAACTTTTCCCAGCGTTTTCCCAGGGTAATGTTGCCCTGGTGTTTGCCGCAAACGATTCCTACGTGCCCTATACGGCCACCATGATGCTGTCCATCATGAAGCATGCCTCTCAAGAGCGGGGATACGACTTTGTCGTGTTGCATCGCGACATCACCGAAGACTCGCGGGCGCTTCTCGATCAGATGCTCGAGCCTTATGCCAACGCGAGCCTGCGCCTGGCCAACGTTTCCGAATACACCCAGGGTCTGGACTTTTACACCGAGAATCGCGAGGACTTTTCCGAGGAAGCCTATTACCGCCTCCTGATCCCCGAAATCATGCAGGAGTACGAGAAGGTCCTCTATTTCGACGGCGACATGGTGGCGCTCACTGACGTCGCCGAGTTGTACGACACCGACTTGGGTGACAACCTGCTTGCCTCGTCGCGCGACCTGTGTGGCCTCATGAGCTACTACAACCCCCTAGAGGACCGCCGCAAGTATCGCGACTGCGAGCTCAAGCTGGAAAAGCCTGATGACTACTTCATCAGCGGTATGCTGCTTGTCAACGTGCCGGCATTTCGGGCCGCCTACTCCTGGCAAGAGCTGCTCGAACTTGCTGTGTCGCGAGAATGGCTCCAGCACGATCAGGACATTCTCAACGTGATCTGCCAGGGCAGGACGCTGCTCGTCGACGCCGCCTGGGATGTCATCAAGCCCGAGTTGTACCAAAAGATGCCCGTCCAATACCGTGAGGAGCTCGACGCCTCAATCGAGCATCCAAAAGTAGTTCATTTCGGAGGCACCATGAAGCCCTGGGTGAGCCTGGACGCCCCATTTGGCAATTATTTTTGGACCTATGCCGCCCAGACACCTTTCATTCAGGAGATCATCAAAAGGCGCATCTACCTGGACCGCGAGCCTTGCTCGGTGCGCGGTACCATGGAGAGGGAGTTTGCTGAAGGCAAGGTGGGGGCGCGCTACATCCTTAAGTTCATCCGCGCTTGGCTAGGGTTCAAGTTGGGTAGGGGCAAGCATGACTGACGCGCGTATGCATGGGGACCCCGTCGTCAGCATCATCGTTCCCGTCTATCAGACGGGCGCATACCTGCGCAAGTGCCTGGACAGCATTCTTGCGCAGACGATTGACGACTTCGAGGTCGTTGTTGTCGACGATGGGTCGGACGATGAGAGCCCGGTCATCTGCGATGCGTATGCCGCCAGGGATTCTCGCGTGCACGTTGTCCATCAGCCTAACGGGGGGCGCTCAGTTGCTCGCAACACGGGTCTTGCCCACGCAAGGGGTGCCTGGATTGGCTTTGTGGACAGCGACGACTGGATTGAACCCAACATGTACGAGGCGCTTCTCGGGGCTGTCCAGGCCCAGGGCGCCCAAATAGCCGTCTGCGGCCGCATCGAGGAACGTCCTGGAGCCGAGTCAGTTCGAATCTGCTATGAAGGAGAGACCCCCCTTTCTCCAGCTTGTGCTCTTGCTGAACTCGTCGCTGACAACGCCGTGCGCAGCTATCTGTGCGACAAGCTGTTTGACCGAAGCCTCTTTGAGGGCATCGTGTTTCCTCTCGGTCGCAATTACGAGGACGTTGCCGTTGTCTATCAGCTGTTTGATTGCGCAGACCGCATAGCGTTTAGCCAGGTTTTTGCCTATCACTACATCTTCCATGGGTCCAATATCGTGCGAGACGAGAGCCTTTCCAACAGGGTGGACTACTGGCTCTCTGCGCGAGAGCGCTACGAGGCCCTAGCGCCTAGGTACCCTGAACTTGAAGGCGCCCTGGCTCTCGACGTGATGCGTGTTAACGCCATATGCTGGTCTCTTGCGTGGGGTGCTCGAGGAAAAGACAAGGCTGTTTTCGAGCGGGTCCGCGCTGATATGGTCGTGTTTGCCAGGAAGCATTGCCGTTCTGCCCGAGAAGCATCAAAATATGGTCGACTCGGGCATGCATGGCTCAAGCTTACTCAGCTAAATTGCATGTGTGCCTTTTTTCTCAGTTTGGTATTGTCCCGCCGGCTCGATAGGTGATTGTTCATGGTAAATGCGCAGGCTCTGGAATGTGAATCGGCCCAGCAGTTCGATTTCTCTGTCGTTGTTGCCGTGTACAATGTCGAGGAATATCTCGAAGAGACAATCGAAAGCGTCCTTAAGCAGGATATTGGTTTTGAAGACCATATCCAGCTGATTCTGGTTGATGACGGGTCGTTTGATTCCAGCGGTGATATTTGCGACAAATACGCTGCTCATTACCCCAATAACATCACTGTGCTGCATAAGGAAAACGGAGGCGTTGCTTCCGCGCGCAACCTTGGTGTCACGTATGCCACGGGTCGTCTCATCAACTTCTTGGATTCCGACGACCTGTTTTCGGAGAGCACATTCTCCCGTGTTGCGGATTTCTATCAAGCGCATGAGGATGAAACGGACGTCGTGGCAGTTCCCATGTTCTTTTTTGGAACCAGGAGCGGCGCACATTGGCAAAACGACAAATTCCAGAAGGGCTCGCGCGTCATTGACTTGTTTTGGAGCAGCGAGGCGACGCTGATGTCGGTGTCCTCGAGCTTCTATTCTTGTCGCGTAAAGGACCTGCTGGTTTTTGATGACCGTCTTGTCGTCGGTGAGGACCAGAAGGTCTGCCTGACGGTTCTTGCAAACAAGATGACCATGGGCGTCGTCGCCCGTTGCAAGTACATGTATCGCAGGCGAGAGTCGGGCAGCCGCATTCAAAGTCAGTACATGCAGCCGGGTTGGTATTTTGATTACTTTACCTGCTTGATTGATTGGGCATGTGATTATTACCAGGCAAAATATGGATTCGTGCCTGAGTTTGTCCAGTATCAGCTGATGGCCGACCTGCAGTGGCGCTTCACTGAATTCAAGGAAGACAAACTTCCCCTGGAGAGCATAGATCTCGAGAGCTACAAGGCAGCTCTTTTTGCCGAACTGAAGCGATTCGACGACAAGATCATTCTGGCGCAGAAAATGATCAGCCGCGGCATGAAGTGCTACTTGCTTTCGCTCAAGCACGGCGGAGGCGTCAAGTTGCTGCCTCGCCCTGCGGATGCGATTGTGCATTGGGATAACACGCTCATTGGGTCGCCGGCAAGCAGCTACGTGGGGCTTGATTTCTGCCAGATTCACAATGACACCGCCAACATCACTGGCCTTATCAAACCGTTTGCCCTGCAGTTGGAAACGACTGAGCTGTACGCCCAGGTTGACGACAAACTGTATCCGTGCACGCTTGAGAAGCGCCCGTATGCCTCCGAGATGTGCTTTGGCGAGACGGTCACGGTCGGTCTTACCTTCACGTGCCAGGTTCCCCTTGATGAGGATGGTGCCGGCCATGTTATTTCTTTCTGCTTGAAGATTGGCGACGCATTCGTTCCGATAAAAAAGGTGAATCACCGCCACTTTATGCCGTTCAGCTCCGGTTACGCCGAGAGCTACTGCTTCAGTGAGAATTGGGTTTGCAAGGCAAACAACAAGGGCGTTTGGTATCAGCGCTGTGGACGCAAGGGCCGGCTTTCTCACGAACTGCTGTTTATGCGCGAGCTCATGAGGTCAAAGCGTGCGTCGGACAAGAAGGCGGCCTGTGCACGCTTGCTGTATCACGTGCTCCGTCTTTTCAAGAAAAAGCCCGTGTGGCTCATCTCTGACCGCATCCTTAAGGCCGACGACAACGGAGAGGCGTTTTTCTCCTACATGTGCGAGACGCATCCCGAGATTGACGCGTACTTCTTGTTGAGCAAGGAGTCGAGCGACTACGGGCGCCTGAAGAAGACGGGCCGTGTTGTCGAGCCACTCTCGTTTAAGCACAAGCTGTTGCACTTGCTGTGCGATTTCAACATCTCGTCCCAGGCCGACGACGTAACGGACAACCCCTTCCAGGAGTACTGCGGTCCCTATAAGGACCTCTATGCGCATTCGAACTTTGTTTTCCTGCAGCACGGTGTTATTAGCTCCGATTTGTCGAAATGGCTGTCTCGATATAACAAGAACCTGTATGGCTTCGTGGTCACAGCCATTCCGGAAGCTAAATCCATTGCCAATTACGATTATTCGTACACGGACAAAGAGATTTGGCTCACGGGCTTGCCGAGGTTCGACCGCTTGAAGCACGATGAGCAGAAGCTCATTACCATCATGCCTACGTGGCGCAACTACTTGGTGTCGAGCGTGGACCCGAAAACGGGCACGCGTGAATTGAGGGAAGGCTTCGAGCAAAGCGACTTCTTCCAGTTCTACAACGCCCTGCTCAATGACGAGAGGCTTCTCGCGGCTGCTGAAGAGAAGGGTTATACGATTCAGTTTTTCCCGCATCCCTTGCTTCAGCCGCATGTGGAGCGCTTTGACCACAACGAGAAGGTCCGCTTCCTGAAATATGGGACGCGTTATAGCGATGTGTATGCGACGAGCGACCTCATCGTGTCGGACTACTCGTCTGCGGTCTACGACTTCCTCTATCTGCGCAAGCCCATTGTTTATTGCCAGTTCGACTCTAAAGAGTTTTTCTCGGGTCAACATACGTCGACGATTGGCTACTTTGATTTTGAGCGCGACGGTTTTGGAGAGATTGAAGTGACCGTCGACGGTGCCGTAGACCGCATCATCGAGTACATCAACAATGGGTGCCAGCTCAAGCCAATGTACCGAAAGAGGTTGGACGCGTTCTTTGCGTACTCTGACGCGCACAACTGCGAGCGCGTGTATGACGCCATTATGAACAAGCTGCACAATGGGGAGGGCCCTGGCCGATAGCCTTGGTTTTCTGTTTGCGTATTAGGCGGAGAGCTATCGGCTCATAGAAACGGGAGTCTGTCCCATGGTCTTTTCCAGCGCCACGTTCCTCTTGCTGTTCCTGCCCCTGTCGGTGGTCTTGTACTACCTGATGCCCGGCCGTGCCGCGAAGAACGGTTGGTTGTTCGCGGTGTCCCTCGTGTTTTATGCCTGGGGCGAGCCAGTATACATCTGGCTCATGCTCGTGAGCGTGGTGGGTAACTGGCTCTTTGGCATTGCCTTGGGCTCGGCCGTCTCCCAAGGTCGCAGGCGCGCGTTGCTTGTGTGCGACCTCGTTCTCAACCTGGTCCTTCTGGGCTTCTTCAAGTACGAGGGTTTTCTTGCCGACAACATCAACGCCCTTGTGGGATCCGCGGTCGTGCCCGACCTCGAGCTTGCCCTTCCCATCGGCATCTCGTTTTACACTCTGCAGGCGGTTTCCTACATCATCGATGTCTATCGCGGTGAGGTTGCCCCGCAGCGCAATGTGGTGTACTTGGGCATGTACATTGCCTGTTTTCCGCAGCTCGTCGCCGGCCCCATCGTGCGGTACTCCACCATTCAAGACCAGGTGGAGAACCGTCGCGAGAACTTGGAAGACTTCTGTGCGGGTCTGCGGCTCTTTATCGTCGGTTTGGCCAAAAAGGTTTTGTTGGCCAACGTCGTGGCTCTTTTGGCCGACAGAATGCTCGCTTTGGGCGGACCTTCCATTGGCGCTGTCGGAGCCTGGGCTGGGCTTTTAGCCTACACCTTCCAGATTTACTTTGATTTTGCGGGATACTCGGACATGGCTATTGGCCTGGGCAAGATGTTTGGCTTCAAGTATCTGCGCAACTTTAACTATCCCTATTTGTCCAAGAGCGCCGCAGAGTTCTGGCGTCGCTGGCACATCTCTTTGTCGAGCTTCTTCCGCGACTATATCTATATTCCTTTGGGCGGTTCACGCGTGAAGACGCCGCGTTGGGTGTTCAACATCGCCGTCGTGTGGACCATCACGGGCCTGTGGCATGGCGCTGCCTGGAACTTCGTCCTGTGGGGTGTGTACTACGGCGTGCTCCTGGTGTGCGAGAAACTCGTGTGGGGCCGCCTCCTTGCCAAGCTGCCCAGTGCCGTGCAGCACCTCTATGGCGCGCTCGTTTTCATGCTCGGCTGGCTCATCTTCTGGATTACCGACATGGGCGTCATGGGGCGCTACTTCATGGCGATGCTGGGCTTCTACGGTGCCACAGGCACGTCTACCTTGTGGGAACTTGCCTGCTGGGAGTATGTGCCCGTCTTTGTCGTGTGCGTCTTGGCCAGCCTGCCCATCGTGCCTTGGTTGCGCAGCCTCCTCGTGCGTTGGGCGGGTGTGGCGCTGACCAAGGAGGGGCGCTTCCTTGAGGTTGACCTGCCTGCGCCCAAGAACCTCTCCACCGATGCCCTGTGCGCCTTTGAGCCCTCCCGCATGGAGTCGGCCACACCTGCGCGCCTGCGCGTCTTGTCGGTCGTTGCCGTTCTGTGCGACCTTGCCTTGCTCGTGCTGCTCGTGGTGAGCGTCGTGTCCGTGTGCTCCGGGTCGTACAACCCGTTTATCTACTTCAGGTTCTAAAGACGAATTAGGTGGCGAACAGGTCATCTGCTCGCCACCTAATGAGAAATATGCCTGGTATCCACCCGTATTATAAGGCTGCCCCACCAGAGGTTATGGCTTTGCCGTACCGCATGGTCTGATATGTCTCGCAGAACAGGATGTCGTCGATATCGTCGTACTTCTTGAGGAAATCCGCAAGGCTTATCGTCGCGTAGCGCGGATCATAGACATACACTCTGCTGTATGAGCTCAAAAACATTCGCTCCATGGGGTTGGAGAAAGAGTCGGCGACTATCAGCAGGTTCTTGCTGGTCTTGTTGTCCTGGTTCACAAAAACAATCTGCCCGTAGTCTGCGTGCCAGTAATCGGCGTAGAGGTTCACGAATGGGTTGTCGGGCTGAAAGCCATCGATATAGGCCTGCGTGCTGGCGGTGAAGTCGTTCGGCATGAGCTCGCCGTAAATCCAGGCCTCATGGTTGGGCACTGCGAATTCGTAGTCTTGGATCATGTCGGGGCCTATGCTGGTATCAAGACCGCTTCGGGCTTCGGACCCATAGAACTGCGCCGTGGGGAATGTAAGCAGCTCGCCACAGGGCAGGGTGCTCGAGGCGTTTCCCATGGCCTCGTTTATTGTGCAGTAGGCCTTGTAGGCCCCCTTGATGTTCCAGTGATGGTCGGTCTTGAAATAGTCTTCTTTGAATTCTTCATAGGACGAGGGCATCAAGTTAATCTGCGTGATATCGGGTGACAGGCGAGAGAATATCCTTGACTGGAGGAATTCGGCATCCACGGGTTCACTCACAAGGCCTGCCAGCGGCCCAATGCCCAAGACGTCGGAGCGGTAGGGCATGGCAAAGTAATAGCTGTAGCCTGGGTTCGAAGCGACGAAGTCGTTGATTGAGTCGACGCTTGCAGCAAGGCCATTCAGCACCTTCTTTGATTGTCTTGCAGGAGCCGCGAGCAGCCTGTTGCCCTCAGTTTCGTGCAGGTAGCCCGATCCGAAGAACGTATGGTAAGCGTCGTAGCCAAGCAAGGCGGCCATCTCAGATATGCTCAGTCGCTGAAGGCTTGCCTTCCCCAAAAGAAGCGTCTCGCGCAGGGGCAGGGCGTCTGCAGTGTAGGACTCCAGGTCATCTTGGAAATCACCGGAGAGAAACGAGTCAACGGAAGGACTTGGGAGGCGCGTGTAGGGCCTTCCTTCCAGGTAGCTGCGCTCGACATTTGTCTGGAGTGCGCTGGGGACCGGGATGTTGAGCTTGTTCAGGACCTTGAAACCCATCGTGCAACAGAGCAGTCCTGAAGCGCAGACGAGCAGGACGATGTTACGTATCTTTTGCATCAAGCAATCCCAACTGACCAGTAAAAGAGCCGAATAGTGAGGAGTGGCAACAGTATACGGCCTACGGTGGGATGGGTTGTTTTGAAGAGATGGGTTTCTTGCTGCGGTGCATGCATGTGGGTTTGGGCTTTGGGCTGGAGAGCGGCTTTGGGTCAGATAAAATAACCTGCCGGTACAGGCTGATTGAGCTGGGCGTGTGTTTGCGAGGGGTTGCATGCTTCAAAAACTGAAGGAACACCAGTTCCTGTTCGAGGAACTGGTTGCGCGTGACTTTAAGACCAAGTACAAGCGCACGGTGCTCGGCATGCTGTGGAGCGTGCTTAACCCGCTGCTCACGCTGCTTGTCATGAAAATCGTCTTCACGCAGTTCTTCGGCCAAACAATGGACCACTACACCACGTATCTGTTCTGCGGCAACCTCGTGTTCAACTACTTCAACGAGGCCACCTCGCAGGGCATGACGGCCCTCATGTCAAACTCGCACATCTTCACCAAGGTCAACGTGCCCAAGTACATGTTCCTGCTCTCCAAAAACGTGCAGACCATCATCAACTTCGGCATCACACTGTGCGTGTTCTTCGTCTTCTGCCTCATCGACCACATCACGTTTACCTGGAACTTCCTGCTGCTCATCGTGCCCATCGTGTTCCTCATGCTGTTTAACGTTGGCGTGGGCCTCATTCTGTCGGCGCTCTACGTCTTCTTCAAGGACGTGCAGTACCTCTGGGGTGTCTTCACGATGCTGCTCATGTACCTGTCCGCCATTTTCTACACCACCTCGAGCTATCCGCCGCTCATTCAGAACCTGTTCTACTGCAACCCGGTGTATGTCTACATTACGTACTTCCGCCAGGTGGTCATCGACGGGCTCGTGCCCTCGGTGGGCCTGCATGCGCTTGTCATCGGCTATGCCGTGGCTGCGTTTGCCATCGGCGCGCTGATTTACAAGAAGAAGAACCACGAGTTTTTGTACTACGTGTAAGGTGCGCCCATGACTGCAATGATCAGCTGCAAAAACGTATCGATTCGCTATATCACCGGCGACTTCAAGGACATCGGCCTCAAGGAGTACTTCATCCGCAGGCTCAAACACGAGTACCACGTCACCGAGTTTTGGGCCGACAGACATGTGACGTTCGAGCTTGAACCCGGCGACATGCTCGGCATCATCGGCTCCAACGGTGCGGGCAAATCCACGCTGCTCAAGGCTATCAGCGGCATCATGGTGCCCACCGAGGGCACGGTGCAGTGCAACGGTAAGATTGCAGCCCTGCTTGAGCTTGCCAGCGGCTTCGACGGTGACCTCACGGTGCGTGAGAACACCTACCTGCGTGCCGCCATGCTGGGCTACAGCCGTGCGTTTGTCGACGAGACCTACGATTCCATCATTGACTTCGCCGAGCTGCGCGGGTTTGAGGACCGTCCCTTCAAACAGCTCTCCAGCGGCATGAAGAGCCGCCTGGCATTTTCCATCGCAAGCCTTGTCGACCCCGAGGTGCTCATCCTCGACGAGGTGCTCTCGGTGGGTGACGGCGCCTTCCGCAAGAAGAGCGAGGCGAAGATGCGCGAGATCATTGCGGGCGGTGCCACCACGCTGCTCGTGAGCCACTCCACGGGTCAGGTGCGCTCGCTGTGCAACAAGATTCTCTGGCTTGACCACGGCAACCAGATTGCCTTTGGCAACAACGTGCAGGGCCTGTGCGACGCCTACGAGCGGTATCTCAACACCAAGAAGCTGCCAGGCAAAGATGAGCTGCCGCCGCTGTTCATCGACGAGGCTCCCCAGTCGTCCTCGCAGCCTGCGGCAGACAAGGCTGAGCAGGTCTCGCCCGCCTCGGAGCAGGGTGCCGCCCCAGCGGGCGGTGAGAGCTCGGGCGACCCTGCCCAGGCATCGGCTCGCAAGTCGTTCATTCAGCGTGTCGCGCATCTGCCCAAGGCTGTGCGCATCACCGCTCTTGCCTTCGCGGCGCTTCTCATCGTCATTGCCGTGAGCGAGGCGACGCTGCCGGGGCGCATCCAGGCTTTGCCGCTCAACGAGGCGGCCCTGATGTGCGTCAACGACGACGAGGGCATCCAGGTGTGCCTGCGTGACAACAAGCTCTATGTCTTCGCCGACCGCGCCTGTACCGATGCCTCGGGACTTTTGTTTGCCGTGCGTGCGCAGGATTCCCATGGCTATGTTACGCGCGAGACGTTCGACATCGCCTCGCGAGCCAACGGTCGGTACAGCACGTCCGACGCCTATGTGCTCGAAATCAACCTCGCGCGCTATGTGGGCTACACCGAGCTGCAATATGGCGAGGTAGATGCGGCTTCCCCGATGGCGGGCGACGAGTTCGACTGGGCCTGGAGCGAGACATACACTCGCGGTGAGCAGGTCACGCTTAAACGAGGATAGTGCCCGAGATATGCAAATGGGCCGGACGGGGTGCAGTTCGCAGCTCCCGTCCGGCCCATTTTTGTTTGCGTCTGTCGCGTGCCCGCCTACCTTTTGGCGCTCTTCTTCACGAGCGGCTCCTGCTTGTTCACGATGCCCTTGAACGGGGTGGTGAAGAGAATGCGCAGGTCAAACATGAACGACCAGTTTTCGATGTAGTACAGGTCGTACTCCACGCGAGCCTCGATGGAAGTGTCGCCGCGCAGGCCGTTGATCTGCGCCCAGCCCGTCATGCCGGGGCGCACCTGGTGGCGCAGCATGTACAGCGG
>Ga0129314_1001785_pt1 | contig 13672 bp, 15 predicted proteins | sample O1111metagenome_FD_94431 | JGI IMG/M metagenome (GOLD analysis project Ga0129314, IMG submission 94431) | Orangutan individual fecal microbial communities from fecal samples from Wisconsin, USA - O1111 metagenome | ecosystem: Host-associated > Mammals > Digestive system > Large intestine > Fecal...
CGGATACTACAGTATCCTTGACCGGTACGAGTCCCTGCACTTATGCGATTGAACCGCCGTGTACCGAACGGTACGCACGGTGGTGTGAGAGGTCGGGGCTAGTTAGCCCCTCCTACTCGATTTACTGTGCTACTGCCGGAGCGGTCACATCGGCATCACTCTTGTAATCATCGGAGTTGAACAGTGTCGCCGCTTCTTCAAGGAAGCTGACCAAATCTTCCTTCTTGAAAAAATCCTTCAGCAGCTTCAGGAAATCAGAAATTTTCATGGTTCGCAATTCTTCCACCGTCACGGGCTTGCCATCGTCCCAAGTGGTGCAACCTGCAAAGAAGGTGTACAGTTCTTCCCGTGCGCTGGAAATGTTCTTCAGAACGATGTTTGCAAGCTTCAGAACAATCATAATGCCCACCGTGCGGGTATCTGCCTTGTTCTTCTTGATTGCTTCCACTTCTTCCTTACTGAAGGAATGGGTGATACTGCTGATACCCACGGCATCCACAACAGCGCAGAAGTCAAAGGCATTATCGGTGGTTAGTTCGGTAAATTTCATGTTGGTCATAATATCGTTTTCCCTTTCTTTTTTGATAATATTATTTCAATTCTACAGGTATTGGGCTATTATCTGCCCCTATCCTTTTTGAATAGGACTTTAGCAACCTCACGGTTCATATCCGGGGCAAGGGCGGCACACAATTCCCGACCATTTACACTTAAATATGTTGCGTGTTTCCCCTGATTGAAGTAATCGCTGAAGAATTGGGCAAGTAGGTAATTGGTTCTTGCAATCTGTTGGTTTTGGTATTCAATAGCATTTTCCAATCTGCTGTTTTTTTCATCCACAGCATTCTGAACCATTGTTCTAAGGCTTTTTGTGCCGACTACGGTTTCAGACCCGGCTTCACCACCTGCAAGGAATCTATTGGATTTTGGGTTATACCCAAAAATAGTAGGCTGATTCATAATCATGCCATCTTCCATAGCTTTCTTGTACCATTCAATCCCAAAATGGGGAACGGAAGGGGGATTAAGGCTGAAGCTGCCGGAAATTCTAAAATGCGGAAGCTTGATTTTCGGCAAAGACCAATTAAAATTGAAGATTCCTTTCAACCAGTCCACAACCGGGGAAAGGAAAGACTTTATTCCGTTGAATACTGTGGTGAATGTGGACTTGATACCGTTCAACAGGTTTGTAACCGTGCTTTTTGCGGATTCCATCGGGGTTGTAATGGCATTTTTGATTGCATTGAAAATGGTTGTAACAGTGCTTCTAAGTGCATTGAACACCGTTGTAACCGTCGTTTTGATAGCTTCAACTGCGGTTGAAATGCCAGATTTCACGGCATCCCACACGGCAATGACGGCATTTCTAAAATCCTCATTGGTGTTCCAGAGCGTCACCAGAGCCGCCACCAATCCGGCAATCAGACTGACCACTGCCAGAATCGGATTTGCAGCAAGAACGGCATTCACACCAATTATAGCGGTTTTCACAGTGTCCAATAGCGAGCTGAACTTTAGAGCAGCGGAAAACAGCCCCACAGCAGTAACCACCCCGGCAATCACTGGGGCAAGGTCATTCAGTATGGTCATAAAGTTGTTTACCCCTTCAATAGTGGTTACAACCTTATCAATCAGACTTCCTAGACCTTCCACGAAATTCAAAACACCGTTTAACCCTGTTTCAAAGAATGTGGTAAAATCTATCTGCTGAATCCAGTTGAGCAGACCACCGAACGCATTACCAACTTTAGCTGCAAATGCGTCCCAATCCACACTATCCATCCATGTACTAAGCTGGGATAGGAAGCCCATCACAACCGGGGCAAGTTCCGCACCAACTTTTGTTAGAATGTTTTCAAACAATGCTTGAACACTCGACCAACTGCCGGAAATGGTATCACCCGCTTCTTTCGCAGTTGTCCCCGTAATGTCAAGGTTGTTCTGAATTTCGTGGATTGCCTGAATTATTTGGTCAAATGTAATCCCGTCCAAATCCTTGATTTTGTTTTCCAAAATCCCGGAATCATTGATTAACCTGACCATTTCTTCCTGTGTACCACCATAGCCCAACTTCAGATTATCAAGCATGGTGTAATTTTGCTTTGCAAAGCCCTGATATGCCGCTTGGATGGAAGCCATGTCAGTTCCCATCTTGTTTGCATTATCGGACATATCCGTGATTGCAAGGTTTGTCAATTCAACTGCTTTCGCAGTATCACCGCCAAGACCTTGAATCAAAGACGCTGCAAAGCTTGTAGCCGTTTCCATGTAGCCATTCGCAGACAGTCCAGCCGTTTTATACGCACCTTCGGCATATCCAATCAGCGTATCAGCACTATCTTTGAACAGGGTTTCGACACCACCAACCAACTGTTCATAATCGGCATAATTTCCAACCGCTTTCACGGTCAAGTCACCGATTTTCTGTGCAAGTTCAATGGTTTTGTCAATAATCCTTTGGATTGCCCCTGAAGCCAGATTTGCAAGCACCATTTCCCATTTAGAAAACTTTCCACTTGCACCTTCAGCGGCATTACCAGACCCATCAACAGACTGTTTAGAATTTTCGGCGGCTTCGTCCAGTCCGTCCATAGATTCTGCTGCATCGTCTGCCGCATTGGTAACGGTTTCAATTTTGTCTATTGCATCGGAGTATTCAACAGAAATTTTACCTACTAGGGAAAATACATCTCCCAATGTTTTTTTCCTCCTTTCTTCAAAAAATAGGGGTCATTATCGGTTATTCTTCGGAGATGCTTTTTCCGTATTCCAGAATATTACCGTTCAAGAAGTTGCTGATATTCTGGAAAAAACTCTGCATCGGGTTTTCATCATGCAGCAAAAGCCGATACATATAGCTACCCGCACCGGAAAAGAAATTGATTGCAAGGGAATGGAACTTTGCAATATCGTACAAAATCCCGTCATAGGTAACGGGGTACACTCTGCATACCTTCAAAGAACCAAATAAAGAAGCAAGGCTTCTGTATGCTGTGTAGTTGCTCCCATATCTGTTCATATAGGCATCTGCTTCAGCCGAAGAAAGATTCTTTCCTGTGATTTTGATAGCTTCAAGGACGGCGGGAAAATCAGACGGAACGGGGGCAGACACGAAGGATTCAACTTTTGTAGACAGTTCGGAAAATACCTGTTCAACAGTATTCTTTCCGTTTTTCTTTGCTTCCGAAATAATGGAATCACGGACATTCACCGCTTCCATGAGTTTTTGCTGTCCAACCCGGCTATCACCATAGTCAGCCTGAATTTTCTTTTTCTTCTGTTCGTAGGTTTCAAGCGCATTTCTGCGGATGGTATCGTATTCTTTCATTGCGTCAAATAATTCTTTCATGCCATCAATCCTTCCTTAATTTCCGTGCATAACGTTCATATATGCTGCTGGTTCATTCATAAACAGGGCTACCCGCTGATTGTATGGCATGGACAATATAGATTTCTTGCTAAATCCATAGTCCATATCGTCGCAGCGGGCGTGAACCACTTCAAATCTCCCTGTTCGCTTTGAAGAACCAAAGCACTTCTTGTATTGATTCTTCAAACGGGCTATTTTTTCATTCAAACCTTTCACGCATCCATTTTCGTCAAGTTCAAGACTCCCCATTTCATCCAACTTGAACAAAATGAAGTCCCGGTCAGTGACATGTTCGGAAATCATTGCAGCTTCCACAGCTGTTTTAATTTTTACCTGCTTGATTTGGTATTGAAGTGCTTTTATTTTCTGTTCGTACTCCCCAAAGTCTGGGGTACTATTGTTTTGAAGCTGTTCAATCAGGTTGTTTGCTTCACCAAGCTTCTGTTCATTGGTCTTGTTGGTTGCATCCAGCGTGTCATACTTACCTTTGGACACATACTGACCACCTGCAAGGTTAGCAAGCTTAACCTGCTGCTGTGCATTTTCCGGCTTGCCATTGTATGCAGTAATAGCCTGTTCGACCTGTGCATATAGGGCATCACCAAGAATCGCTTTCAAAAAATCCAAGTAAATCAGTCCCTTCAGAAAATGGGGGTTACATTGATTGCTTTGACACCCTTGTGAGTGTCCACAGTATCATAGGTGACCGCCATTCCAAGAGTGGGGAACGCCCCTTCTGTGCGGTTGAAGTCGGTGATATGGAAAAAAGTGTCCTCACCCTTTTCATTTCTGAGAAATCCATATCCTTTGTGTTCCAGAAAAAACTTCACTTTTGCTTTCATACTTTCTTTGTTCCTTTCTTTAGAATACTACATATTGTGGTATCGTAACATTTCGGCCACTATATGTTGTGCTTTAATTATATCACATATATACAGAATGGCAAGTAAAAAACTATGATATTCTAATTTTGTACCTCTGTTTTCACTATTTTTAGTTCAATTTTTATTTGAACTTTTAACTTTCTGCGTCTTTTCAATGTGGAAACTAAAAAAGGAAAATCCCTGATAAAATAAGGGCTTTTGAAGAAATACTGCTTCAGCAGGGGGCATTTTTCCACCCGTTTTCCACCCACGAAAAATTAGTAAGCTGTAACAATGTCGTTATCATCCGGCTGCATATCAAGAATATCTTCAAAGAAAGCAACAGGGTTATCATAGTAAAAATCAAGCAGTTCAATGATTTCATTCATTCTTTGCTGCCCTTCTTTTTGCTATCTCAATGATTGCCTGTTTCCAATCCTTTGCAAGAGCAGCAGCATCAGCTTTGGATTGACCTTCCAATTCAAGATAGTCTTTAATCATGTTTCTAAGTTCGGCTTGCGCCCTGCTTAGTGCTTTCAGATAGTTGCCTTGTTTATCCCAAGCCTGTTGCACTTCCCATTGTTCGCTTTGTGCTTTCGCACCATCGGAAAAACCAATCTTTTCAATGGTCTTATCGTCAGCATCTTTGACAAACATGATTTTTTGCGAACGCAAAATTTCAGCCTGAAGAAAAATGATATTGTGCCACAGAAGGTCTAACGGATTTGCGTCCCGCAATTCTTCATATATTTCCCTGACCTCTGCCGTAAAGAACTTTGAGTACAGACCATGCTTTTTTGCATTGGCGTTTTTCGCCGGGACTGAAGGGGCATGACCAACAGCGTTTTTATTCCCGAAGGGCGCACCGCCGCCACGATTTCCCACAGCGTTTTTGTTACCAATCTGACCACCTTTTTTCCTTTCCAAAGAATCACCCCCTTTTCATGGTGTTTGTATTGATTTGAAAAATGAACTTCAAAGCTTGAATTGTCTTGTCGTATATTCCGTACCAGCTGTAACACCTGTTCTCCTAGACTGTTCTGCAATAGCCTGTTCAATAGCGTTCGCAATGTTGGGTTTTGTTAGGTTTTCACATCCCATATCTCTTGCCGTATTGGGTGAATAACCCGCTCTAATTGCTGCCTGTGTTGCGTTCAGGTCAATTTTGAAGTCATTTTGTTCAGTTGTTCTTCTATATAGGTTTTGATTTCGTCATTTTTCATCATTCTATCAGCATTTCTTCCAGCGGACTTGATAGAATAACCTGCCCTGATAGCTGCTTGTGTGGCGTTGCAATCAATCAGATATTCATTGCAAAACCGTTTTTGTTTATCTGTCATTATAACATCTTCTTTCAAAAAAGTTGGAAAGTAGGAGGTTCAACAGGAGGTGTTTCCCGTTTCGTTGCAAAATGCAACGCCGTTTCATTGAAACGCTTCCGTTTGCCGCTAATCATGTGTGTCAAAGCCTTATATAAGCCCTGTATGACTTTGTTTGCTTTCTTCCGTGATTTTTTATATTCCTGAAGAATCAGCTTTACATAGACACACAGGGCAGCATTTAGGCGTGTTCTATGAAATACAACAGTTCATCCCATTTTGACGGGTCATCGCCACACCCAAAAGCATCATTTAGAATGGATGACCAAATATCCACCCATTTCCCTTTGCGAATGTCCATAAGACAATATTCAAATTCAAATGCTGCCAAATCTTCACCACGGCTTTTCATCCTAAGCAGCTTCCGGGCATCGTTTACTAACCCACAGACATATTCAATGTTCATGGGGAAAATATATTTACACTCGACAGAATTTTCCTTGAAAACCCTTTGAGCAAGAAGGTTCAGAATAATGCAGTCTGTATTAAACATGGTTTTGTCACACTCTGGTGAATGAATCCCCATCCTGAATACATTACCCTGATTGTCAACGACTTCAATTCCAGATAACAATTCGGCAATGTATTCGCTGGGGTATTCGTCCACAACATCCACCCAATCAATTCTTACAATTTCCTTCAGACTGTTCAATTCCGCAAGGTTTCCGGCTAAATACTCTTGATAGTAATTCATTTTGTTCAAAATAATACTTCCTTCCTACTTTTTTAGCTTGTTCGACTTGTCCGGGGTTGTCCGACTTGAGCGGGGTATTTCTTATATAGCTTTTTTCTAAAAAAAATATTTTCGTAAAAACGGTAGTTTTTTTCTTTCTCATATATAAAAATAGAATACAAGTCGAACAAACCCGAACACCTTAGAAAAATAAACGTTTTTTCCCGAACATGAAAGCCGAACGCAACCCGAACAAATCATTTAACCCGAACAAATCAAGCGCACCACTCAAATACAGTGCCTTTTTTCCCTCCAGGAAGTCGCTTGTCCCTTGTGCGTGTCCCAAGAGCCGCATTTATCCGCTTTGAAAAGGTGATTTTACTTCCGGGAATCAAGCCATTTTCAGCACAAAAAACTTCATACCTACGGTAAACCTCTTTTGTCGGTTCATTGATTATTTCGGTCTCAATATCACATTCCGCAATAAAAGCAAGAATAGGATTGTTTTCCCGCTCATATTCGTCAAGCTGTTCTTTCACCTGCTTTGCTTCAGTGAACCCTTTATGATTCAGGACTTCCGCCAGCCCCGTCAAAGCAAGCTGAATGAAGTATTCAATATTTTCTTCCTGCTGAAGCCTATAAGTGATAGTCGGGTCAAAATCCGGGTCTGTTTTACTGAAATTTGCATTCATGGGAACAATCAATAACCGCCGCTGAACCGCCCCTGTTCCGTCTTTTATCCTTGGAATATCATTCGCACTACAAACCATAGTGCAATAGGGGGTGAAATCAAAAGGGTCTTGCCCCTTCCGTTCTGCTTTGATGGTGTTTCCTGTGATAATCTTTTTAAGTTGGGAAGCATCCCCTATGTACCCATCCGAAATATCGTCACCAAGGTTTGCTGTTTTGCCGTATAGCATAGCCGTGCTGAACCTGTCTTTGGTTTCGCCCGGGTCAAGAGTGGAATAGTTTTCAGTTCCAAGCATAGCTTTCAGCATATCAATGTAAGTGCTTTTTCCGTTTGCCTTATCTCCAAGCAGAACAATCATTTTACCGCCACCCAAGGTATTAGAGCGATACAAGCAAGCCCCGGCTGCTTCTTCAAGCAGATACCGAACTTGTTTATCACCACAAGAAAGCTTGTCAAGAACAGAATCCACCAGAGGGGAAGCCGCTGCTTTGTTGAAGTTATGGGGAATTTTATTTGTGATAATGATATTGGGGGAAAACGGTTCAAGGGTATCTGTTTCAATGTTATAGATACCATTGTTGAACGCTATGTAATCGAACGAACAAGGTTCGCAAGCCGGGGAGCGTAGAATCAAATAATCAAGGACTTCGCTTCTTTGCCGCTTCTTCAGGTTTTCAATTTCGTCAAGCATTGCATTTTCAATAGCTTCATATCCCGGCACATATACCCCATCTCGGTAAATATGGAGTTGCCCATTGATTTTCTTTATGTGGTGCTTTTCAATCAAATAGGCGGCAAATTTGTTGTGCTGGAAGTTGCTTCCTGTTCCGAACTGCTCATTTTCTGTGCTAATGGAATCCCATGCTTCCTTTCGGATAGCATTTTCAAATTCACCTGCAAGAGGTTCAGAAAAAAGGTTCTGTTCAGCAAGTTCAGCAACGCTTCTAAACTGTTCATAGGTGAATCCGGCTGACTTCATTGGAATCATGTATTGAAAAAGCCCTTCCTGTCTACCGTCTCCGCTGCCCATGTTCAAAAAGGAAGTATTGCTTTTCAATGGCAGGTCAAAGAATGGCACTTCATCCAAACCGCCACTTTCGTTCAGATTGCAATATACAACTTCCCGAAATGACCTGTCTGGCTTTGACAGACACCCATAGTTATCAGCGACTTTAATCTCCCCGGTGCTTTTCACCTGTTTAATTCCGCACTTGTAATCAACAGGAGATAGGGACAGAACCGTTCTGTTTCCGCTGTTGCTGGTTTTCACCATCTGACTTTTGTTGAACCAATAGATATGACCGCCCTTGTTCGGGGATTTGATAGCTATGCAATGCTGCTGCAAGGCTTCTGCAATTCTAAGACGGGCTTGAAATGCTTCTGGGTTGTCATAATCGGTCATTACAACTGTGCTTCTGATTTTGCCAAGCAGATAGGGGAACTGCTGAACAGCTTCATCATATGACTTTGGTTCGGATTTTCCTTGACGGGCTTTGGGGTCACCATTTGCGCCGCCCTTCCAATAACCGTCAAAGAGAACCAAACCGATTTCCTTTGTGAAATCCATTCTTCTTTCAATCCTCCATAATGATTTCTTGAACATTAACATTTAATGCTTTGGCAATCTTACCAACAGTTGCAGGGCGAGGATTGACTGCACCACTAAGAACCCTTTTTAATGAAATTGGAGTAATCTCCGCTCGTTGGCACAACTCTTTCATTAAGATACATTCTTTTGCAAGCGCCAGTTCCACTTTTGTGCTGTTAATTTTCATTTCTTGTTCACCTTCATGTTAATAATCTACTTGACTTAAAAATCAAGTTGTGTTATAACTATACCATAACTTGATTTTTAAGTCAATATAGTGTGTATAAAATTGATATAAAAGTCAATTCAATCTTGTCATATGTGACCATCTTGTGATAGAATGGGTGCATGGTGGTGGTAGAATGACAATAGGGCAAAATATCAAGCTTATCAGAAAAGAAAAGAAAATCAGTCAAGAGGAACTGAAGCAGAAAACAGGCATTGCTGTTGAAACAATTAGCCGTTGGGAAAATGATAAGTTCAAGCCCAATATTAAGCAGGTTGAACGCATCGCAACGGCACTTGAAGTCACACCGTTTGACATTATGGGAGCTGACTATTGGGATTCAACCATGAATGTTCAGCAGATAGCCAGTGAAGCAGCAGCTTTAGATTCTGTTTCTTCGGCCTGTGGAGAAGAAGCCGTTTCAATATTGACAGATTTCCTTTCCCTGAACGATACGGGCAGACGGAAAGCAGCAGAATATATTGCTGACCTAACCGAACAGCCGAAATACACAAAGTAAATAAACACCCATTCAACCAAAGTCCTTTTCTGGGAACTTGACTGAATGGGTGTTATTTTTATCAAAAGGGAGGTTTTATTATGAATGAAACATTGATGCAGAAAATTGACAACAACAATACCAAGGCAAAGGAAATCTTGAAGGGTATGCTTGCCCTAATGGACGAACAAAACGAAACCATTTATTTTCCTGCTTTGGCAGAAGCCGCTTTGAATTTCCTGGAAGCAAACAGCAACATTTTTTCTCAAAATATCTGAATAGGGGGATTTATTATGAAGATTCTTTATTCTGTTGGCACTCCCGATAATCAATTTTGTGTGACTGATGCACGGGATTATGGTCTTGGTTTTGTGGTTGGGAAGGTTCTTTCCAATGGACGGGAGTTTATCACAAGCTGTGACACTTTGGAAGATGCAAAGAATGTAGCCGCCACCAGAGCAGCAGAAGCCCCCACTTTTGACACCACCCTTCTTAGAACTGCAATTCGTGTGGCGGGCGGTGTTATCAGAGTAGCGGAAGAAGCCGGAATGAAAGCCGATGCACTTCGGCGGTCACTAGACGGAAAGCGGGATTTTTCCTTTCAGGAAATGATTGTATTGTCTGAAGTTCTTCTAATCCCCAATAAGGAAATTGAGCGGTACTTCTTTAGAATTGCCTGACAAAAGCGACCCCCTCAACCGCTGCAACGGTCAAGGGGGTCAGGATGAAAATTAGCTTCTTTGAAAGGATGAAATATGGATTTCACACTGTTATTATACCATGTTTTTCATTCTTTTCAAGTGAATAAAGAGGACTTTTTTTCAGAAAGGATGAATAAATGTGACAGGTGGAGTTAGAAAAAAGGGTGCAAAGTGGTATTATTACTTTGACACCGCAAAGGTAGACGGCAAAAGGCAGAAGATTGAACGGGTAGGCGGTAAAACCAAAAAAGAAGCTGAAGCCGCCCTTGCTGCTGCAATCAATGAATACAACAACGCCGGGGCAGTCTTTGAACCCACAAAGATTTCTGTTGCTGACTATCTTGACCAATGGTATGACCTGTATTGCAAGCTGAATCTAAAGTATAATACCCAAGTAGGGTATCTTCAGCTTATCGAAAACCACTTAAAACCAAAGTTCGGAAAATATGCGCTGAAAGCTTTGAATCCGGCAATTCTTCAAGAATATGCCAATGATTTGAAGCTTCGGGGGTATTCCAAAAGTCATATCATGGGCATTCTCACAACCTTTTCTTCAGCCCTTGATTATGCTGTTGAACCGCTGCACTACATCAACCAGAACCCAATGAAAATGGTTCGACTACCCAAGGTGGAGCGAAAGCCCCGGCAAAGAATCATTCTGACTTTGGATGAATGGGAACAAATACGGCAACGCTTTCAGGAAACCCGTTTTTACATTCCCCTAATGATTGGATTCTATACGGGGCTTCGCATCTCTGAAGCCTTTGCTCTGACATGGGATGATATAGACCTTGAAAAGCGCACTCTGACCGTGAATAAGCAGGTGATAAAGCGGAATTTCGGCGCAGAGGTCAGGAAAGTGGTGGAAAAGAAGGGTAAGAAGGAAATGCGTTCTTCCTGGTACTTCACTTCACCTAAAACAGAGGGTTCAAACAGAACAATCCCCTTTGGTCAGACCCTATATGAAGCCCTGAAAGCTGAAAAACTTGCCCAGCAGAAAAACGAACTCAAATATGGTGAATACTACACCATTCATGTTCTCAAGAAGGAAGTAGACGAAAAGGGCAATGATATGTTTAGAATCGTCCCCCTTCAGAAATGTGTGGGCTATGACCTGCCCCGAACCCGGCTGATATGCGTAGCAGAAAACGGGCAGTTTACTTCTACCGATTCCTTCAAGTATGCTTCCCGGATAATCCACCATGAATTGAAAATTGGTTTTGATTATCATTCCCTTAGACACACCCACGCAACCATGCTCATTGAAGGCGGCGCAAATGTGAAGAATGTTCAAGCCCGATTGGGGCACAGTGACATAACAACCACCCTTCAGACCTATGTCCACAACACCGACAAAATGGGTGAACAGTCCGTTGAAATCTTTGAAAGGTTCGCAGACCGAAAGACCTGCTGACCGTCAAAACCATGCAAAAGGCATTGAAAACGCTTAGAAGTTCAGCGCGTTCAATGCCTTTTCTCTGTTCAATCAGAAATATGGTTCAATGGGTGGAAAACGGGTGGAATCGTGAAAATTCGCTTTCAAAAGTTCAAATATTTCAAGAAAAAAACAGGAATAGAAATTCTTAAAACTTCCTACAATGCTGACTTATTTCCTAGATAAACAACAGATACTTTCCACATGGCTGCATCTGGGGAACAAATCCGCTGCCATGGCTTTTTCTACCCGGAAGCCCCGCTCCTTGAGCAGGGCCACGTCCCGGGCCAGGGTGGCGGGGTCGCAGCTGACGTAGACCAGGCGTTTGGGGGCCATGCGTGTGATGGCCTCGATGGTGTCGGCGTTCAGGCCCTTCCGGGGCGGGTCTACGGTAATCACATCCGGGCGGATGCCCTGGGCCTCCAGGGCCAGGGCGGCGGTTCCGGCATCTCCGCAGAAAAATTCCGCATTGCCGATGCCGTTTCGCTTTGCATTGTCCTTGGCATCCTCGATGGCCTGGGGCACCACCTCCACCCCCATCACCTTCCCGGCGGCGCTTGCCATGGCCAGGGTGATGGTTCCCACGCCGCAGTACAAATCCAGCACCAAATCCTCCTTGGAGATGTCCGCCAGCCCGATGGCGGCCTGATACAGCCGCTGGGCCTGGGCGTGGTTCACCTGGTAGAAGGAGCGGGGGGACAGCCGGAAATTCAGGCCGCACAGGGTATCCTCAATATACCCCGGGCCATAGAGGGTGATGAATTCCTCCCCCAGCACGGCATTTCCCTTCCGGGTATTGACGCTGAGCACCAGGGTGGTGAAGCCGGGAATCTGCTTCAGCCGTTCCAGCAGCTCCGGCACATGGGGCAGCTTCCTGCCGTTGACCACCAGGCACACCAGCACCTGACCGGACACCGCCCCCCGGCGGACATAAATATGCCGCAGAAGCCCGGTATGGGAAAGCTCGTCATAGGCGGGAATCCGGTATTGGTTGGCATAGTCCACCACCGCATCCTTCACCCGGTCGCTTTCCTCCGGTAAGATAAGGCAGCGGCTGTTTTCCACCACCTCATGGGTGCCCGCCCGGAAGAAGCCGGCATACACCCGGCCCTTGCGGGAGGCCACGGGATACTGGGCCTTGTTCCGGTAGCCCTGGCAGCCGGGGGCGGCCAGAATGGGCATTTCCGAAAGCTGCTCCCCGGCCAGCCGGTTCAGGCAGGTTTTCACCCGCTCCGCCTTCAGCCGGGTCTCCTCCTGATAGTCCATGTGCCAGAAGTCGCAGCCGCCGCAGAGCTTGGCCACCGGACACAGCCGGTTCACCCGATGGGGGGACTTCTCCAGCAGCTGGGTGATTTTCCCCGCCGCCCAGGTCTTGCCCACCGTTTCGATGCGTACCAGCACCCGCTCCCCGGCAATGGCATTGGGAATAAACACCGCCACCCCCTCCACATGGGCAATCCCCTGCCCCTGGGCGGTATAGTCGGTAATGACAGCTTCATAAATCTGATTCTTGATGAGCATAGACCCATCCTCCTGCGGCTTTTCTCAGTAGTTTTCTGCCATTGTACCACATTTCCCCCAATGGGTAAAGGCGAATGTCAGAAATGGCCGCTATTTCTATGTCCCTTCCATCGCCGCCCCCCGATGAGCGGTAGAATGTAAAATCTTCTGAGCCTCCGTAGGGGCGATGAAAATCGCCCGCCAACCCCGGATATTAGCGAGCACCCCGATGAATGGCACCCGCCCCTTCCCGGCTCCCTCTCTGAGGGAGTGCCGTTCGTTGAATGGAAAAATGTAAAAATTTCTGAGCCTCCGTAGGGGCGATGAAAATCGCCCGTAACCCCGGATATTAGCGAGTACCCCGATGAATGGCACCAGCCCCTTCCCGGCTCCCTCTCTGAGGGAGCTGGCACGCCCGCAGGGCGTGACTGAGGGAGTGTCGTTCGTTGGTTGATTGGGGCCTACGGTTTAATCGGCAGCTCTTTTGGCTCTGAAATTTTTGAGCGTTTACGTTCATCGTACTACACTCCCTCAGCTTCGCTGCGCTCAGCAGCTCCCTCAGAGAGGGAGCCGGGAACGATGGGGCTGTACCATTCAATGTACCACCCGGAAACCGCAACGTTGCGGGCGATTTTCATCGCCCCTACGAAACTCAGAATATTTTAACCGCCCAAAAACTCCTGGTTTCCACCGCAGAAGCGATACCGGGCGGGTTAGGGCACCTACCGTATTGGAACCAGCCCAAAG
>Ga0129314_1001786_pt1 | contig 13671 bp, 10 predicted proteins | sample O1111metagenome_FD_94431 | JGI IMG/M metagenome (GOLD analysis project Ga0129314, IMG submission 94431) | Orangutan individual fecal microbial communities from fecal samples from Wisconsin, USA - O1111 metagenome | ecosystem: Host-associated > Mammals > Digestive system > Large intestine > Fecal...
GGTCGGCGCCTCCACCGGCACCGACGCCCACACCGTTGGTATCGACGCTATCATGAACCGCAAGGGCTTTGCCGGCCACTACGGTCTGGAGCGCTACGAGATGATCGAGGCCTACAACCTGGGCTCTCAGGTCCCCAACGAGGAGTTCATCCAGAAGGCGCTGGAGCTGCACGCCGACGTGCTGCTGGTCTCCCAGACCGTTACCCAGAAGGATGTTCACATCCAGAACCTGACCAACCTCATCGAGCTGCTGGAGGCCGAGGGCCTGCGCGACAAGTTTGTTGTCTGCTGCGGCGGTCCCCGTATCACCCATGAGCTGGCCAAGGAGTTGGGCTACGACGCCGGCTTCGGCGCCGGTAAGTACGCCGATGATGTGGCCTCTTTCGCCGTGACCGAGATGGTCAAGCGCGGCATGAAATAAGACCCTCGCAAAGCGGAGAGTCGTATAGCTGCGACTCTCCGTTTTTCGTGCAGTCAACTGCACAAAACGTCATACACATATCCCTTGCTTTTCTCTTAAAAGAATGATAAGATGGATATGCGTATCATAGCAGTACGATTTTTTCGGTTCAACCGATCACAACAAGGAGGAACAGAAATGGCAAAGAAACCTGTACTGACTGCCGCCGAGGCAGCAAAAATGATTCCTGACGGCGCCACAATTATGTGCGGCGGTTTCCTGGGCTGCGGCCAGGCACTCGCTGTCGTCAAGGAGCTGGTCAAGCTGGGCACCAAGGATCTGACCCTGATCGCCAACGATATGGGCCGCGCTACCGGCCCCAAGGGTGAGGAATTCTTCGGCATCGCGGAGCTGATCCACAACCATCAGGTCAAGCGCGTGATCGCCACCCACGTTGGCATGACCCCCGAGGTTGGCCAGCAGAACACCGAGGGTACGCTGGAAGTCAACCTGCTGCCTCAGGGCACGCTGGCTGAGTGCGTACGCGCCGCCGGCGCCGGTCTGGGCGGCGTTCTGACTCCCGTGGGTATTGATACTCTGGTGGAGGAGAGCCCCTTCTGCATGGGTCGTCAGACCATCGATGGCAAGGACTATCTGCTGATGAAGCCTGTTCACGCTGACTTCGCGCTGCTGGGTGCCTATAAGTGCGATGAGTACGGCAACTGCTGGTACAAGGGCACCATGCGTAACTTCAACGTTGTCATGGCTACCGCCGCTGACACCGTGATTGCTGAGTGCGAGTATGTCGTTCCCGTGGGCGATATCGAGCCCGAGAACGTCCACACCTATGGCATGTGCGTTGATTACATCGTGGAAGGAGAGAAAAAATAATGGAAAAGTCCGAAATCAAAGGCTTTATCGCCAAGCGCTGCGCGAAAGAACTGAAGAATGGCGACGTGGTGAACCTGGGCATCGGCCTGCCCACCCTGATCCCCAACTACCTGCCTGAGGGCGTTGAGCTGATCATCCATGCTGAGCTGGGTATTGTTTCCGCCGGTAAGTCCCCCAAGGAGGGCGACGCCAATTACGATCCTTATCACGTTGTTGACGCTGGCGGCTCTCCCTCTTCCGTGGCTTTCGGCGGCGGCTTCATTGACTCCGCTTCCAACTTCGGCCTGATCCGCGGCGGCCATGTGGACGCCTGCTTCCTGGGCGCTCTGGAAGTTGACGCTGCGGGCAATCTGGCCAACTGGATCATCCCCGGCAAGAAGATGCCCGGCATGGGCGGCGCTATGGATCTGTGCGTGGGCGCGAAGAAGTGCATCGTCTGCATGGAGCACACCGCCAAGGGTAACCCCAAGATCTTCGAGAAGTGCCGTCTGCCCCTGACCGCTTCCCACTGCGTCAACAAGATCATCACTGAGATGTGCGTGATGGAAGTCACCGACAAGGGCCTTGTTATGACCGAGATCAACCCTGAGTTCACTGTGGACGATGTGAAGGCTGCCACCGCAGCTCCTTTCACCGTTGCTGCTGACCTCAAGAGCATGATCGACTGATAGAGGCAAAAAAGAACCGGCTATGGCGGTTCTTTCATGGGCAAAATTTTTGACCTGACCTTTTTTGGCAGGCAGCGGCTTGTGGCCGCTGCCTGCTTTTTATACGTACCGAGGAAGCCGACTTGCACCTGTGAGAAGCGAAAAAAAGCAGACACAACAAGTGTCTGCTTTTTTGCGGCTTGATTACCGCGGATGTTGGTGACCCGTACCGGATTCGAACCGATGTTAAAGGCGTGAGAGGCCTCTGTCTTAACCACTTGACCAACGGGCCATATGGAAAATCACCGGCGTAGGGGTCGGTGATTTTCTGAAATTGGTACACCTTCAGGGACTCGAACCCTGGACACCCTGATTAAGAGTCAGGTGCTCTACCAACTGAGCTAAAGGTGCATGCTCTTTTGAACGGTGATATTATAACCGATTCATCTCCGCTTTGCAAGTCCTTTTTTAAAAAAATTGGCCTTTTTGCGTATAAAAGGATGCATCCGAAGAGGGTGCATCCTTTTATCGCGGTTTTTATTTTTCAGGGGAGTCTTATGTCATTGCAGGGACAGAGGAAATGCGCGCCTCTTCTCAGAAGTTTTGAAGCGCCGGGAGCGTGCGGAAGAAGGCCAGCGCGGCTGCCTGAAATGCCTCCGGCGTGTCAGAGGTGTTTACCAGCAGATGGGTACAGTGTTCCCGGTAAAAGGAATCGTCTTTTTGTGCGTTGACCCGCAGGCGGGCATACGTCTCGGAAATACCGTCCCGCGCCATGATGCGGCGGATTCGATCCTCGGTGGGGGCGGTGACCGCTATGGTACAATCGCACAGCTCGGACAGGCCCGACTCCACCAGATTGATGGCGTCAATACCGATGATGGGGGCGGGGGAGAGGGATATGCGGCGCTTCAGCTCACGGGGGAGATGGTCGTAGATGATGGCGTTCAACTGCGCCAGCTGCGCCGCGTCGCCAAATACCAACGTGCCAAGCTTTTGCCGGTCCAGCTGGCCATCGGCGGTAAACACATCACCGAAGGCAGCCGTGATATCCTGACGCAGCGGCGCGTTGTTACGCAGTATTTCATGATAGATGGCGTCGCAGTCCAGTACATAGCCGCCCAGCTGCGACAGTGCCCGCAGGGCACTGGTTTTTCCCGCGCCAGTGGGGCCGGTAATACCGATGACCAGAGGACGAGGCGCCTCAATCACATGGAAGCCGGCTGCTTTTTTCAGCCGATTGCTGACGGCCAGACCAAGACCTCTTTCATCGGGGCACTGCGCAAGGATCTCCCGAACCTCTGTTTCGTCAAAAGTGCGCAGGGCGTCAAATACATGCTGCGCCTGCGCCAACTGGTCGGCGGCAGGGCCGAGACGGTGAATGATGTGGTTTTCAAACAGGGATGTATATTCGTCAAAGCAGATCACACCGCTGCCGGGGGACAGGTGAGCGGCAATATAGGCGGCGGAAGCGCCGGGCATCCCGGTGATGACGGTGACGGGGGCTTTGGGCGCATAGTGGCGGTATTTCATGCCGGGGGCTTTGGCCTGTTCGCCGTCGGCCAGCTTCTGACGCACGGCTTTATCCACACATATTTCGCCCAGAACCTCCTCCAGCGCTTCCAGCGGCAGTCCGCCGGGGCGCAGCAGCCGCGGCGGTGTTACCGTCAGGTCGATGATGGTGCTCTCGACCCCCACGGCGCAGGGGCCGCCATCCACGATGCCGTCGATCTTACCGTTCATATCCTCCATCATGTGGCCGGCAGTAGTGGGGCTGGGGCGGCCGGAGGTGTTGCCGCTGGGAGCGGCCACCGGCACACCGGCTTCACGGATAATGGCCAGCGTCATGGGGTGATCGGGACAGCGAACCCCCACCGTTTCCAATCCGCCGGTGGTGCGCAGGGGCACAATAGGGCGGCGGGGCAGGATCATGGTCAGCGGGCCGGGCCAGAAGCGCGATGCCAGCGTATAGGCTGCCGGGGGAATGTGGTGACAGTATCGCTCCAGCCAGTCGGCACCGGGGACGTGAAGAATCAGGGGATTGTCCTGAGGCCGCCCCTTGGCCTGAAAGATATGCAGCACGGCCGCCTCGTCAAGGGCATTGGCGCCCAGACCGTATACCGTTTCGGTGGGGATGCCCAGCAGACCGCCCCGCCGCAAAATGGCGGCAGCTTCAGCAATGGCGTTTTTATCCTTTTCAGGGTGAAAAATTTGTGTTTGCAAATTGATTCTTCTTTCCTTCGTAGTCAGGCGGCGTTAAGCCGGTTTTCGATAGCAGGTTTTTGAAAGCGGCTGCTGCGCCGGGCGGCAATCTGCCGGGCGGCCGACGGCGTCAGGCAGATCAAAAGGGGAGATGCCCCATGTTGAGCATCAAAGCCCCAGTGTTTCACCGACCAGAACCACCTTAATGCGGCCGGGCACCTTGGAAAAGCGGGTGATGACCATCTGGCAGCAGTTGCACTCCGGACTGAGGCAATCACCGCACTGTCCGGTGAGAACACAGGGCGTTTTGGTATCAAACCGCTGGATATTGGCAGGCGCGGCGATATGGCGTGCCCGGGAGATGGCGCTTTGCAGATCGCCGGCCACCTTATTCATGCCGGCCACCACGATCACCTGACGCGGGCCAAAGCACAGCGCGGCCACACGGTTGCCAAAGCCATCAATGTTTACCAGCTGTCCATCCTCGGAGATGGCGTTGCTGCTCATGAGGAACGTGTCACAGCCCAGCGCCTGATGCAGCATGGCGGTACGCTCCTCAGGTGTCTTGGCGGTATCGCGGTCAATCACGGACTGATTGCGCTGACGCAGGCGCTCCTTTATGCCCAGCTCGTCCACGGTCATAACGCCGCCCCAACTGACGGTATCACCCTCGGGAATCAGGGACAGAACCTTCTCCACCGCTTCATCGGCGGTGGAACAGTAGTAAGCGTCAAAATTCCGCTTTTTCAGAGCCTTGACCAGCGTGGGGCCGGCTTTGTCGTACTGCTTCTTCATGGGTGCCAACATAGTGATGTGCTCCTTTCTTATTCTGCGCCTTCTTGCAGGCGCTGCGTTTGTTGATTGAGGATCAATGCATCGATCATGGGGTCAAGATCGCCGTTCATCACGGCGGCGATGTTGAAATTTTTATTTTCGCCGGTGAGGCGGTGGTCGGTAACCCGATTCTGGGGGAAGTTATAGGTGCGGATTTTGCCGCTGCGATCACCGGTGCCCACCTGACTTTTCCGCTCACGCGCAATGGCGGCATTCTGCCGCTCCTGCTCAGCCTCGTACAGCCGGGAACGCAGAATCTTCATGGCCCGCTCTTTATTTTTATACTGACTGCGCTCATCCTGACATTCCACCACTGTGCCGGTGGGCAGATGGGTGATGCGGATGGCAGACTCGGTCTTATTGACGTGCTGACCACCGGCGCCGGAGGAGCGGTATGTGTCGATTTGCAGATCCTTGGGATCGATGGAGAACTCCACTTCTTCCGCTTCGGGCATGACAGCCACGGTGGCGGCAGAGGTCTGGATGCGGCCGGAGGACTCTGTTTCCGGTACCCGCTGCACCCGATGCGTGCCCGCTTCAAATTTCAGCCGCGAAAAAGCGCCAGTACCCTCCACTGTGGCCACTGCCTCTTTAACGCCGCCAAGCTCCGTTTCGTTGAGGGATACCACGTCCAGCGTGAAGCCGCGGCGCTCGGCATACATGGTGTACATCCGCAGGAGATCGGCGGCAAACAGCGCGCCCTCTTCGCCGCCGATACCGGCCCGGATTTCCAGCACGACATTCTTTTCATCATTGGGGTCGCGGGGCAGCAGCAGGCGCTTCAGCTGCTCCTCCAGCCGCTCCCGCTCTGCCTTGGCGGACACCAGCTCTTCCTGACCCAGCTCGCGCAGCTCAGGATCGGACAGCATTTCCGCAGCAGCGGCAATATCGGCCTGAGCCTGGGCGTAAGCGCGGTAAGCCTCCGCCACCGGCGTCAGCTCCTTTTGCTCGCGGCTCAGCTTTGTCATTGCCTCACGGTCAGAATACACCGCGGGGTCAGAGAGCTGGCGCTCGACCTCGGCCAGGCGATGGGCGATTTTTTCCAGCTTATCCAACATGGCCGTTCTCCAGATACTGCCGCACGTCGGAGATGAACTTATCCCGCCAGAAGGTGTAGCTCACATCACCGGGCTGAAGCGAAACCTCGAAAAGGTGCTTTTGCGCGGTGTAAAGATCCATCTGGTCATACACACTGACGCAGCGGTGACTGCTGCTGCGGGTCAGCACATAGGCTACGCGGGACATCTCCAGTCCGCGGCGCTTGAGAAGGCCGCGGATGGGGCTGGAGCAGCGGCCTCCCCAGACAGGCGTGCCGACGATTACCAGCTTATAGTCCTCGATATTGCGCTCGGTGGTGAACGGTTTCAGCGGTGCGGTGCTGCGGCGCATGGCATCCTTTCCGGCCCGCAGGCGGCCCCGCCAGCCGTTACGGTCGGCCCCATCGTCAATGGCCACGATCTCCGCGCCCACGGCGTCGGCAATCTCTTTCATGGCGCGGCGGGTGTTGCCGCTGAAGGAGTAATAAATACACAAAACATCGCTCATAGTCAAGATTCCTCCAATGCTAGGGATAGCTCTTCCCAGCGGGCCATTTCCTGCTCCAGCCGGGATTCTGTTTCCTGTTTCTGCGTGAATAGCTCGTTGAGCTTGCCGGCGTCGCAGGCGTTGGCGGCCATGGCCTCGTCCAGCGCGGCCAGCTCCTGCTCCAGCTTGCTGATGCCGGTTTCGCAGATGGTCAACTGGCGGCGCGCCGCCTGATGGCTGCGATTGCCGTGGGGCTGGCGGGTATCGCCCTTTTTTGCCGGTGTGATGCTCTCTGGCTTTGGCTCCGCCGCCTTTTGCGCCCGGTACTGGGCAAAGCCCATGGGGTAGTCGGTAATGGTGCCGTCTTGCAGCTCCCAGATCCGGGTGGCGAAGCGGTTGATAAAGTAGCGGTCATGGCTGACGAACAGCAGCGTACCGTCGAAAGCCTCTACCGCCTCCTCTACCCATTCGCGGCTGGCAATATCCAGATGGTTGGTGGGCTCGTCCAGAATGAGGAAATTGATCTCCTCATCCATCAGCATACACAGCCGCAGGCGGCTCAGTTCGCCGCCGGACAGGACACTGACGGATTTGAACACGTCCTCGCCCTGAAACTGATAGGCCGCCAGACGGTTGCGGGCGCTCTGGGGTGTGATGTTCTTCTTGGCGTAGAGCATGGTGTCCACCAGATTGCGCTCCGGGTGGTCAAAATGAATGACCTGCTCCAGATAGGCCCACTTTACCGAGGGGCCCAGACGGATGGAGCCGCCGTCACAGCTTTCCCGTCCTGTCAGCATGTTCAGCAGCGTGGTCTTGCCGGTGCCGTTTTCACCGATAAGGGCGATGCGCTCGCCTCCCTCGACCCGCAGATACACATCAGAAAACAGCGTCCGCTCGTCAAATGCCTTGGTTACGCCGCGGAATTGCAGCACCTCGTCGCCCTTGAACTCCCGGCTGGCAAAGCGGGCGTCCATCTTTTTCGCCTTGGTGGGCTTGGCGGTGGTGCGCATACGCTCGATGCGCTTTTCCATACTGAAGGCCCGTTTGTGGAGGGCGTCGTTGCCCATGAAGGCCCACAGGTGCATCTGCTCCGCCGCCTTTTCCAGCTGCTGGATCTTAGCCTGTTCCTTCAGGTACTGCTTCATGCGCTCCTGATAGCGGCGCTCCTTCTCCACGGCGTAAAAGCTGTAATTGCCGCTGTAGAACTCCGCTTTACCATCCAGCACCTCAATGACGCGGGAGACGGTGCGATCCAGAAAGTACCGGTCATGGCTGATGGCCACCACTGTGCCGCGGAACTTGCGGAGATATTCTTCCAGCCATTCCGTGGCCTGCAAGTCCAGATGGTTGGTGGGCTCGTCCAGCAGGAGAATATCGGTGTCCTCTAAAATCAGGCGGGCCAGATTGACCCGGGTCTTTTCACCGCCGGAGAGCTGGTCAAAAAGCTTTTGCCGCATGTCGCCATCAATGGACAGGCCGTTGGCCACCTTGTTTTTCGCGGTATCGGTGTCATAGCCGCCCAGCGCCTCAAAGCTGGCAGTCAGCTCGCCGTAGCGCCGCAGCATGGTGCTGTCGCTTTCACCACGGGCCATACGGTCAGTCAAATCGTCCATTTCGGCCTTTAACGCCTGCATCCGCTCAAAGGCGGAATCCAGCACATCCTCCACCGTATATCCGGCGGGATAAACGGGAATCTGAGAGATCAGCCCCACCCGCCGCCCGGAGGCGATGACGATCTGGCCGCTGTCCGGCTCCAGTTCGCCGGTCAGCAGGCGGAAGAGGGTGGTCTTTCCGGCACCGTTTTTGCCCAGCAGACCCACCCGCTCGCCGGTGTCCACCTGAAAGGTGATGCCGTCCAATATTCTCTTTTCCAAATCGAAGGACTTGATAACATCCTTCACAGAAATATCTACCATAGTGTTACTCTGCTGCTTCCAGCTCCTTTACAATGTCGGTGAAATGCATGGCGTGAGAGGCTTTTACCAGAAGGGCGGCGCCCGGCGTAAACGCCGCACGGACAGCGCTCAGCGCATCCGCAACGGTGGGGAACCACAGGGCCTGTGCATTTGCCTCGGCAATGGCCCGGGCCTTTTCGCCGATGGCGATCACAACATCAAGCCCCAGTGTCCGGGTCAGGGCGCCCGTATCCCGGTGGGCCTTTTCCGTCAGCTCGCCCAGCTCGCCCATATCGCCCAGCACCGCCACGCGGCGGGGATGCTCTGTTTGCGCCAGAATACGCAGCGCCTCCGCCATGGCCTGTGGGTTGGCGTTATAGCAGTCGTCAATGATAATGCGATTCTCGCTGCACCGCACCAGATGCATCCGGCTGCCTACGGGACGGTAGGCGGCGATGCCGGAGAGCATTTCCGAATGGGTCAATCCCAGATGCTCGCCGATGGCGATGGCCATGGCAGCGGGATAGATCATATAGGCGCCGGGGGAGGGGATAGACACCTTATAGATGTCCTGCGCCGTGGTGACGATACAGGTCACGCCGTCAATGCCGTGCTCCGCCACATCGGTGATGCGGACGCCGCAGCGCGCATCCTGACCGCACAGCACCGTTTCAAAGGGCAGCGTCAGATCAGACAGCAGCACATCGTCGCCATTGAGCACAGCAAGGCCGCCGGGCTGCAAATTTTCAAAAATTTCGCATTTTGCCTGCAAGATCCCCTGCCGCGTGCCGCCCAGATTTTCAATATGGGCGTCGCCCACATTGGTGATAACGGCGACGGTGGGGTGCACCATCTCGCCCAGATACCGGATCTCGCCAAAGTGATTCATGCCGGTTTCAATGACAGCGGCCTGATGCGCCTGAGACAGGTTCAGCAGTGTCAGCGGCGTACCGATGGCGTTATTGAAGTTGGCCTGTGTCTTTAGGGTACAGAACCGCTGACCCAACACCGCGGCAATCATTTCCTTGGTGGTGGTCTTTCCGGCACTGCCGGTGACCTGCACCACGGGAATGTGAAACTGGGAACGATACCATGCTGCCAGCGCCTTCAGCGCTTTCAACGTATCGGATACTTGAATATAGAATTTTCCCGCCAGCAGGGAGGTGGGGACCTTGGCCGTCAGGCAGCCGGCCGCGCCGGAGGAAAGCACCGCGTCCAGATAGTCGTGGCCGTCAAATCTCTGGCCCACCAGCGGAACGAACAGCGCACCGGCGGGAATGCTGCGGCTGTCGGTTGAAACCTCGGTTACCACCGCGCCACTCGCTTGCAGCAGTGTGCCGCCCACGGCGGCGCACAGCGCCTCTACGGTACAGCCAATCATCTGCGCTCCGCCTTTCTGGCCTTGATGGAATCCAGCACAATCTTCTCACACAGGTCAGCGTAGCTGAGGCCTACCTGCGCCGCCTCTTGGGGCACCAGACTGGTGGGGGTCATACCCGGCAGGGTGTTGATCTCAAGACACCAGGCCTTACCCTCGGCGTCCAGCAGGAAGTCGCTGCGGGAATAGACGGAGAGACCCAGGCCCTGATGGAGCTTTAAGGCCATTTCGCCCACCTGACGCCATTCTTCATCGGAGATGGGCGCGGGGCAAATCTCCTGCGCGCCATCCTTCTGGTACTTGGACACATAATCGAAATAGGCACCCTTGGGGATGATCTCCACGGCGGGCAGATAGGTGTCACCCAATACGGCAATCTGGATCTCGCGGCCTTTGATCTTCTGCTCCACCACCACATGGCCACCATAGGGCAGCAGGTCATAGAGGGCCTTTTCCAGTTCCTCGCGGGTGTCCGGCAGGGCCATGCCGATAGAACTGCCGCCATTGACCATCTTTACCGCGCAGGGCACTATCAGCTCCTGCTTCAGACGCGGAATGTCCGCTTCGGTATAATGTACATCCACCCATGGGGCGGTGCGGATGCCCAGAGAGTCCATCATCCGCTTGGTAACGGCTTTGTCCATGGCCATGGCGCTGCCCAGATAGCCGGAGCCGGTATAGGGCACGCCCAGCAGATCAAGCGTTGCCTGAATGCGGCCATCCTCGCCGTTGGCACCGTGCATAGCCAGAAAGACGACGTCGGCCATAGCGCAGACTGCCAGCACATCTTTTCCCAGCACAGAGGGGCTTTTGTCCTGACGGGCGGCACGCACAGCGGCCAGATCAGGGGCAGTTTCTTCGATGGCGGCCTTTTCCAGCAGACCGTCCGGCGCATCGAAAATATGCTCCAACGAGCCGCGGTAGTTTTCCAGCCCCATAAACATATCTACAAAAATTGCCTGATGGCCCTTTTCACGCAGGGCACGGCATACGCCGCTGCCGCTGACCAGCCCCACATGACGCTCGGTGCAGAAACCGCCAGATAAAACCACGATCTTCATAAAAAGACTCCCTTTCTGTGATAAATACCTATTATATCAATTTATCAGTATAGCATATGAGCGCGGAAAATACAACTCCTTTTGCCGAAGGGAAGACTACTCTATTATAGTCCGACAGGACAGGACGGCATGAGGACTATTTTCCTCTTGCCAAAGGGTTGAAAATCTGGTAAAATGCATTTGAATTGCGGTTTGCCGATTCTTTTCAAACGACTGTATGTCGAATTGCATTTTGCGGCGGTTAGTTGTGAATATTACGGCATAAATCAAATATCCGGGTATAGCGAAGTTGGTATCGCGCCTGGTTTGGGAGAATACGACCAGCCGGATAGAATAACTCAATAACCGGGTGTAGCGCAGTTGGTAGCGCGCCTGCTTTGGGAGCAGGATGCCGCAGGTTCGAATCCTGTCACTCGGACCACCTTTCCTGGAAAAACCGCCTAAAAAGGCGGTTTTTCTGCGTTATTAGTTCTATTTTGAGTCGTGCCTAACCACATGACAACTGTGGCCAGGGGGACAAAATTGCGGTGAAAACCGGAGCATAGTCGGACTGCAAAAATGCAAAATCCCTAACCCATCCCTAACGGGTGTAGCTCAAGCATTTTGGGGTGTAGTTGCGACGGAAACTTGAATTTTCCAGCATTATCCCCTATAATAATTCTATAGTAGGCCTTTGTGCCACCAAGGCAGCCGTGTGGGTGTGTTCCCATGCGGCTTAATTTTAGGAGGTAAATGTGATGGCCAATGAACGATGGAATTCTCCATTTCCCCATACAATTGCATTTGTACTGTTCAAGGAGCACTTCACCGAACTAAACTATGTATACTGGGCACATGTTCCGGCGGCCAGCACAATTGAGAAGAAGGCCTTGGAAGCGTTAAAATCTGAAGACGCAGATCCTAAGCGCTACTTTTTGATTCCAGACAAAGATGATCGTCGAATTCCCAAAACATACGCTCAATGGAAATCTTTCTATCGAGAGTTTTCAAACTATACTCGACTAAATATGTTAATGCTCTTAAGCTCGTGCTTTGAAACATATCTTCGCACAATTGTTTCCCTTTCATTGGAATCTAAACCAGGAATAATCATTAAAGCACCTGATGCTGTTGACGGCTGGTTTCTGTTTCGAAAGAATAGCAACTATGGAAATTATGGGAGCAAAGATTATCAATTCTTGGGAGAAATCGGTTCTGTCTGCCAAGGTGATTGGAATTCACGTGCAAATGCATATATAAAATATTTCGGAAATATGCCACTCTCGGCAACAGAAATCTCTGAGTTAGATGATCTTCGGCAGAAAAGAAATTTGGTTGGGCACTATTTTGGCCGTGAAAAGCAGAAATATGAGGCCCCCTTATTTTTCGAACCGAGTCCAGTTCAGCGTATCTCACATGATAAGCTCATTAAATATTTTAATGTTGTTTACGAAGCTGTAGAGAAAATTGACAGACACCTTCATCAGAACTATATTGGCTCATACGATGTTATGAAGTTTTTTTATATACATGCGGTGAACCAAAATACCATTGACAATGCCGCTGGTGATCAAGCGAAAGAATTGCAAAAACTCCTTGGCAGTTTAGGATTTTCGCCTGTCGGGGCAGAGTATTATAGGAATATTATTACTTACACATTGATTGAGGATGAAGATGATACCTGTAGATATAATCGAAAAGTGTGTATTGCTACAATTAGGCGGAGATTGGAAGAGTCAAATGTATCTTTACAAAGAGAAGGTCATCCGATCACTTTTTCTAAGTATCACTTCCAACTTTTCTCAACTGTCTTTGCTTTCCGTGGGAATTCTGAGTACTGCAAAAAATATGTGCGCAGCGGGAAAACCGAGTTTTTCTATTCGGCAAAGGCTATCGATCTTATCGTTAGTCAAATACAAGCTGACCCAACAACCGTAATCAGCAATCTTCAAGCCCAGAGAAATAAATGCACTAAAAATTGATAAACCGGATACTGCGAGGTGTCCTTAGGAGCGAAGAAGAATTACAGACAAACGCAAAATTTATGGATGTATGTAAAATGAAACAGTTTCCCTGTTCTTTTGGCTTAATAATCCTATGTTCAAAATGATCCAAGAGTATTCCTTGTCACGACGGTACAAGGTTTCCAATTTGCTTGGTCGAGACTATGCTATTAAACTGGAAACGAAATAACACTTTATAATTTGTCCCCCAGAGACAGTATGTATACGCCTCTGGGGGATTTCCCTTATCCCACTCTCTCGAACGGTATCACTTTGCACCGGTTCTCCTCCGGCGGGTCGGGAGGTTCCGGGGTAGTGGTTGCCGTAGCCGATTCCATAAAGCCGCCGATTTTCTCAGCCGCACCTCTCTGCATATCGTTGGTGATGTGCGTGTAGGTGTCCAGCGTGAAGCCCGCGCTGAAGTGGCCCAACATACTGGACAGGGTTTTCACATCCACGCCGCTGGAGATTGCCATCGTTGCGAATGTGTGTCTGAGGTCATGGAAGCGCACATGCTCCTCGATGCCCGCGTTTTTCAGCAGTTTCCGGTTGATCCTTGACACGGCATCCGGACTCCAGTAGCCGCCCGTCCGGGGCGACGGGAACAGGATTGGATTGTCCGGGTGCTGCTCATGCTCCTGCACCAGCAGGTCCACTGCCTGCTGAGACAGCGCCACCTTGCGGACGGAGTTTTTTGTTTTCGGCTCCGTCACATCCAACTCGCCCTCCATGCGGGTGACCTGCTTATTCACCGTCAGGATGCGCTCTTTCACATTCAAATCTGACCACTGGAGCGCCAGCAGTTCGCCCCGGCGCAGGCCGCTGGACAGCTCCAGATAGAACATAGGCAGGACGCCGTA
>Ga0129314_1001789_pt1 | contig 13656 bp, 17 predicted proteins | sample O1111metagenome_FD_94431 | JGI IMG/M metagenome (GOLD analysis project Ga0129314, IMG submission 94431) | Orangutan individual fecal microbial communities from fecal samples from Wisconsin, USA - O1111 metagenome | ecosystem: Host-associated > Mammals > Digestive system > Large intestine > Fecal...
AACGCCTATATGAATATCTCCATGATCAAGCTGGTCAAGCGGTATCCCGAGCAGTGGAAAAAGGCCACCCTGCATATGCCTACCCCCATCTTCAACTGCCTGTGCATCATCGGCACGGTGTGTGCGTTGGCTGTATCCTACTACCTGTTTAAGGATCTGAGCGTGGGCTCCATGGTCTTCTGTGTGGTGCTGCTGGTGGTCATGATGGGCCTGGCGCAGTTGCGGCTCAGAACCGGCGCCGTGAAGAAGGAAGATCTGCTAGCCAAACGCGAGCGGATCGCAGCCGCCGCCCTGGCCGCCACCGCGGCCGAGGAGGCCGAGGAGTTGCGGGAGGCCAAGGCCGCCAAGGCTGTCTGAGTCTCTTCGTTTTCCCTCGGATAAGGGAAGTCGGTTCCTTTGGACCGGCTTCCCTTATCCGTGGAAATATAGTATAATAAATAAAGGATGTAAAATCAGAAAGGACCGATTACAATTACAATGAAGTACGATTTCACCTCTATTATGGACCGCCATGGCAAGGACGCCATCGCCGTCGACGTGGTCCCCCAGCCGGATGCCGCGGGCAACTTCGTTATGAAGCCCTTGGCGGACGTACAGATCAAGGATGGCCTGGACACCATCCCTATGTGGGTGGCCGACATGAACTTCCCTACCTGCCCTACCATCCCCCAGGCCATCATCGAGCGGGCCCAGCATCCGGCCTTCGGCTACTTCCAGCCCACCGAGGAGTACTTCGACTCCATTATCCAGTGGCACGAGACCCGCAACGGGGTCACCGGCCTGAAGCGGGAGCACATCGGCTATGAAAACGGCGTCCTGGGCGGCGTGATCAGCGCCCTGAACGTGTTCTGCTCCAAGGGTGACAACGTGCTGCTGCACACCCCCACCTACATCGGCTTCACCAGTGCCCTCACCAACAACGGCTATAACATGGTCCTCTCTCCCCTGGTCAAGGACGCCGAGGGCGTCTGGCGCATGGACTTTGAGGACATGGAGAAGCGCATCGTGGAGAACAAGATCCACGCCACCGTCTTCTGTTCCCCCCACAACCCCTGTGGCCGCGTGTGGGAGAAGTGGGAAGTGGAGAAGGCCATGGAGCTGTTCAAGAAGCACGACGTGTTCGTGGTCTCCGACGAGATCTGGTCCGATATTATCCTCACCGGCCACAAGCACGTGCCCACCCAGTCCGTCAGCGAGGACGCCCGGATGCGCACCGCTGCCATCTACGCTCCCTCCAAGACCTTCAATCTGGCTGGCCTGGTTGGCTCCTACCATATCGTCTACAACCAGTGGATCCGGGAGCGGATGGACAAGGAGTCCTCTCTGCCCCACTACAACGACATGAACGTCTTGTCCCTCCACGCACTCATCGGGGCCTACAAGCCCGAGGGCTACGAGTGGTGCGACGAGCTGTGCGAGACCGTCACCGGCAACATCGACTACGCCTGTGACTACATCGCCAAGCACTTCGAGGGCGTGGAGGTCTCCAAGCCCCAGGGCACTTACATGCTGTTCCTGGACTGCTCCAAGTGGTGTGAGGTTCACGGCAAGACCATCGACGACGTGGAGAAGGCCGGCCTGGAGTGCGGCGTCATCTGGCAGGACGGCCGGATGTTCCACGGCCCCTGCCATATCCGTCTGAACCTGGCTCTGCCCCTCTCCCGTGTGAAGGAGGCCTTCGAGCGACTGGACAAGTACGTCTTCAACGCCTGAGTTCCCAGCTTCAAACCGCCTGTCCCCAACAAGGCTCTTTCTTACCGGGGATTGGGCCTATCCGCCTGAATCACGAAAGGAGTTTTTGCCATGCCCAAGCTCACTGTGGGTACTCAGATGCCCGACTTCACCTTCGACACCCCCTTTGAAAGCGGCCGCACCCTGGCCGAGACCGCCGGGAAGACGGCAGGGAAGACCGCCCTGGTGTTCCTGCGCTACTATGGCTGCACCCTGTGCCAGTACGACATCCATCAGTTTACCGCCCAGTATGACAAAATCGCCGCCACGGGCGGGCAGATGCTGGTGGTGCTTCAGTCCGACCCCGCCAAGCTGGCAGGCCAGATGAAGCCCGGCGACCTGCCCTTCGACATCGTCTGTGACCCGGAGCAGAAGCTGTACAAGGAATTTGAGATCGCCCCCGCCGAGTCCAAGGCCAAGATGGCCGATCTGAAGACCATGGGAAAGATCGCCAAAGCCACCGCCGGCGGCTTCAAGCACGGCGATTACGAGGGGGACGAGCTCCAGCTCCCCGCTTGTTTCGTCATGGGGCCGGATCGGGTCCTGAGCTACGCCCACTACGGCGTCTCCGCCGGGGACGTGCCCACGCCGCAGGAACTGGTGGAATTGCTGAAATAAACTGGCGCGTTTGGAAAGGGCGGCCTTCGGGCCGCCCTTTTTCTGCGGTTTTATGCCCTAAATGCTCCTCCGTGTGAGGCAGTGCTCTTTGGCAACTACTGATTTTACATGGAGGATTTTATTATGTACAAACAATATTTAATGTTTACTAACATGAGATAGGCGAGCAGGCGCAAAAGGGCGCGCTGAATCTTGCGGAGATTCAGCGCCAGCACGGACATGGCAATCACATGGGCAGCGGTTTCCCGCAGCTTTGCGGTGACCAGCCCCAGGCCGCATTTGCGTTTCGCCAGGCTGAACCTGCGCTCCACTTCTACTCGTTCGCATTCGTCCCGGTAGTCCTGAGCCTTGTCTCTGGTCTCCCCCTTCTTGGGCTGTCCCAAAGCCGGGATATCCAGTTTTGCGCCAAACTCCGCTGGCCTGCCTGCCTTTCCCCGCACAATGGGACGGACAAAGGGCTGGCTCACACTGACGATTCGGTCAGCCGCACAGTGGGTGTGGTGATCATGAGGGTTTTTACATAAGCTGTCGATTTTTGCCCCTAAAATAACATAATCTGTCGAGACAAGCAGCGGCATGAGTGAGCGTTTCAAGAAGCTCAAAAAGCAAACAGCTCCGGGCTTTTTGAAAAAGTTCTTAATTTTTTTGTCCTTCTCTTGACATAATGGAATGAGCTGGGCCGCATTCTGCTGGAAAACGCGGACCGGTGCTGCCGGCTGTGCCACAGTACCGGCCCCAACCTGATCCGGGATGGCAAGGATTGGTTCGGCTCCGCCTGCGCGGCCCGCATCAAGGCCCTTTGAGCCCTTCTTTTCGTTGACTTTCTCCGCCGCCGCGGTTAGACTGGAGGCAGGACCGGGACAAGGGGGGAGAGGCCATGCAGTTATCCCGGCTGTTCGAGCTGGTTTACCTACTGCTGGACCGCAAGGGCATGACGGCGGACGAGCTGGCCGAGCACTTCGAAGTCTCGCGCCGCACCATCTACCGGGACGTGGACACCCTGGCCCAGGCGGGCATCCCCATCTACGCCGAGCGGGGCAAGGGAGGCGGCATCCGGCTCACCGAGCAGTTCGTCCTCAACAAGTCGGTGCTCTCCGCCGAGGAGCGCCGCAGCCTTCTGGCCGCCCTGCGGGGCATGGAGGCCGTGGGGCCCGACGGCGCGGGGCCGGTGCTGGACAAGCTCTCCGCCCTCTTCGGCGGGGAGGAGGAGGACTGGCTCCAGGTGGACTTCTCCGCCTGGAGCCCCGACAGCCCGCTGACCGACCGCTTCCGGCGGCTCAGGGAGGCCATTTTCCGCCGGGAGGTCCTCACCTTCCGCTACAGCGGCGCGGCGGGCGGCACCGAGGTCCGTACCGCGGAGCCCATGAAGCTGGTCTTTCGGGGCAATGACTGGTACTTGCTGGCCTGGTGCCGCCGGCGGGAGGATTTCCGCTATTTCAAGCTCACCCGCATGGACGGTGTGGAGGCCCCCGGGGAGCGGTTCCGGCGCCGGGCCCTGCCGCCCCCGGCCACAGAGGACCGGGCGGACGGCTACGGCGGCAGCGCCGTGGACCTGGAGGCCCGCATCGCTCCGACCATGGCCTTCCGGGTGCGGGACGAGTTTCCCCCGGAGCGGCGGGAGGAGCTGCCGGACGGCGGCTTTCGGGTACGGCTGCGGCTGCCGGACAACGAGTGGATGTACGAATACCTGATGACCTACGGCGGGGCCCTGCGGGTCCTGTCTCCGGAGCGGGTCCGGCAGGAGCTGGCCCGCCGGCACTGGGCGGCCTGGGAAACCAACAAGGAGGAAGATGGATGATGGAACTCAAACCAATTGCCAGCTTTCAGGTGGACCACACCAAGCTCACCGAGGGGATGTATATCTCCCGGGTGGACGGGGACGTGGTGACCTATGATATCCGCATGGTGCGGCCCAACTGCGGGACCTATCTGGGCTATGGCGCGATCCACAGCTTTGAACACCTGTTCGCCACCTATGTACGCAGCGGCCCCCTGTCCGGGCAGGTCATCTACGTCGGCCCCATGGGCTGCCGGACCGGATTCTACTTTCTGGTGCGGGACATGGCTCCAGAGACGGCCATCCGCCTGGTGCGGGAGACCATGGCCTTTATCGCGGACTACCAGGGCCCCATCCCCGGGGCCACCGAGGCGGAGTGCGGCAACTACCGGGAGCAGGACCTGGAGGGAGCCCGGGCCGCCGCCCGGAAGATGCTCCCCATCCTGAAGGACTGGACGGTGGAAAAGCTGGCCTATTAAAAGAAATATGACATACAGATGTCCACTGCCGTCCTGTAAACTGTCCATCCAAGAGGAGGGACTTAAAATGGAGACCTGGAGTCAATTGGACCCGTCGGCCGCGCCCGACCTAGAGACCTGTGAGGCCTATGTGGACAATCCCTTTTGGGGAGAACTGCGGACCTATCTGGAGCGCGCCTATGATACCGCACCTGTATGGGAGTACAGCCGGTGTGTGCCCACGGGATGGAATATAAAATACCGCAAGGGCGGGCGGGGTTTGTGTACCCTGTATCCCATGCGGGGGTATTTTACTGCCCTGGTGGTGATCGGACGGCGGGAGCGGCCTGGGGCGGACCTGCTGCTGCCCATGCTGAGCGAGGGCACCCGGCGGCTTTGGCAGGACACCAGGGAGGGAATGGGCCAAAAGTGGCTGATGATCGACGTGGCAGACCGGGAGAGTCTGGAGGATGTAAAGCGCCTGATCGCCCTCCGGCGGGCCCCGGTGAGATATTGAAACAAAATATGACATATAGGTGTCCACTTTTCTCCTGTAAGATGGTGTCATCAACCACAGGAGGGACAGACGGTATGGATATGAGCTATCAGATCGTGGAGCTGGAGGAAAAGACGGTGGTGGGCCTAACCGCCCGGATGCGCAACGACGACCCGGAGTGCGGCGCGGCCATTGGGGCGCTGTGGCGGCGGCTGTTTGAGGAGGGCATTTTCTTTGCCGTCCCGCACCCCGCCGACGACCACTCCATCGGGCTCTACGACGCCTACGAGACCGATATGACCGGCCCCTACGACGTGACCATCGGACGGGCGGTGACCGACGCAGCGGAACGCCCGGCGGGCACGGCGGTCAAGACCATCCCCGCAGGACGGTACGCTGAGTTTGTGGTCCGGGGGGACGTCCAGAGGGCCGTGGGGGAGTTCTGGACGGAGGTCTGGAAGCTGCCGCTGGACCGGGCCTACACGGCGGATTTTGAGGAGTATTGGCCGGAGGCGGAGGGCGAGGAGCAGGAGATCCACGTCTTTCTGGCACTGAAGCAGGAGGGAGAACATGGCGGACAAGCGGGATTATAAAAAGGAGTACCGGGATCTCTACCAGCCGGGAAAGCGGCCCAGCCTGGTGGACGTGCCGCCCATCCCCATGTTTCTGGTGGATGGGGCGGGGGACCCCAGCGGGGCGGCGTACCAGGCGGCTATGAGCGCCCTCTACACCGTCACCTTCACCCTGAAGATGAGCAGGCTGGGCCCCTGGCGGCCGGAGGGATATTTCGACTACGTGCTGCCCCCGCTGGAGGGCTTTTGGTGGACGGAGGAGGGGGGGCACGATCTCCTCTCCGTGCCCAGATCCACCTGGCGGTGGACCTCGGCCCTGCGGGCCCCGGAATACGCCACGCCCCAGGTGCTTCACTGGGCGCTGGAGGAGTGCGCACGAAAAAAGCCCGGTGTGGACCTGTCCGGAGTACGGCTGGAGACGGTGACGGAGGGGCTGTGCGTCCAGTGCCTGCACGTGGGGCCCTATGACGCAGAGACCGCCGCCATGGAGCGGATGATGGCCTTTGCCGGGGAGCAGGGCCTGCGGCCCTCGGACGACCCGGCCCGCAGGCACCACGAGATCTACCTGGGGGACCCCAGAAGGGTCCCGCCGGAGAAGTGGCGGACCATACTGCGCCTGCCGGTAGAGAGGGGGTAACGCCATGCTGGAGCTGCCGGAGGCCCTGGTCCTTGCGGGGCAGATCAACGAAAGGGCCCGGGGCAGGCGGGTGGTCCGGGCGGAGGCGGGCGGCACACCCCACCGCTTCGCCTTCTTCCAGGGGGAGCCGGCCTGGTATCCCCGGCTTCTGGAGGGCCGCAGGCTGGAGGAGGCCCAGGCCTATGGCGGGCGGGTGGAGCTGAGGCTGGAGGACAGCCGTCTGGACCTCAGCGACGGGGTGAACCTGCGATGGCTGGCGCCGGGGGCCAGGCACCCGGACCGGCGCCAGCTCCTGCTGGAGCTGGACGATGGCGCCGCCCTGGTGGCCAGCGTCCAGATGTATGGGGCCCTGCTGGCCTTCCCGGCAGGGGCCATCGACGATAACTTCTATTACCGGGTGGCTCGGGAGAAGCCCTCTCCGCTGTCGGGGGACTTTGACGAGAGCTACTTCGGCGGGCTGTGGGCACAGGCCAGGCCCGGTCTGTCCGCCAAGGCGTTTTTGGCCGCCGAGCAGCGTATCCCCGGCCTGGGGAACGGCTGCCTCCAGGATATTTTGTTCCGGGCGGGTGTCCACCCCAAGCGCAGACTGGAGACCCTGAGGGAGACCGAGCGGACCAGGCTGTTCCACTCAGTGAAGGACACCCTCCGGGAGATGGCGGACCAGGGGGGAAGGGACACCGAAAAGGACCTGATGGGCCAGAGCGGTGGCTATCAGACCTACCTGTCCGCCAAGACCTGGAGGGGGGCTTGCCCCTTCTGTGGAGGAGCGATTATCCGCCAGGCCTATCTGGGGGGCAACGTCTACTTCTGTATCCGCTGCCAGCCGCTCGAGGGGTAAGGATGGTCAAAGAGGCCCACCGCAATGCGGCGGGCCTCAGCGTGTCGAAAAAGCCTCGGCTAAAAGCAAAGACAGCTTTTGCAGCACGTTCATCACATCCTTTCCAGGTCATAATGTCATTATGCCGCCCGTTCCTGAAACCAGTCTGAAAGACTGAGCGGGCAAATCGGAATAGTCTGTGCTTCTGTGGCCAGACGAATCCTATCTCCCGGCAAATAATCCAAAAGGAAACGGAAGGTGTTCCGCTTCAGACGGTTTCCGCTACATGATAGAAGACGAAAGGAGAATGACAGATGCTGTTGGTATGGTATCCCAAATGCTCCACCTGCCAGAAGGCGAAGGCCTGGCTGGACGGGCGGGGCGTCGGCTGTGGCACCCGTGACATCAAGCTGGAGCATCCCGGCGAGGACGAGCTGCGGAAGTGGCACGCGAAAAGCGGCCTGCCCCTCAAGCGGTTTTTCAACACCAGCGGACTGAAATACAAGGAGCTCTCCCTGAAGGACCGGCTCCCCGACCTGACGGAGGATGAGCAGTATGCCCTGCTGGCCGCCGACGGGATGCTGGTCAAGCGGCCCATCCTGGTGGGGGAGGACTTTGTGCTGGTGGGCTTCCGGGAGAAAGAGTGGGCACAGCAACTGGGCTTCAGCGACTAGGATGCACGCCAGGAGTGCGCCAACGGCCTGGAGGCGGAGGTGGCCGCCGGGTCCGATGAGGCGTACTTCCCGTTGGGCCGCTGCTGCGCCGGGCCGGTCCTGGACCGGGTGCGGGCCAATCTGCGCATGTGGGCTATGAGCCCGCCGTCACCGTGACCATGACCCCGCCAAAAGACGACGGGGGCTGTTAGGATTTCAGCCAGAACGACTTCGAACGCCCGGACGCCAAGATGATGCCCTGCGTCTCCAACGGACCGGAGTTGAGCAAAAAGCCCCGCAGGCCGTATGGCCTGCGGGGCTGCTGCGTTCAGGGCAGATGCTCCTCCAGCCAGGCCAGCACGTCGGCGTACACCTCGTCCCGGTTGATCTCATTGAGCATCTCATGCCGTCCGCCGGGGTAGAGCTTCATGCGCAGATCCCTGGTCCCGGCCTTTTGGAAAAAGCCGTACACCTTTTGGACACCCCTGCCGTTGGAGCCCACCGGGTCCCGGTCCCCTGAGAAGAGATAGACTGGGGTGGAGGGGTCCATCTTCCGCAGGTTTTCCGGGCGGGCGATGTATTGCAGGGCCTCCATCATGTCGTGGAACATGCCCACCGTGGGGACGAAGCGGCACATGGGGTCGGCGGCATAGGCGTCCACCACCGCAGTGTCCCGGCTGATCCAGTCCACCGTGGTGCGGTTGGGCCGGAAGTGGAGGTTGTAGACCCCCAGGGAGAGGGCGGTGAGGAGCCTGCTGACGTACCGGGGGCCCTTGTGCCGGGCGTAGAAGGCGGACAGCAGCCGGCCCACCTCCACCAGGAGCGCCGGTTCCTGCCCGGTGCCGGAAAGGAGGCAGCCGTCCACGGTGCCGGGAAAGTCGATGAGGTAGAGCCGGGCGGCAAAGGAGCCCATGGAGTGGCCCAACAGGAAATAGGGCAGGCCGGGAAAACGCTCTCCGGCCGCCGTGCGGAGGGAACGGATGTCGTTGCGGATGTGCCGCCAGCCGTCCTGGTCGGCGAAATAGCCGTATTCCTCCCGGCCCGAGGCGGTCTTGCCGTGTCCCAGGTGGTCGTGCCCCACCACGGCGAAGCCGTGGTCCGTCAGAAACCGGGCAAAGGGGGAATAGCGCCCGATGTATTCCGAGATGCCGTGGACCAGCTGGACCACTCCGCGGGGCGAGCCGCTTTCGGGAAGCCACTCCATGGCGTGGACCCGGTGGACCCCGTCACTGGAGGGAAAGGTAAATTCTCGGCAAGAGGCCATAGCATTGCAGCTCCTTTTGTGATAAAATAGCCATATTGCAGTTGGTTTGCCTGGCTTCCGGCGGCGGCGCGAGGATCACGCAAGACGCTGTATGCACGGCAAACGAAGGTATGTTCCCAGTTTATCTTTCCCGCCGAAGGCCGTCAATAGACATTTGCGGCACGTTGGGAAAAAACGGTGACTCCACAGAAAGGAACGGAACGTATGACAGTTGTGGAACGTTTTTTGAAGTATGTGAGCTTTGACACCCAGTCGGACGAGGACTCCATGACCGTGCCCAGCAGCGCCAAGCAGAAGGTGCTGGGGGCGGAATTGGCCGCCGAGCTGTCCCAGATGGGCCTCCACGGGGCCAGGATGGACGAGTACGGCTATGTTTACGGATGGCTTCCCGCCACCGCTGGGTGCGAGGGAGTGCCCTGCCTGGGCCTGATCGCCCACATGGATACCTCGCCCGACGCGCCGGGCGCCCACGTGCAGGCCCGCATTGTCCGCTATGAGGGGGGCGTGCTGGTTCAGAACGCCGAGCAGGGCATCTCCATGAGCCCCGAGGAGTACGAGAGCCTGCGCAGCTATGCGGGGCAGGATCTGATCGTCACCGACGGCACCACCCTGCTGGGGGCGGACGACAAGGCCGGGGTGGCCGAGATTTTCACCGCCCTGGAGTACCTGACCGCCCACCCGGAGCTGCCCCATGGCCGCATCGCCGTATGCATCACCCCTGATGAGGAGGTGGGCCGGGGGGCCGACCACTTCGACGTGGAGGGCTTTGGGGCCGCCGCGGCCTACACCGTGGACGGCGGTGAGCTGGGCGAGCTGGAGTACGAGAACTTCAACGCCGCCTCCGCCACGGTTACGGTCCACGGTCTCAACATCCACCCCGGCTCGGCCAAGAACAAGATGAAGAACGCCGCCCTGATGGCCGTGGAGCTGGTGAACATGCTGCCGCCGGCGGAGACTCCCGCCCACACCGAGGGGTACGAGGGCTTCTATCACCTCAACCACATGGAGGGCAACGAGACCCAGGCCCGGCTCTCCTTCATCATCCGGGACCACGACCGGGCTGGCTTTGAGCGGCGGAAGGAGCGCATGGGGCTTATCTGCTCCTACCTCAACGGCAAGTATGGCCCCCACACCTTCCAGTTGGAGCTGAAGGACTCTTATTATAATATGCGGCAGGCCGTGGAGCCCCATATGTACCTGATCCACCGGGCCCGGGCCGCCTTTGAGAAGGCGGGAGTGGCGGCCCGGGAGGTGCCCATCCGGGGCGGCACCGACGGAGCCCGTCTGAGCTACATGGGCCTGCCCTGTCCCAACCTGTCCACCGGCGGGGTCAACTTCCACGGGGTCCACGAGTACATCCCGGTTCGGTCCCTGGAAAAGATGGTGGAGGTGCTGGTCAACCTGGTGACCCAGTCGTAGCGAAGGAACACGCAGGCGCAGGGGGGCGCTCCGAAAGGAGCGCCCCCTGCCGTTTTCCGCCGGAAGGAGCGCCTAAATTCCAAAGCGGTATGAGGCCATGCAAAAATCGTATCTCAAAGCGCCGTATTTTATGCTATGCTATAAGAGCAGAGAAAATAGCAGGAGGAGATGGCCATGAGCTTTACGCTGCCCGCCTATCGTGCCCCGGATTTTACCGCGCTGGGGCTGGAGGACGCCCCTGAGGTCCAACTGGTCCCCGTGGAGCGGGACGGCGTGGCCCCGGCGGGGTACCACGCCACCACCCTGTTTCCCGAGTATTTCCGCCTGAACGGCCGCTGGGTGCTGGCCGAGGAGAGCCGCATGGACTGCGTGGCCGTGTGCCGGGCGGGTGCGGTGTCCATCGTGGAGTTTCGCGGCCTGAAGTGGGGCGACATGGTGGCGGTGGGCCGTACCGAGGACGGCGGGGAGGGCATCTACGTCCACACCGCTGGCTTTGAAGAGAAGGGTGACGGGGGCGGCGAGTCCTTCTCCTTCCGGCAGGGCCGGTCCCGGGAGACCGCCTATTCCATGGACTACGACTCCATCTACGAGCTTCTGCGGCACGAGCGGGACCATGGGAATATTGTCTGGGTGCTGGGCCCGGCCTGCTCCTTCGACGCCGACGCCCGCTCCGCCTTTGCCGCCCTGGTGCGGGAGGGCTTTGTGGACGGGCTTCTGGCGGGCAACGCCCTGGCCACCCACGATCTGGAGGCGGGCTATCTGGGTACTGCCCTGGGGCAGGACATCTACACCCAGCGCAGCGTGCCCAACGGTCACTACCACCACATCGACACCATCAACGCCGTCCGGTCCCTGGGCTCCATCCCTGCCTTCGTGGAGTCCGGCGCGGTGAAGGATGGTATCCTCTGTGAGTGCGTCCGGCGCCGGGTCCCCTTTGTGCTGGTGGGCTCGGTACGGGACGACGGGCCTCTGCCCGAGGTCTACGGCAACGTCTACGAGGGACAGGACGCCATGCGCGCCCTGGTGCGCAAGGCCACCACCATCATCTGCATGGCTTCCACCCTCCACACCGTGGCCACCGGCAACATGACCCCCTGCTACCGGGTGGTGGACGGAGTGGTGCGCCCCCTATACTTCTATTCGGTGGATATCTCCGAGTTTGCCGTCAATAAGCTCAGGGACCGGGGCAGTCTCAGCGTGCGGACCATCGTCACCAACGTGCAGGACTTTATCGTCAACGTCCGCAAAGGGGTCTGCGGACCGGCGTGACACACAGGCAGGGCGCGGAGCGGTGAAGCTCCGCGCCCTGCTCGTTTGCTATTTTTTGCGAAATCGCCGTTTCAGCCGATTCCAGAAGGTGTCCAGCTCGTAGCCCTTGGAGGCCCGGAAAGCCCGCTCGGCCTCCTCGGCCCGCTTGAGGGCGGCCTTCTCGTCCCGGCCAAGTCCACCGCCGGCAGACTCTGATAGACCGGCAGTGTTTCGGCTCCCGGGGCCGAAGGTACGGGAACTGCTCCACCAATTGCTTGCCATAACGCACCGTCCTATCTCCAGAATTTTTTCTCGAGCCGGTACTACAAGGTGTCTGGCTCGTAGCCCCTGGAGGCCCGGAAAGCCCCCTCGGCCCGCTTGAGGGCGGCCTTCTCGTCCCGGCCCAGGGGCACAGCTTCCGCCTCTTTTGCCGCCAACGTAACATTGAGGTCCAAGCGACTGCCAGACATGAGAATCCCTCCTTCTGCCATACAAACGATCCAGCGGCGGAAAAGCTTACAGGACCATCTGAAAAAAGCGCAGGATCAGCCGGGCCCCATAGACCAGGATGACCAGGCCGCAGACCACGTTGATGCCCCGGAGGACCTTGTCGCTGAACCGGGCGGAGAAGCAGGAGATAAGGATGGTCACGCCGAAGAACCACAGGAAGGAGGCGGAGGAGGAGCCCAGAATGAGCTGGGCGCTCACCCCGCCGGAATTGCCCGCCCGGAAGCCGCCGAAGAGCATGGTGCCGTCGATGAGGGCCTGGGGATTGCACCAGGTGACCACACAGGCTCTGGCCGCCACCTTGGGCAGGGTCAGGGCGGCCTCTCCTCCGGCGTGGAGGACAGGCTTTTCCCGCAGCAGCCCCACGCCGATCCACATCACCACGGCTCCGCCGGCCAGCAGCACGATGCGCTGGAGCCAGGCGAAGCGCTCCATCAGGGCCCCCACGCCGAAGAAACAGGCCAGAGCCAGCGTGACGTCAAAAAAGACGACGATCAGGGCGGTCAGCAGGGCCCGCCGCCGGGGCTGGGTCAGGGCGGCGTTGATGACAAACAGATTCTGCATTCCAATGGGGGCCACGTAGGCCAGACCGATGGTCAGGCCCTGCAAAAAGGGGGGCATGGCGATTCCTCCTGAAAAAGACTTTCCTTTTGAATTGCTACCTGATATGATAATAGCACTGCTGGGGGAAAAAACAAGAACGCAGAATTTTCGTACCAGGTAAGGAGGAACTGACCATGGAGCGGCCCAGACATGAGAATTGTCCCTGCATGGAGACCTGTCCCCTGAACCGGGCCCTAGGCCTCATCGGCGGAAAGTGGAAAATGCAGATCCTGTGCGCGCTGTCCAACAACGGCCCAACCCGCTACAATCGGCTGAAAAAGACGTTGGACGGGGTGTCCAACACGGTGCTGGCCAACGCACTGCGGGAGCTGGAGGAGGACGGCCTGGTGCTCTGGCGGGAGTATCTGGAGGTGCCGGTGCGGGTGGAGTACGAGATCACCGCGCCCGGCCGCGCCCTTGTCCCCATCCTGGACCGGCTGGGGGACTGGAGCATGGGCCTGTGATTTACAGGGCCTTCGGATCGGCGGCGGTCGCTTTGCGTATCGTGGCTTACACGTCCTTTCCCGTTCCATATAGAGGAACCACCCAAAGATAGCAAGGAGTATCGATATGGCAAAAACGCTGGTATTGGCGGAAAAACCCTCGGTGGGCAAGGAGATCGCCCGGGTACTGGGCTGCCGGCGCGCCCTGGACGGCGGCCTGGAGGGGGAGCGGTATGTGGTCACCTGGGCTCTGGGTCACCTGGTGGAGCTGGCGCCTCCGGAGGACTACGACAAGACCTGGACCAAGTGGGACCTGCTGACCCTGCCCATGCTGCCGGAGCAGATGAAAACTGTGGTCATCAGGGAGTCCAGCCGCCAGTTTCGGGCGGTCCAGGCCCTGATGCGCCGCGGAG
>Ga0129314_1001790_pt1 | contig 13648 bp, 8 predicted proteins | sample O1111metagenome_FD_94431 | JGI IMG/M metagenome (GOLD analysis project Ga0129314, IMG submission 94431) | Orangutan individual fecal microbial communities from fecal samples from Wisconsin, USA - O1111 metagenome | ecosystem: Host-associated > Mammals > Digestive system > Large intestine > Fecal...
ACTGAATATCTAAATTCTAACGGAAAAGGAGCCTGCGCGCACGTAAATTGCGTTCAGGCTCCCTTTTTACCGATAAAAACAAGAACTATCCCTGTTTTTTGTAAAATAAAAGACCCATCGAAAATTCCGATAGGTCTTTTGGCGTGAAAGTAAAGACCTATTTTGATACCAAATGCACACGGCACTGACCTTTCATTAAAAGGTTCACCTTTCTTTGAAATGTGCAACGCTTACTTCAGCTATGCAGGAGCAACCAAATGGGTTAGAATGTTAAGTCCGAAAAATGCTCATCTACAATCGCATTCAGTTGAGCGGCAATTTCCGAGAAATCTCTATTCAGGTCAAGCGTTTTTACGCTGATTTTATTTCCGCTCATTCGGTAGCTGTTGTCCGGTTGAATAGCCTCGTCTGTTGCGGCATACAGGAGCATACCGGAAACCGTATGTGGTTGAGTTCCGAAATCGGTATCCTTGTTTTTCACATAAGTGAAAATCTGATACAGATTCCCGGAGTGCAGGGTGTGAACATCGTACTGAGCCTGTGTCGTATGCGTATAATACTTGGCATCTATAATCAACACAGTGCTTCCTTGGGTCAGCATGATGTCACTCTGCATTACCGGAAGCATTGTGCCGATGCCATCATCTAATGCCCACGGAATTTGAGATGCCGTTGCGGTCACCTGCGGGCACTCCTTGGCGTAATACTCAAGGATGAACTTCTCATAAAGGCGATTCATGCGCTGTTCGTCAATAAAAGAAGCTAACCGATATTCGCCGGAGTCCGTTGTCAGCAGCATTCCTTCAAGAATCAGCTGACAAAGACTGATGAGCATACGATAGGTGTTATTGTTCCGCTGGAATCGGATGGCAGACCAACGTATTGTAAACGGGTCTATGGTTTCAACATTCGAAAAGAACAACATTTCCTTTTTTAAATCGCTCTTATACTCCTGACTCACTCTTGCGTGGCGGAGCAGAAGCATAACAGTTGTTTTCAGAATCTGATTCAGAAGGTTGTTTTCTGAAAGCTCATCATACTCGCAGGTCAATATCCGCTTTCTGGCGAGGCGGTTCTGTATGGTTCCCGGCATATCGATTTTGCCACGAACAACGGCTACATCTTCTTTGCGATTCAGATACTCACGATATAGCCCCTGCTTCAACTGCCGACCTATGCCCTTGGAGAGGATGGCTGCAAACAGATTGTGTATGTTTTCAAACTCTTCGGTAGCAACATCCTCATATCCGCCTTGATTGAGCGTCGTGAAGGCATACGAAAGCATATAGTATATGTTTTTGATGAAGATGCTCTTATCCTTAATCATTGAAACACACCCTGCAGAATATTTTCCCAACGCTGGAGTTTGTTCGGGTCATCAAACCAGTATTCACTGAGCATCGGCAGAATATCATAATCAACAATGGAGTGCAGCCACTCATCCGTACAAACATCTCTGCCGCAGAAATAACTGTGTCCAATGCAGAATCCCTTGCCCAGCGATTTATCGAGTGCGATTTCATGATTCAGGTCTTTTACCTTGGATATCAGCTCATTCAGCGTTTCGTTGTTCAAGCCGTTCTGGTAATGGACAAAGCCTTCGGAATCAAATCCCGGCTCCACCTCAAAGAAGCTGAATCGACGGCGCAGAGCGTAGTCAATCATCGCAAGGCTGCGGTCTGCCGTGTTCATCATGCCGATGATATACAGATTTCTGGGGACAGAGAAAGACAGCCCGTTATACGCCAGCGTTGCCTTGGTACCCCTGTAGTCCCTCTCAATCAGCATCAGCAGTTCGCCGAATATCTTGCTCATGTTGCCACGGTTGATTTCGTCAATGATGAAAAAGAATTCCTTGTCCGGCTGGTTTGCAGCCTTCTGGCAAAACCGATAGAAGACACCGTATTTCAATTCAAATCCATCCTCAACAGGCTTATAGCCCATCATAAAGTCCTCGTAAGAATAATTCTGGTGGAACTGAACGAACTCAATGCGGTTGTCGTCTTTTTCACCCATCATAGACCATGCCAACCGTCTGGCAGCGAAGGTCTTGCCAACACCGGGGGCACCCTGCAGAATGATGTTCTTCTTGTTGCGGAGAACAGCCACAAGGTTCTCGTAGCGTTTTTCGGTCATATAGACCTCATCCAGAAAATCACTTTTTGTGTACGCATCTATAGCTGCATCCGTGGATACCGGATTCTCTTCCCGAATCATATCGAGAATGAAGTCATATTCACCTCTGGTGAGCTTGAAAAGGCTGCCTTGGGGATTTTGGAAATACTCCATGCGTTCCAGTTCAGGGCATTCTTTTAGCGTAGCATAATCAATAGGAGAGGTCAGTCCTTCTACTTTTTCAAAAAACAGCTTTTCGCCGTCCTGCTCTGCGCTGACACGACCAATGGCAACGATCTGTTTTACCGGATTGGATTCGTAGCCGATGATCATATCTCCGGCTTTCGCATCCAAGAAGTTTTGGAATATGCGGCGCTTGTTTCCGTTCTCGTTGTATAGCGTGTAGGACTGCACCTCGCCGACAGCAATATCGGAGTAGCTCCAGATTTTCGGATTGGCATTCAGCCACCAATATCCACGATCTTCTTCGCCCGGAGCGGCAGCGACATACAGTTCAATACCGCTCAAATCGGTTTTGTCAAGAGCGGCGGACAGTTCATCACGCAATTTCCAGATATAGCTGCCTTGCTCGTCCTTCGTTGCATATCGTCCGATGTACAGAACAGGCCACCACTTTGAGTTTTCATTTTTATCGTCGGTTAAAACCGGACAACCCGTTTTTTCAAAGACTCTTTTGGCAAGTGCGGTTGAACCCGTCAAATAGAAATTTTTTGTTTCACCGTATTTGACCGCGAGCTGTGTGCAGGTCGCCTGTCCGCCGTAATCTTTCATGCGTTTCATGATTTCAAGGCTTCCCGTTGTGAACACCTTGTCATCGCCAAGCAGGGCAAGCCAGTCCTCTTCGGTCAATCCGGGTGTGTAATCGCTCGGAAACCATGCTGCCGCTTCCGCTTTTTCCGCATTTTCCTGCGAATAGAGGCGGCTGATATAGAAACCGACATCAATGGTCAGCGTTTTCAGTTCGGGATCGGGATAACAGGTATCCGTCAGCTGCGACTGGAACAGATTCACCAGTTCAGTGTCCTCTTTCAGCGCGGCACTGATCTCATCATAGAGACGCAGGAAATTACGGATATTGTCCGCATAGGCACCCTTTTTGAACCGATAGTCCGACTCCAGTTCGCTGGAGACCGTTTTTACCTCACCGAATTTGTAGATATAATACTTGTCCGGATAGCGCAGCCAAAGGTATGTGCTGATAGCGTTTTCGTACTGGTAGTGCTGCGCCGCACCGTTTCCGTATTTTTCGAGAAGAATGGACGATTGCATTTTGAATGCATTCATTCTCTCAAACACATCTTGACTCTCGTCAAACAGGGCGATAAACATAGCCCGCACTTTCTCCGGGGCGGCTTTCGCAAAGCCCACGATCATGCCCTTCGGAAAATTATTATTTGATGCCAGCAGGTTAAACGTCTTATCAAGGGAGCGGCTCAGCATTTCGGGAAAATCAGACGCATTCACATCCCAATTGTCCTGAAACCATTTGACGGCTTCCCATTTGTATTTTTCGTTGCCCCACTGCGTGGAAACAAAGCTCTGCTTGTACTGTGCCAGTACATCCTTCAATCGAAATTGATCAAACATGAAACCACCCCTTTACGCTTCTCTCAGGCTCTTGTATATCTCTTCCGTGAAGATACCGAGAACCTGTTTTTTAATTTCATCATTACTGAGCAGCAGAGAAAAGAAATCCTGATTCTGCTCCAACCCCTCAATCAGCGCATCGTCGATATCGTCAAAGTACGAAAACTCAAAGTCTTTGACGGTGTTGTTCCGGGCACTGGTTTTCAGTTTATCGGATTTTAGCAGAATATCCCGGATCTGCAACATGGCTTTGACCGCAACATCGTTGTCGTAGGCTTTTCCCGTCCGGCTGTTGATTTCGGCTATGATCTGGGAAAGCCGTTCTTCTTTTGCTTCGGTCAATCCAAAACTCTCCGCTGTGGGCAGCTTTACAACCGGCTGTGCTACCAACTTCGGATTGGTATGTTCTTCGGCTTTTTTCTGAACGAAATTCGTAGCCTTGATTTTGCCGTCCAGATTATAGCCGCCGCCCGGATGCTTAATATTGATGTATGCCAGCAAATAAGTAATGAAATTGTACTTCTTATGCAGGTCGGTATCCTCAAAGCAGGACACTTGCAACAGGAACTCATAGAAACGGACAAAATGTCGCATCTGAGACACGATTTCCTGTTGCTTGAGCGGCTCATACTGCTCGATCATATTTTTCGACCGCTTGAAGTAAAAGGTCAGCTTCTGCTTATCTTTGGAGGAAATATTCCCCTTGTAAAGCAGCTCGTTGGCCTTTTCAATATCATCAGGTTCAAGCACGGTGTACGCATCAATTTGTGCCTCCAGATCATAAATCGCCGTCGGCGTTACGGAAGTGGAGAGTAGCGTAGTCGTATAATACGGTGCAAATGCCGCTTTGATGTCTTCGTATGTATTTGCAAAGTCCAGCACAAAGGTTTTCTTCTCGAACGGCGGGCAAATACGATTCAAGCGGGAAAGTGTCTGGACAGCAGATACTCCCTTCAGCTTTTTGAGAACATACATAGCACAGAGCTTCGGCTGGTCGAACCCGGTCTGATATTTGTTGGCGACCAGAAGCACCTGATATTCGTCCTTATCAAATTCTTTTGTTAGACGATCTTCCGGGAAACCATTCATGGAAGCCTCGGAGTATTCGGTTTCATCGTCCGGGAGTTTCACCTTGCCGGAAAACGCTACCAGAGCCTTAATGTCCGAGTATCCCTTCTTCTTGGTATAGTCCTCAAAAGCCTGACGGTACTTCACCGCGCCCTGTCTGGATGCCGTGATGACCATTGCCTTTGCCATGCCGCCGAGCTCCGGCATAACGGTCGTGCGGAAATGCTCTACGATGACCTCTACACGCTGGGCAATGTTCGTTTCATGCAGCTCCACAAAACGGGCAATCTGCCGCTTTGCATCGACTGTTTTGCAACGTGGGTCTTCTTCAATCTCTTTGTTGATCTGATAGAAAGTGTCGTAAGTCGTATAGTTTTGAAGGACATCGAGAATAAAGCCTTCCTCAATGGCCTGCTTCATAGAGTAGATATGGAATGCCTCACGCTGACCTTTGGTGTTCAAGCGGCCGAACAGCTGAATGGTCGTCGGCTTCGGTGTGGCAGTGAATGCAAACATGGACACGTTGGCCTGTTTGCCGTTTCTACGGATTTCATCCGTAATCATATCTTCCACATCGGCAGCTTCCTGCTCACCGGCACCCAGCGACTTTGTGACCGCTGCCATGTCTTTGCCAGCTGTGGAGGAATGTGCTTCATCGATAATGACCGCAAAGCGCTTGCTTTTCAGCCCTGCAACACTGTCCACGATATACGGAAATTTCTGAATTGTGGTGGCGATGATTTTCGTATTGCCATTCAGCGCAATAGCAAGATCGGCAGAGTTACACTTATCGTCCATAACACGGATAAGCCCGGCTTTATGCTCCATGCCCATGATGGCTTTTTGCAGCTGACGGTCAACTACGACTCGGTCGGTGATAATCACAACATTGTCAAAGATGATTTTGTTGTCTGCATCGTGCAGCGAAGTCAGACGGTGCGCCAGCCATGCGATGGAGTTTGTTTTGCCGGAGCCTGCGCTGTGCTGAATCAGATAATTCTGCGTGGTGCCGTTGTCACGGACATCACCCAGCAGTTTGCGAATCACATCGAGCTGATGATACCGAGGGAATATCACATTCTCGGACTTTTTCGTTTTCCCCGTCAGTTCATCCTTGCTTTCCTTGGTTTCGATAAAGATGAACTTGCTGATGAGGTCGAGAACGGTATCCTTTGTCAGAATATCCTCCCACATATAGGACACGCTGTACTTGTCTTTGAAGGTAGGATTGCCCGCACCGGCATTGACACCTTCACCGTTTCCCATGTTGAACGGCAGGAAGAAGGTGGCGTTGCCTGCGAGCTTGGTGGTCATATAAACCTGCTCTAAGTCCATCGCAAAGTTCACAAGGCAGCCTGCCTTAAACCAGAACAGGCGGGTTTTCGGGTCACGGTCAACGCGGAACTGATAGATGGCATCCTGATAGGACTGACCGGCGGCATTGCATTTCAGTTCAAAGGACATGATAGCAAGACCGTTCAGGAAAATCACCAGGTCAATGCGCTCATCATCGCTTGCCCAGACTTCTTCCATGACGGAGAAAATATTCTTTTCGTACTTTGCCAGCAAGTCACGATTGAAGGTGGTTGCGGGTTTGGTGTACATAAGCTCCAGCTTCATGTTGGAAATCTCAATGCCGTGCTTCAGCACGTCAAGCAGGCTGCCGCGAGTTTTGGTCACCTCGGCATTGATAAAGCTGACAATGGTATCTTCCAGATCGGACTTGTAGATTTTGCGGAGTGCCTCCATCTCGTCCGGCTGAGTATCGTTCAGAAACTGAAACAGCAACTCACGATCCATAGCAAACAGACGGTCATAGCTGGTTGCCTTGCGAATAATGTAACCGTTGTCCTGCGAGAGCCTGTCCATGATGAAATGCTGATATTCTTTTTCGGAGAGAATGCTCGTCATTTCTTCTGTTCCTCCTTGTGACGCTTTCGTATGGCAGCAGACGCTTTGGAATTGAAATGTCCATGGCGAATCAAGTGGTACCCATCCTCATCGGCGTAAAGCACACGTTGAGGCTGATTGTTGTTCGATACCTGGATTTCAACCCATCTGCGTTCTGGATACTGTGATGAGGCAATTGTGAAAATAACTGCTCCATTTTTCTCAAGCACATCCAGAGCTGCATTGTACTCGTTCCGCGCAATGGTATAATCCACGTCAAACAGATTTGCAAAAGCCGTTGTAGCATGAGCCAAACTGTCGAACTCAGCATCTCTTGTCTTTGCCAATTTGAAATCAGCTTCAGCGACGAACAAGGCTGCACCCCACAACTCAGATTCTATAAATTCAACCTTCATGAGACGGGCACCTCCTTCTTTCCGGTTACATACTCAAAAATGAGTGATTTCTTGTAGTCGTCAAGTGTTGCAAGCTGTGCCTTTTTATCGGAAATAACAGCATCCGCTTTTGCAAGCACCGCATCGATATGTTCAACAATCGCTTTTTGTTCATCCAGCGGTGGAACAGGGTATGAGAGATCCGCTAACTTGTTCCAGCGCAAATCACACGAACGGACTCGTATGCCGGTTGCAAGTGCAAGAAATACATCGCTGTATGCCATACTGCGAAGATAGTACATAATGTACCGCTTGTTTTGGTCGGTATCCAAAACATTAAGGACAGGTGACGCTTTGCCCCTGGAGTCGGAGATACCGATAGAGCCTGCAAAGCCATCCATACCATGTACAACAAGATCGCCGATATCAATGCCTTGATAACCGATTTCCTTATCGGACATCGTAAAACCATCTTCACGGCGATTACTTCTCAAGGTTACCTCGCCGTCACGAAAACAAGTGATTACGCCGTCATCCTCACGCACCGGCTTCTGCATATAGCGCAGGATATACTTGCCACGGATAACCTCCCAATGTGAAGGCATATTACCAATCCACTGAATTCCGCTGTCCTTTATCTCGGCATCGGGATTCAGTCCTTTGGTGACAGTCTCGGTGATAACAGACCGCTTGTACTGCTCCAGCGTGTCGATCTGGGTTTGGATGTCAGCAGTCAGTGCATCAATTTCAGCGCACTTGGCATCGAGAAAAGCGGCAATGCGGCGCTGTTCGGCAAGAGGTGGCAGTGCAACCAAACTTTCGTAAAACCACAATGCATACAGATTGCGCTGTATTGTTCCTACTCCACGAGAAGCGGTTTCGTATTGCTGAACCATACTTCCGTCTCGTAGCAGAAAATTCATATAATCTGGGTCGCATTTATCACTCAGTGAAAAGACAAAATATGCTGGGCTAATGATTCCATCATATTTTGAAACTCCGACCGAACCTCTCCATGCCTGCTGGTTATTCAATACAAAGTCTCCGATATGGACATTTTGATAATTTGACAAGTCAGCACTCGGCTTGTGAACTTGCATACCATCAGAATCGTTGTAAGAAATAACGCCCCTGTCCAAATATACAGACAGTAAATCACGGTCACCGCTGTTCTTTTCACTCCTCAATGATAAAAGTGACTTAATGCGGTATGTTTTCCAGTGTGCAGGAATTTCTCCTATGCTTGCGATTCCGCTAAACTTTGTTCCCGTCATATTGCCACCGTCCTTACTCAAACAACCGCGCTACACGCTCAGACACTGAAAGCTCCAGTTCTGAAAACCTGGCTTCCAACTCTTCACTGGCGGTCGGTTGTTGATATTTGTAGAAATAACGTGTGAACGGGATTTCTGCACCGGTCTTGATGACAGGCTTTTTCTTTCCGAGGTCTTCTTCAAAGAAAGCGGCAGCATCCGGGATGTGCGGCAGAACCTCACGAGCCATATAGTCTTCGATGCTTTCCTCCCATTTCACCAATTCGGTATCCTTGGTTTCTTTATCGTAGAGGATATTGCCCTTGCGGTCACGCTGAATTTCCGCATTCTTATCCATAATGGAAAGCCCGTCAGCGATTTTCTCAATCAGCTTCTTATCTGCCGTCACGGAGGAGAGGGCTTTCGTCAGCACAGGCATGAATGTCGCCGGAGAATAATAAACCTGCTCCGAAATCGACGCTTTCAGTGCAGAGACGATTGCTTCATAAACAGACCGGTTATTCTGATAGGCTTCCAGCTTCTTCTGATCCTTGCCGGTCAGTTCCTCGGCATTTTCCAGCTCGTCCACCTTAGCCTGGTCATAAAGAGAAGAAAGTGCACCCTTGGACAGCATGACTTTAATGCGTTCCTCCGTAATGGCATAGCTGCGCTGGAGGGGCTGCATGACCGTGTACTCACGGTAAATAAACTCCTCGTTGGCGTAAATCTTGCAGTATTCGTTTTCCGCAAAATCCGCATAGAGCCGTGTCACGGCGCTGCGGTCTTCGGGAGAGATTTCATTTTTCTTATCACCCAGAGCCTTACGCAGCTTGTGGAAGAAAGACGAGGCATCGATCAGCTGAATCTTGCCCTTGCGTTCAGACCGCTTGTTCTTGGAAAGCACCCAAATATATGTAGCAATGCCGGTGTTATAAAACAGATCGGTGGGCAGTGCAATAATCGCTTCGATCAGATCGTTTTCCAGCATCCACCGGCGGATCTGGCTCTCACCAGATGCGGTTTGCCCGTTGAACATAGGACTGCCATTTTCTACGATTGCCGCACGGCCGAAGTTATCGTCCATTTTGTCGATGGCAGACTGCAAAAACAGCATCTGCATATCGCCGGAGCCGGGCAGTCCTGCACCCCAACGACCGTCAAAGCCCTTTTGGTATTCTGCGTTGACGGCATCTTCGACGCCTTCTGCGGCATCTTTACCGCCCCATGCCGTGCCGAACGGCGGATTCTCAAGCACAAACCGCATCTTGGTAGATTTGAAGCGGTCGGCTTTCATGGTGTCCTGGTAGCAGATGTTTTCGGCGTTCTGCCCCTTGATGAGCATTTCGGCAAGGCACATAGCGTAAGATTCCGGGTTAATCTCCTGACCAAACAGGCGCACATCCGCCGAAGGATTATAGCGCTTGATGAAATTGTAGCCGGTGGAGAGCATACCGCCGGTTCCGCAAGCCTGATCCAATATGGTAATGACCTTGCCGTCGTCAAAGATATCATCGCAGCCTTCGGCAAGCAGAATGTTGACCATCAGCTTGATAATGTCGCGCCCGGTGTAGTGATCACCGGCTTCGGCGTTTTCAGAAAACTTACGGATCAGTTCCTCAAAAATGTATCCCATCTTCACATTATCGATGGTGCGAGGATTGAGATCGAGCTCAGAGAACGCCTTGATGACGGAAAGCAGACGGTTGTTTTTGTCCATCTTGTCGATTTCTTCACCGAAGTTCAGACCGCGCTCCTTGGACATCAGAATTTCCAGCACGTTTGCAGAGAAACCCTGCAGATAACTCTTGAAATTGGCGGCAATGTGGTCTGCGTCATTTACAAGTTCTGCAAGGTCAAACTCACTGGTGTTATAAAACTGGAAGCCGGAAATACGGTACATCGCCTTTGCCGGGAAATTCGGATTTGCTTTGAACTGCTCCACGACTTTCTGCTTGGTGGGCGCAAGGGCACACTCAAAGCGACGAATGATCGTCATCGGAATAATGACATCCTTGTATTTATCGCTGCGGTACGGTCCGCGCAGTTTGTTTGCGATGGACCAGATAAAATTCACTTCGGTGGAAACATCAACGGGAGAATCATCCCACATTGCGTCTATAATCTGCTTATCAGCCATTTGCCGTTACCTCACTTTTCGTTCTTGTAGCACCATGCTACCTTTATTCTACACCTATTACTGTCCCATAATCAGGACTTTGTGCGCTGCCCGGTCATCATTTTATAATGCTGACTCTGACCGAGTGCATCAAAAATCATCTGGAACACACGCTTGTATGCTTCAGCGTCCTCACAGTCCTCCACATAATTCAAGCCGTCACTGATACCGTTGGGATTGTTGATATAGGCAAGGAGAGAAGAAGCCAGCTGGTAGTCGGTCATATCCGGCTTTTCGCCCTCAACCTGTTTGATGAACTTTTCCCGGTTTTCCTTTTTCTCCAGCACGATAGAGCGCAGGTCGCTGCCCTCATAACCGCAAAGCTGAAGGAAATAGTATTCGAGAATGCGGCGCATTACATTCAGTGCCGGAATCGTAGAATGAAGATCACGGAGCTCGTCCCACAAAGCAGCATAGGAATTTTGCACAGGATTGTAGTTTTCTTCTTCGCTTGGAATTTCCTTGTTCTGCCGCTTGCAGAGCTTAACAGTGGATACATTATCATTTTTACGAATCATATAAAACGATGTGCAGTTGTAGTACCCGACCTGCTGATATGTAACCTCCCGTTGGAAATACACATTGTGTGTCAGAATGAACAGCTGCTTGATGTAATCACCGGGTACCTGCGGATTCAGATATTCGGTATTATTTCGGCAAACATTGATCATTTCGCGAACAATAGCACTAACAATGAAAAGTGCGGTGCTGTCCATGCTGGAAACGGGATCATCAATAACAACGATCTTTTCTTTCAGTTCTTCGCTGTTCATACTGCCGCGCACTCTGTGGTAAAAATACAGAAATGCGATAAAGTTGCGCTCACCCTCACTGAGGTTTTCTGCAACAGTTCTGTTTTCACGAACGATTTCATACACATTTTCAACGCCTTCCTTGGCTTGGATGCTAAAGCCCTGGAAACCGGAGTCCCGCAGAATTTTGTTAATGCTGTCGATGGCGGCTTCGGTGTTGGCATTGTGTTTGTTAAGTTCGGAAATTTCTCTTGTGAGTTCACCGATTTCCTTTTTGAGTTTTTTTCCACGCTCGGTTACATCATCAATTTCTGTTTTCAGTCGAGCAACCTCGTCTTTATAACTCGTCACCTCATCGGCAAGCATAAACGCAAGGTATTGCATAATCTCCGTTTTACACTTTTCCTTGCTACTCTTCTTGGCAGCAACAACATCGTTATTCGCTTTAATGAGCTTATTGATGTCATCAATCATGGCTCCGATTTCAAGGAGAAGCGTATCGGTATCTTCCAAGGACACCGTTTTGGAGGGCTCTTTAACTTTTTCGGCAATACGCTGTCTATTGACCTCGAACTTGCTCTCCAGCAGAGAGAGCTTCTCTTGATATGCCTTCAAATCAAGGGAAGGCATTGCATCGGTGGTGTTGGTTTGCAGCGCACGCACGATATCTGCCGTTTCTCTGCTGTAGGTGGCATGAAACTGTCCTAAGTCCCGAATGTCCTGCTGATACTGTGCATCAAAAGTGGCGGCAATCTCATTTTCAAAATTTGCCGGGAGTTTCTGCTGACAATATGGACATTTCCCTCCGGCAGAGCCGGAAAAATGCGTGTGACCATCACGGACCCAATCGGAAGCCGTGCTGCCGAGGGCATTCAGAAAACGGGCGAACGGTGTATCACTGCTACTGACGATAACTTTATCCAGCAGTTCTTTTCCGGGGAGGCTGCCGTAGGTCGTCGCACCGGCTTTCTTGAATTCGGCATAAGCTCTGGCAGTATCATCGAAAGCAACACCATAAAGGCGTTCCAGTTCGGAAAGATCATGCTCCTTGGGAGTCTTCTCTCCAAGAACAGCCTCTGCAAAATTTCTCTTCTGCTTTTTGCCGTCCATGCACTTTTCAAAATGCTTGCGGATATCCGCAGTCTTGGAAAAGCAGGCCTCCTGAAATTGAGCCAACGCAGCGTCAACACCGGCGGTTTTCTGTTTGTACTCTTCACCGGCGGTCACCTTTGCATCGGATTTTTTCTTCTTTTCTTCGGTCAGTTCAGCAATTCGCTTCTTTGCTTCGATATCTTCCTCGCCAAAGATGAATACGCCTTTTAAATCACCGTAATTTACAAAGTTTTCATTGATGAAATCCTGATTATAAACAAGCACATCATAATCATCCGCAGACTTTCCGTCTGCCCAGACAACGCCGTCGTCCTCCTCAATGGCATGGGCAATTGAGGATTTGCCCGCTCCGTTATTCCCATAGAAGAAGTTTACGAATGTGAGATCGGCAACTGGCACATCCGTGAATGTTGCTCTATTGAGTGTAATGTTTTCGATTGCTGAAGGGACTTTGCGCTGCATTCATTTCACCATCCTATCCTTAAAAGTGTTCTTTATTCTTGAATTTTCCCTTTACGAACCCATTCATCAACTTCGGAAATTTTAAATTTGTATCTTTTCCCGGCACGATAAACGGGGAGCTTTCCTTCTTTGATCCATGTGCGAACGGTATCCTGGCTGATGCTCAAATGTTCTGCGACATCCTCCAGATTGACCCATTTTTCAACCTGCATTTCTTCATATTCGCGACTCATCGTATTACCTCCATTTTTCTATAAGGGATACGATTATATAATCTGAACCCCGGCCCTTTGTAACGCTTCAATGAGATTGATTTGTTTCAGTGCCCAATGTGTGCGATTCAATTCATTGAATGATCTGGCACCGCATATTCCAAGTTCGAAGCACTCTTCATTCAGAATCTGCTGTGGAATTGCCGTAATAACCGTGTAGTATATCTTAATTCCGTTGTCCTGGATCTTTACATCCTTTACAAACCCGAAATAAGCGTCTTGGGCATCATCTGTCTTTCCGTATGAGTGGTTTTCGTCAGCAAAAATTGCCGGATACCGCCTTAAATCTTCAATAGCTTCTGGTGTGAGAGATGCATATTTATTTTTTAGATCCTCGTTTGTACTCTCAGTCAAGGCCCGATCCTTTGGAACCAAAAAGTAATTATCCTCGAACTTCTCACCTAAAATCACAAACAGATGGTAGAAATCTGTGTTGAATGTTATTCGCGCTCGGTTCTCACCACGCCTTGATCTGGGATCGTTCAGCATGACTGTAATGTTGTTTTCCACGGTATCAGCATGGGCAACAAAATTATTATTACCT
>Ga0129314_1001791_pt1 | contig 13645 bp, 15 predicted proteins | sample O1111metagenome_FD_94431 | JGI IMG/M metagenome (GOLD analysis project Ga0129314, IMG submission 94431) | Orangutan individual fecal microbial communities from fecal samples from Wisconsin, USA - O1111 metagenome | ecosystem: Host-associated > Mammals > Digestive system > Large intestine > Fecal...
AAGCCCGTTGTTATCGTGGACTATTTGCAGATTATCCGACCTATTGACCCTAAGCAGAACACAAAAGACGCTGTAGACGGGCATGTAAGAGCCTTAAAGAAGCTGCAAACAGATAACGACTTAGTATTAGTGGTTATAAGCAGCTTGAACCGGCAAAACTATCTTACCCCCGTGGACTTTGAAAGCTTCAAAGAAAGCGGCGGCATTGAGTATACAGCCGATGTTATTTGGGGCTTGCAGCTTCAAATAATGAACGGGGATTTATTCGACAAAAAAGACAAGCTAAAGGAAAAGCGGGAAAAGGTGAAAGCTGCAAAGCTTGAAAACCCCCGCAAAATAGAGCTTGTTTGCCTAAAAAACCGCTACGGCAAAAGCTCTTATTCCTGTGGGTTCAAATACTACCCGCAATTTGATTACTTTGTGCCGCAATCAGATTTTGACGGCTTTACAGAGGTAGACGACGCAGACAACCCCTTTACACGGATATAAGCCCCGGGGCGTGCCGCAATGGTGCGCCCTATTATTTTGCTTTTCATGTAAACATATAAAACAGAGTAATTGACAAAACACGGGTAACATGATATTATCTATGTGAACGAGTTTACAGAAAGGGGCTTAGCATGGCTATTTTAGACCGGCTCTTTAAGAAACAGAGTAAAACCGCCGTTGCTACAGCGGCGCAGATGATAAACGAGCCCACAGGGGTATTTACCGCCTACAACGGCGATGCTTACAGCAATGATATTTACCGTGGTGCTGTAGACGCTATAGCCCGGAATATCGGCAAGCTAAAGGGCGGGCACGTTATTAAGTATGCAGACCATGACAAAATAGAGGGCGATTGCAAACTAAATAGGCTCTTACAGGTGCGCCCAAATCCTTATATGAGTGCCTACGACCTGTTATATAAACTTGCTACGCATTATTACTTGTACAATAACGCCTTTGCGCTTTTAGAGCGTGACAACCGGGGCGAACTTACCGGCATTTACCCGGTAACGTGTACAAGCGTGCAAATGCTTACAGATGCCCTAAACAATCTGTATTGCCTTTTCTACTTCAAAAGCGGTAAACAGGCTCTATTGCCCTACCGTGATATTGTCCACCTACGCCGCAACTTTAACAGCGACGACCTTTTAGGCGACGACAACGCAGCCTTATACCCGGCTTTAGAGCTTGCGCACACGCAGAACGAGGGCATTATATCGGGTATCAAATCCGGGGCGAATATCCGGGGCATTTTGAAGTATACGCAGATAATGAGCCAGGAAAAGCTGAAAGAAGAAAAAGAAGCCTTTATTGCCGATTATCTGCAAATCAGCAACGACGGCGGCATAGTGGCTATTGACCAAAAGGCAGAGTATACGCCGATTGAAAGCAAGCCGGTAATACTTACCGCCGACCAAACACAGGAAGTAAAAAAGAAAATATATGATTATTTGGGAATATCAGAAAACATTGTAAACAGCAATTACAATGAAGATGAATTTGCCGCCTTTTACGAAAGCACAATAGAACCCTTTGCCGTGGCTCTAAGCATGGAATTTACAGCAAAGGTATTTACCGACCGTGAACAGGCTTTCGGCAACTCTATCATGTTTGAAAGCGGGCGGCTACAGTTTACAAGCAATGCAACCAAAGTAAACCTTATCAAAGAAATTATGCCTTTGGGCTTGCTTTCGATAAACCAAGCTTTAGAGATTTTGAACCTACCGGCTATACAGGGCGGGGAAAAGAGACTACAAACGCTTAACGTTGTGGACGCAGACAACGCCTTAGCTTATCAGCTGCACAAAGCCGGGGAAAGAAACGGCGACCAATGACGCAGCAAGCAAGAGTATTGCGCTATATGCGGGAATACGGCAGCATAACGAGCCTTGAAGCTTTCCGGGATTTAGGCATAACACGCCTAAGCGGGGTTATATTCGACCTACGCAAAACCCATGCTATAGGCTCTACCACAGAGAACAGCCGCAACCGATACGGCGAAAAAACGAGCTACAGCCGGTATTATCTTGCAGACGAAAAGAGGGCGGCACAATGAAAGAAATCAGAGTAGCAGAAATAAGAGCAGCTGCCCCGGCAGGGGCAGAAAGCCTTGTTTTAGTGGGTACGCCGATAGTATACGACACGCCCACAACGATACATGACCCGGCAGGGGAATATATCGAAATCATACAGCGGGGCGCACTTGACGGCGCAGACCTTAGCGACGTGAGATTATTTTACAATCACGACCTAAGCAAAGTGCCCCTTGCCCGTACACCCCGCACAATGCAGCTTGAATTGACCCCGGCAGGGCTTGAAATGAAAGCGGCATTGCCCGACACGGCAGAAGCCCGGGCGGTTTATGAAGCGGTAAAGCGTGGCGACCTTAGCGGCATGAGCTTTGCTTTTACTGTGAACGACGGCGGCAGCCGGTACGATGCACAGACGAACACCCGGACAATTACCCGCATTGCTAAGGTGCTTGAATGTTCTGTAGTGCCTTTTCCCGCTTACCCTACGGCAAGCGTAGAAGCCCGGAACGAGCGCAGCGCAGGGCTTAGAACCTTAGCAGCACGAAAGCAAGCTAAAAGGCTTGTAAATCAGATTTTGAAAGTGAGGATATAAAACCATGAAGTTTAAGACCGTTGCGGAAGCTTTCAACTTCTACCGCACAAAGGAAGTTGCAGAAATGGAACGCAGAGCGCAGGAAATCGGGCACATTATCGACACCGACGAAAACGCCGATATTGAAGCCCTTAACATCGAGCTTAGGGGCATTAAGGAAGCCCGGGAAAACATCGAGCTTAGAAGCTCTAGCCCGGCGCAGGGGCTTAACGTCATTACCGGCATGAAAACCGAGCCGCAGGGCAAAAAGACCTTTGGCGACGACGTTTTAGACACCCCGGAATACCGCAGCGCATTTTATAAAAGCCTTTTGGGGCAGGGAATGACCGAAACCGAAAAGGCGGCTTATGATGCGGGTATGAAGCTTTCCGAAAAGAGGGCAGATGCCTTTATCAGCTCTACAGATGCCGTTGCCGTCATTCCTACGCAGACGCTTAACGAGGTTATCAAGAAAGCCCGCACTATGGGCGGCTTGCTTTCCGAGTGCCGCAGCTTTGCGCTTCCTACTAAAATTTCTGTGCCTGTGGGTACGCCGAGCAATAAAGCTGCATGGCACACCGAGGGCGCAGCCGTTGACGCTGAAAAGGTAGTACCGACCGCCGTTACTTTCGACGGGTACGAGATTATCAAAATCTTTGCTATCAGCGCAAAAGCCCGCCGCATGAGCATTGCCGCTTTTGAAAGCTACCTTGTAGACGAGCTTACAGCGTGCGTTATGGAATGTATCGCAGATGCCCTTGTAAACGGCACAGGCAGCGCACAGGGTACGGGGCTTGAAGCCGGTATTACATGGGTAAAGACCGGCACGGGCAAAAACGCCGTAGAAATCGCCGCAAATGGCAGCTTTACTTATGCTAAAGTCGTGGAAACTATCGCTTTGCTGAAGCGTGGCTATTCCAACGGCGCAAAGTGGGCTATGAACAATGCGACCCTTTACAATGTGTTCTACGGCATGACCGATACCACAGAACGCCCCGTATTTATCGCAGACCCGAAAGCCGAGGGCGTGGGCAAAATCTTAGGGCATGAAATCATCATTGATGATAACATTGCCGATAACGTCGTTTACTTTGGCAACTTTGCTAAGTACATGGCTTACAATATGCCCGAGGGTATCGCCGTTGAAGTGAGCCGGGAAAGCTCTTTCCGTAAGGGGCTTATTGATTACAGGGCTCTTGCTATCGCAGATTGCAAGCCGATTGTAACAGAAGCCTTTGTAAAGCTCTATAAGGCAACGTCTAACAGCTAAGCAGCTTACAGCGACCGCCTAATAGCTAACGAGGGGGTGCAGGGTGCAATAACGCCCCTGTGCCCCTTTACTTTTGAAAGTGAGGTAATAGAAAATGCTAACTTTAGCGCAAGCCTGTAATATTCTGCACGTTGACGAGGGCAACAACGACGAACTTATAAGCAGCCTTATTTATGCTATCCCGGATTACATCGAGGTAACAACCGGCATGAACGAAGAACAGCAGAAAACAGAACCGCTTGTAGAAACGGTAAGCGGCTTTATTCTTACGCTGTGGTATTACAGCGACCACAGCGACGATATAAAGCTACAGCGCACAATAGACAGCCTGTTAAAGTGTATCACGCTGAAAGTGCAGCGCAGCACGGGCACGGCATGAAAGAGTATGCACGGGGCTTTTACGGCTCTAAGGCGTGGCACGATGTAAGCCGCCTGTATATGACAAGTAAGCATTATGTATGCGAACGTTGCGGGGGCGTGGGCGTGATATGCCACCACAGGCGATATATAACGCCGTGGAACGTGAACGACCCGGCTATAACTCTAAGCTTTGATAATTTAGAGTGCCTTTGCCAAGAGTGCCACAACCAAGAACACAGCGCAAAGGTAAGCCGGGCGATATTCGACGAAAGCGGCAACATGATAGGCGCACAGGATAGCGCAGAGGTAAGAGAATACAAAAAAGCCTGTGAAGCTATCGAGCGCATGAAAAACGACCGCACAGAAAGCCCGTAGAGCCGTTTTAGCGACCGGGCAATATAAAAGTACCCTTTGCCCCTAAAATCGCTTACAGGGGCGTTTACGGGGCTTACAGGGGGTATAGCATGAATTACGTTGAACCGATAAGGGATAAAACCACAGTACAGGACTTAGCAGACTACCTAAAGGACGTACACGAAAAGTATTACATCATGTACATGATAGGAATATACAGCGGGCTTAGAATATCCGACATCTTAAAATTAAAGGTGCGTGACATCCGGGGAAAGTCTGAAATAAAGATAAGGGAAAAGAAAACCGGCAAAGAAAAGCTTTTCCCTGTAAATGCAGAGCTTGAAAAGGCTATAGCTGCATACTGTGAGGGCAAGAAAGATTATGAATATGTTGTACCGAGTGCCCGGGCGGTAAACAAAGCTGTAAGCCGTGAATATGCTTACAGGGTAATACACGCAGCCGGGGAAGCTTTCGGCTTAGATAACTTAGGCACGCACACAATGCGCAAGACCTTTGGTTATCACTTCTACTTGCAGACGAAAGATATTGTATTGCTAATGCGGATATTTAACCACAGCGACCAAAGCAAAACGCTTAGGTATATAGGCATAGAACAAACCACAATAGACGCTGCAATGAGGAAATTTAGCTATAAATAGCGGGTACAACTTCACATAGTTTAGCAACGTGAACGGGGCAAGGCTCAAAGGGGGCAAAAGTGCCGATAATATAAGGCTTTGCGGGCTATGCGGATTACTTCACACAATGTTACATATATGAACGGGTAACAGAGGTAAGCACGGTAAGCCCGAGAAGTGAACCCACAGAAAGAAAGCCGCCGAACACCCCCCGGGGTGCGCTGTTCTGTTAGGGGCTAAGGCACCGGCGGGGGTAGGTAAGAAAACCCCTACAGGGTAAAACCGAGGGGCGGGGGGCTATCCAGTAAGCAAGTATTATGCTATAATATGTGTAAACATGATAATACTTGTAATAGAAATGAGGTTAGATAATGGCACGAAAAAAGCACGTTGCCGAACTTGAAGCGATATTAGAGAAAATCCCCGAGGATAAGCAATATATAGGGCGCAAGCTCATAGATGAACTTATTTTCATGGATGAAACACTAACGACGCTGAAAAGGAAAATCAAAGAGAACGGCACAGAGGAAGAATTTATACAGGGCAAGCAGCAATTTACCCGGGAAAGCACAGCCCTAACGAGCTACAACAAAACTATACAGCGGTACAGCACGCTTTATAAGCAGCTTACCGACCTAATGCAGAAAAGCCCGGAAGCGCAAAGCAGCAATGCGGTATATGACTTTCTGAAAGCGGGGAAAGCATGAACTATATAGAGCTTTACTTACAGGAAATTCAAAAGGGGCATTGCATCGTATCTAAGCGGGTGCGCCGGGTATATGAACAGCTTGTAGCCGATATGCACAACCCTAACTGTGGGTACATCTTCGACCAAAGGAAAGCCGAACGCCCTATAGAGTTTATAGAGACGTTTTGCAAGCACTCAAAAGGCGAATGGGCGGGCAAGGCGGTAAAGCTTGAACTATTCCAAAAGGCTTTTATATCGGCTCTATTTGGCTTTGTGTGTGAGCCCACAGGGTATAGGCGGTTTAGGGAAACGCTTTTCTATGTAGCCCGGAAAAACGGCAAAAGTACCATGCTTAGCGGCATTGCTCTTTATTGCCTTATCGCAGACGATGAACCCGGCGCAGAGGTTTACAGCGTGGCAAGCAAGAAAGACCAAGCCCGCATTATCTTTGATGAAACCTTAAACATGGTAAAGCAAAGCCCCGACCTTGTGAAAGTAGTTAAAAAGCGCAAGAGTGATTTATACTTTGGGCTTACCTTTTCAAAGATGCAGCCTTTAGGCAAGAACAGCGATACTTTAGACGGCTTGAACAGCCATTTAGTAATAATGGATGAGCTGCACAGCATTAAAGACCGCAACTTATACGAGGTAATGAAGCAGAGCCAAAGCGCAAGGCGGCAACCCCTGTTAGTGATGATTACGACGGCGGGCACAATCCGGGAATGTATCTTTGACGATATGTACAAGTATGCTTGCGGCGTAGCAGACGGCACAATAAAAGACGACGGCTTTTTACCTATCCTGTATGAGCTTGACGCTAAAAAAGAATGGGTAGACCCTATGCAATGGGAAAAAGCAAACCCCGGCTTAAACCGCATAAAGAAGCTTGACGACCTTATAGCAAAGGTAGACCGGGCAAAGAACAGCCCCCGAGACTTAACCGGGCTATTGGTTAAAGACTTTAATGTAATTCAAACTGTGGGTACAACGTGGCTTACTTTCGACGATATAGACAACCCGGAAACTTTCGACCTTGCCCGCTTTAGGGGCTCTTATGCCATAGGCGGCGCAGATTTGAGCATTACCACAGATTTAACTTGTGCAACCCTTTTGCTTATGGATAAGCAAGAAAAGCGGTATGTAACGCAAATGTATTGGTTACCGGCAGATAACTTTGAACAGCGGGTAAAGGATGAAAAAATACCCTATGACAAATGGTTAGAAGCAGGGCAACTAAGGCTTTGCGCCGGTAATTCTATCAATTACAGCGACGTTACAGCATGGTTTTTAGAAATGGTTTACACCTACGAAATAACGCCCGCATGGATTTATTACGACTCTTACAGCGCAAAATATTGGGTACAGGAAATGCAAGACCACGGCTTTAATATGGTGCGCTGCATACAGGGCGCAAAAACGCTTTCTTTGCCTATGCAAATGTTAGGCGCAGACTTGAAAGCGAAAAAGGTAAACTACAACAATAGCAGCTTGCTTAAATGGTGCATGACTAATACCGGCGTGCAAGAGGATAGGAACGGCAATATAGTACCGATAAAGGCGCAAAGCCCTAAGTACCGTATAGACGGCTTAGCAAGCCTGTTAGACGCTTATGTAGGCTTATACGAGCATTACAACGAATATAAAGACACGGCAACCGTGTAAGAAAGTGAGGGCTAAACAATGGCACAGAATAACAACGGGCTTTACTTCCTAAAGGACAAAAAAGCGCAAATCTACAATACCGTCTATGTAGAACCCGAAGAATCTTACAGCAACCCTATACCGTATTATGTAGCGGTAAATCCTGCGCCCCTGTGGTGCTACACCCGGCAGCTATCGCAAGACCAACTTTTTGCAGCGCACGCCTATTGGAACGACGAAACCCGCTTTTTTGTCTTTAATTTCCGGGATGATGTACAAATCTATAGCCACGTCTACTATAAGGGTGATTTGTACGAGGTTACCCGAGTAGACCGCACAGACGATTACAACGGGGAAACATTCGTTTATGTAAAGAACGTAAAAGCCGCAAAATCAGATATTGAACGCTTGCGCCCTTATGGATGGAAACCCGAGGACGAGGGACTAAAACCCGCCTACGATGAAAACGGCAACCGCATAAAGTACACATGAACCCACAGAGATAGAAGCAGCACAGCGGGCGGCTTACAGGCTTGCCCGCTATTATTATGCTTTCATATATTATTGGTATTATCGTGTAAACATGATAATAAGTATTGACAAACGCTTACCGGCTATGTTATTATATCCCATGTAAACATAAAAAGAAAGTGAGGGCGCAGCTTATGGACGTTTACACAATGGAAAAATGGCAGCAAGACCGCAGCTTTAGCGCAGAGCCCGGGCAAGAGGTTACAGAGGACGTATACAACGAAATGTTAAATTGTATGCCGCCTAAGACCTTGCCCCGGGGAAAAGCTGAACAGGCTTTACAGGATTACCGCATACCCGTACACGCCGGGTTTTTAATGGGTGAGCCGCACAGCGCAAGCAAAGACGGGCAATTATACCTTGCCTTTGGCATGAACGACTACGGCAAAGGGAAGCATTATTATTACTTAGGGCTTAGCTTACCGGCTAAGGTGCTGCACGGCGCTTACTATTACTTTGATTGCCTTAACGCCTTTGTAAATGACGGGCTTTTTAAAGAAAGCGAATTTGCCGACGATGCCGAAGCCATAAGCACCGGCGCAAACTATGAAGCAACCGTATACAAATACGAATACAAGCACGGGGAACGGGTAAGCAGCAAGGTACTTTATGACCCGTGGGCGTGCTTTGATGAAAAGGGGGCTACAGAATGAAAGTATACGCCTTAGTAAATCAAAAAGGCGGCGTAGGAAAGACCACAACCGCCCTTAATGTGGGTGCAGGGCTTGCAGCGACCGGCAAAGCTGTATTGCTCATTGATGCAGACCAAAGCGGCAACCTTAGCAAAAGTGCCGGTATAGAGCTTTCCGACGATGCCCCGACCGTGTACGAGGTACTAAAGGGCGCAGCCGATATAAACGACGCTGTACAGCCCGCACAGGGCGGCAAATACGACGTATTACCCGCCGATAGTATGCTAAGCGGCGCAGACGTGGAGTTAGCGACCGTGCCGGGGCGTGAAATGCTCTTGAAAGAAGCTATAGCACAGCTTTCTAAGCCCTATGATTACATTTTGATAGATTGCCCGCCGTCTCTTAATACTTTGTCGCTTATGGCTCTTACAGCCGCTAACGGCGTTATAGTGCCGGTACAGGCACAGTATTTAGCACTTGACGGCATGGCACAGCTTAACCAAACAATAGAGCTTGTAAGAAAGAGAATGAACCCACAGTTAGAAATATGCGGCGTGCTTGTGACGCTGTACGACCCCCGCAAGCTCTTAAACAAAGAAGTATTAGAGAGCTTAACGGCGGCTTTTCCGGGCAAGGTGTATGCTACCACGATAAGCAACAATATAGCCCTTGCAGAAGCCCCGAGCTATGGCAAAGATATATTTGAATACAAGCCCAAGAGCAAAGGCGCAGAACAGTACAGGCAGCTTGTACAAGAAATATTGAAAGCAGAGTAATACAAGTAACATCATGCACTTGATTTTACCGTGTAAACATGATAATATTAGAGAGGAGCTAAGAACATGGCACGCATGAACCGCAACCCGCTTGAAGCAATGGGCTTTGATGCAGAAAAGGAAAGGGAAGCTTTAGGGATTGAACCCACAGGGGGAAAGCGTGGCAGACCGCCCAAAACCGACCTTGTGCGCACTAACGGGGTACAGGCGGGATTGCCCGAGGATTGGACAAGAGCAACTTTTATTGTAAAGGTTGAGCAACTGGAAAAGCTCAAAGATTACGCCTATACCGAGCGTTTGACGCTTAAAGAAGCTCTTGAAGCCGCCTTAGATGCTTTCTTAAAGGACAAAACCGACCTTTTGCCGCACAAATAAGAGGGGGTACACATGATACAGCTTGAAAAAGAAAAGGCGTATACAGCAAAGGAAACCGGCGCAATTATGAAGCGCACGCCCGAAACTATCCGGGATTACATCAAAGACGGCAAGTTAAAAGCTGAAAAAATCGGCAACGCCTACTATATAACCGAAAGTGCTATAAAGGACTATTACAAAGACAAAGAAAGAGGGTAGAAATCATGCCGAGAGTTATTGACGAATTGACCCCGGAAGAAGTAGAAGCGGTAAAGCGCATTGATGAAGAATATAGACCGCTACTTGATGCAGCTATGGCAAAATTTCAAGCGGCTTTTGATGCCTACAGCAAAGCAAGCGCAGCCGCTAAAGCTGAAAAACGCCCGCTTACCGTAGAAGAAGCCGCCTTAGGCGACGCAATGAGCGCAGCCGGGGACGAACAAACCGCCCTTAATGACAAGTGGTTAGATGCCCGGGCACAGGTTACCCGCAAGGCAGAAACCCGGCTTTTTGAGAATTACCGGGGCAACGTCGATGCTATTCTAAGCATGATTAAAGAGGAAGTGCCCCGGCACATTGCCGTTACTTCTATCTTTGCCGGGGATGAACCCACAGAGAAAGAGCGCAGAGCCGCCGACCGGCAAGCAGCCAAAGCCCGCAAGGAAATTGAAGCCGGTATAGCCTTTAACCGTGAACAGCTTAAAAGCCGCCCGGATGATGAAGAACTTATAAAGGCTACCAATGGACTTGTTGAACTGTTAGACAGCGGCGCATATAAGCTTACTAACCCTTATGACATGGCGTTTAGTGATGATGCGCTTAGAACGTCTATTTATGATAGCTTTGCAAACTATCTCGAATTTCTGAAAAGAGCCGCCCCGGATGCCTACAAAGAAGCTATACACTATATAGACGATTGCATAGAGAATAAGCGGGGCATGTATGATACCGTTGCAAAGAAAGCCAAGGCAACGCAGCCCCCGGAATTATCAGTAACGACAATAACGCCCAAAGAACACCTAAGCACCGTAGACAAGCTAAGCGGTAAAGCTTTTGACGTTGAAAACGATGTACTTTACACTAAAAAGCTTATTGCTGTGGGCGTAGAACGCAGGGGAAGCAAGAAAGAAATAAATACCTTGCTTAGTATGAGCTTTGACGAACTGGAAAAAGCAGGGGTTATTATCGACGCTAAGAAGCTTACCCCGTTTGATAGAGAGGTACACGACGCTATTACAACGCTATTTGTTGAGGGCGGCAATGATGTAATGAGCGTAGAAATGATTTATAGAACCATGATAGGCAAGCCCAAAGCCCGCCTTGCGCCCAAACAAGCCGAAGCAATAACGCAGAGCATTACAAAGATGATGCACACGCTTATTACTATTGACGCTTCACAGGAAGCGAAAGCCTACGGCTTTGACAATTTGAAATATAAGGGCAATTTGCTTTATGCTGAAATGGCTATAGCTTCAATCAATAACAATGTAATTGAAGCCCTACACGTCATTAAAGAGCCGGTTTTATACACCTACGCAAACCGCACTAACAGAATAGGGCGGGTAGATATGAAACTACTTGACAGCCCTATAAACAAGAACGAGGAAACTATAATTTTGCAAGGGTATCTGTACCGCCGCATTTTAGCAATGCAACACGGACAAAACAAAAGCATTGTTTACGATACTGTATATAAGCAGCTTAGCATAGATGCCCCGAGCGCAGCCGCACTAAGAAAGAAAAAAGCCGACGTGCGCAGCAAAATTAAAACCCTGTTAGACTACTGGAAGAAAGAAAAGTTTATTGCCGGGTACGTTGAAAATAAGCGGGGGCAAGAAATGTACAGCGTTACTATTAGACTGAAAAACGAGTAATAGGGCGGGTGCAAAACCAGTAACGCCCGGGTGCAAAACTCGTAACGCCCGGGTGCAAAACTCGTAACGCCCGGGTGCAAAACTCGTAACGCTAAAGACCCCGAAAAAGTGCCGCAAAGCCCCTATTTATAAGGCTTTCCGAGCAAGGGCAAAAAACGTATAAGCTTTATAAGCATATATAAGCTTTATAGGGGCGTGGGCGGCTTGCTTGCAGCCGCCGCCCCGCCTGTGGTATCAATAGCATAAGGGAAAGAGAAAGAGCCCGCAAAGTAGCAGCAACCTACCCTGTGGGCTCATTCCATAGCCCCGCACACCGACCGAGCGCAAAGGAGCTATAAAATGAGTTTACCGCATGAATTAGAAGAACTCAAGAGCTTACCGCAATGGGTATGCTATCAAAACCAATGGAACGAGAAAAAGCAGAAAAACAGCAAGATACCGAAGAACCCGGCGACCGGCTACGGCGCAAAGGCGAACGACCCGGCGACGTGGGCGACCTATGCCGAAGCTGTAGAAGCCGCCCGCCGCTTTCATTTTGACGGCGTGGGCTTTGAATTTGCAGCCGGGTATATGGGTATTGACCTTGACAACGTAATAGGCGCAGACGGCAATATAAACGCTGTAGCAGCCGAAATTGTAGCGACGATAGACAGCTACACCGAGTACAGCCCGAGCGGTAAAGGCTTGCATATCCTTTGCAAGTGCCCCGGGGCAAAGCCTATAGGAAGCCGCAACGATGCAATAGGCTTAGAGATGTACAACAATGGGCGTTTCTTCACAGTAACCGGCAAGCCCTACGGCGCAGCTAAGCCGATACAGGAACGCACAGAGCAAGTAAAAGCGGTTTATATGAAGTATCTGTATAAGCCGCCTAAAGAGCAGCCAAAGGCGCAGACCGGCACGGGCTCTAATCCTGTGGGCTCATATAAGGACACCGGCACAGATGCGGAATTGTGGCAAAAGATGTTTAGCAGCGCAAAGGGGCGGGAAATACAAGCCCTTTACAGCGGCGATATATCCGGGCATGATAACGACCACAGCAGAGCAGACCAAGCCTTAGCAAATCATTTAGCTTACTGGACTAATAACGACGCTGCACGCATTGACCGAATGTTTAGGCAATCGGGATTGATGCGCCCGAAATGGGAACAAAAGCGGGGGGCGCAGACCTACGGCGCAAAGACCATAGCGGCGGCAATCGCAAACACGCCGACTTATACCCCGCCTGTTAGGGCTACAGCGCAAGAAGATTTTGCAGAAAGAGGGGCAAGGGCAATGCAGCCGCAAGAAAGAGAAATTGCGCCGGCGCAACCGGCACAGGAAAAGAAACCGCCCGAGAATATCCGGGAATACATCAAAAACAGCTTAAAAGGCGACTTAGAACGCTTTCAGAGCTTCAAAGACCGCAAAACCGGCTTTAGCAATATAGACGAAATAACGAGCCTTTACCCGGGCTTATACGTCTTAGGGGCTATAAGCAGCTTAGGCAAAACGACCTTTGCACACCAATTAGGCGACCAATTAGCAAAGGCGGGCGACCATGTTTTATATTTCAGCTTAGAGCAAACCCGGCTTGAAATGGTTACAAAGGGGCTTGCCCGGATAACGGCGCAGCAATCCGAGCGCAGCGACTTTGCAACGGCGGTAAGTGCTATAGAGATACGCCGGGGCAATATAACGGATGCCGTAAAAGAAGCTGTAAGAACCTATGCCGATTTTGCAGAGCATGAAACCGTTATAGAATGTTCTTTCGATACGACCATAGACACGATTACAGGCACGGTAAAGGACTATATAAAGCAGACCGGCACAAAGCCCGTTGTTATCGTGGACTATTTGCAGATTATCCGACCTATTGACCCTAAGCAGAACACAAAAGACGCTGTAGACGGGCATGTAAGAGCCTTAAAGAAGCTGCAAACAGATAACGACTTA
>Ga0129314_1001792_pt1 | contig 13637 bp, 7 predicted proteins | sample O1111metagenome_FD_94431 | JGI IMG/M metagenome (GOLD analysis project Ga0129314, IMG submission 94431) | Orangutan individual fecal microbial communities from fecal samples from Wisconsin, USA - O1111 metagenome | ecosystem: Host-associated > Mammals > Digestive system > Large intestine > Fecal...
CAATGGCTTGCAACGTATCGCGCTGGGCTAAACGAATATTGCCGATGGCATAATGGATTTGGTCGAGATAGTCTTTATTATTGTCTGACGCAGCCATTCGTTGCAACTTACGTATCATACCCTTAGCATCGGTAGAGGCCATCACCTCGGTTTGTGAGATGCGTGCATTAAACTCCAATTCGTAAGGCGGTTGCAGACGAACCACATGGCGATAAGCCTCGAATGCCTGTTGGGAATGACCTTGATGTTGTTCAATCTGTCCCACAATATACCAGAGACGGGCTTTGCGCTGGCGGCGACGCTCATGACGTATGCAACGCATGAGATAACGCGTGGCATCGGCATATTGTCCGATGCGAAGATAATGGTCGGCAAGGGTAAAATCCCAATCTGCCACAGCCTGACGGGGTATGCTGTCGCGGCGCTGATTGGTGATGAGATCTTCGGTTTCGTAGCGCCATCCCATCTCCGCATAGCATTTGGCTTGCCATGCCCGAGCACGGGCAAGGATGATGGGTTGCGTTTTGTATAGCCGTGCCATATAACCAAAGGTGGCAGCAGACTCTTCAAAATTTCCTTCATGAAACTGTGCTTTGCCCAAAAGGAGCCAAGCACGCCAGAGAAACGGATTGTATTCACGGCGATTGAGCCACTCTATATCGGCTTTAGTCTTGCGTCGTTGCTTGTTCCATTCGGGTCGCCGCTTGATGCTATGACGGCGAATGGCTTTCTCCGACTTCTCTATCGTACGATCGAAATGACTTGTTCCGATACTACGACTCTGCTTGTTGCCCACCGCATAGATGGGCAACAACTGGGTATAGTCGTCTCGATTGCCGCGTTCCTGTTCGTCGCATCCTTCGATAAAGGCTTGCGATGCATTGAAATAGGTATTGTAGCGAGCATTGAACGCATGCCACATTCGTGTCTGACTGTTATTTTGCTGTGTGGAACACGAGGCGGCAACGAGTATGGCGAGTAGCAGTATGATGGGAGTAAGTGGCAGACGATCTGTGGCCGAAGGCCTATCGTCTGACGCGTCATCTGTATTCTCGTCTGACTCGTCGCTATGAACATCGGTCACGCAATTGCCGTCATCGCCATCATCTCCATCGGTATCAGCAGATGCAGCAACACGTGCTTTTTCCTCTTTTCGCCGACGAGACTCCTCCATCATACAGGCTATCTTACACGAACCGTCATCGTGGCTTGTGCAGGAAGCGCAGTCGTGATCGCCATGTACCACGGGGCTATCGCTGTCGCCAATAGACAGCAAGGCCGCCAAAAGGCCAAGGGCTCCGATGGCAATGAGGGCGAAGAGGAGAAAGCTCATAGCATATAGCGATTAAGAATTATCGTTGTTGGATTTGGAAACCACAATGGCGAAGGTCGTCCCAATAGTGGGGATACGACTTGGTGACCACCTCTGGATGATTGATACGCAGACTGGGGAAACGCAATGCGGCAGGTGCAAAGGCCAATGCCATGCGATGGTCTTCATAGGTATCGATACCGTCGGCATAGTCTGGCTCACAACGTTCACCGTCCCATACGAGTTCGCTGTCGTTGATATCATAGATGACAAATCCCAATTTGCGCATTTCTGTCTTCAATGCCGATATGCGGTCGGTCTCCTTAATCCTAAGGGTGGCAAGTCCACGGAAATGGAATGGCACGCCAAGCAAAGCGCAAGTGACTACAAAAGTCTGGGTCAAATCGGGCGAATTGACAAAGTCGTATTCCAAACGGGGTACGCAACGGCCTGAATGGCGAAGGGTCACCTTGGTGGGAATGCCCTGTTCAGTTGTGGCAAACTGTGTTTTCACACCGAGCAAGCTGAAGATATATCGCACCGAGGAATCACCTTGTTTGGAGGCATCCATCAGTCCGTTGAGGATCACCTCGTCGTCATCGCCAGTTGCCAGAGCCATCATCTCATACCAATAGGATGCGCCGCTCCAATCATTCTCAATACGGTAGGCACGATCATGGTATGGCTGGGGTTTCACCGTAATAGTCTCATAGTCTGACCATTCGGCATCGGCACCAAACTCGCACATGGTCCATAGGGTCAGATCGATATAGGGTCGTGAGATAATATCACCTTTCAAGCGGAGCGTTAGGCCTTGTTGCAGAGTCGGACCTATCATCAACAGGGCGGAAATAAACTGTGAACTGATATTGCCTGGCACTTCGAGCAGACCGCCATCAAGGCGGTGACCCTTGATAAGCAGAGGCGGAAAGCCTTCTTCACCCACATAGGTGATGTCGGCACCAAGGTAGCGCAGCGCATCAACAAGCACATGAATAGGGCGATGTTTCATGCGTTCAGTACCAGTCAGCACGTGTTCCTCGCCTTCTTTCACCGAAAGCAGGGCTGTCATAAAGCGCATGGCAGTACCTGCAGCCTTGATATTGATCTCATAAGGATTATCGCGCAAAGCGGAAATTATCACTTCGGTATCGTCACAATCCGATAGGTTTTCGGGTAAGATAGAGCCTCCAGCCAGCGCATGAATAACGAGCGCACGGTTGGAAATACTCTTCGATGCAGGTAGGATTGCTATATGTTTTAACTCCTTGGGAGCTGTTATTTCGTATTGCATATATTATAATTAGGTTTGTTTAGAGATACAAAGGTAGTGTTTTTGGGGATAAATACAAAAAAAGTGAAACAAAAATTTGGATATTACAAATTATAGCTGTACCTTTGCACTCGCTTATCGGGATTTAGCGCAGTTGGTAGCGCACACGTCTGGGGGGCGCGAGGTCGCTGGTTCGAGTCCAGTAATCCCGACTAAGACAAGAGCTGTATCTCTTATGAGATGCGGCTCTTTTTTGTTTTCCGCCATTATTCAAAGCTCCCTCAACCTGCCGTTGACTCATATCGACAAACCAATAAAAAGAATCTCGGCTCAATAGATAATTAGTGGGGGTAAGCGTATATCATGGAAAGTCTGTAGAGAAAGAATTTCTCATCCCTAATTCCCCTTAGTGCTGCCCTGAAGGACTTGACTTTGGCGTTGAAAGACTCTGCTGCTGCGTTAGACGACCTGTTGTTGTAGAAGTTGAGTATGTCATCATAGTGTTCGTAGAACGTAGCCGCAATAACGTTGAAGGAATGGAATCCAGCCTCTTCGACCTTGTTGTACCATTTGGCCATAGAGAGCCTGGCAGCATCCTTGATGGTGTTCTTGGCAAAGATCATCCTCAGTGAATGAGAGAGCGAATACGCCTTCTGCAGGTCAGGATATAGTTCGAAAAGGATTCTGGCTCTCATCTTCTGCCTGTCAGTCCATTTGTCTGCCGACTTGAAGAGCAGGTATCTGCTACGGGCCAGCAATTCTTTCTTTGTATCGCCGTTCTCATAGCGGAATGGAACGTATTCCCGCCCTTCCTGTCTGGCGTTTTCCATCTCGTCATTGGCTTCTTGTATGGCATCCCAGCGGTGTCTGATACGCATCTCCTGTACGGCATCACAGGCAAGTTTCTGAATGTGAAAGCGATCAATGACACGTTGGGCTTTCGGAAAAGCAGATCGTACAATCTTGTGCATGGAGTCAGACAGGTCAAGTGTTATCTCCGTCACTGTCTCGCGTTTCTCTTCGGGAATATTCTCCAAGGCTTTGATGACATCTTCCGACTTCGTGCCGGATACGACTGCAACAAGACATCCCTCACCGCCATGACGCTCACGGTTGGTTACGATAGTGTACAGCTCGCCGTTGGACAGGCTTGTCTCATCTATAGCCAGATGAGAGCCAATGTTTTCCGGAAACACAAGCCATTCGTCTGCGTGTGGCAGTTCACTCCAGCTACGATAGCCACTCAGAACCTCCTTGTACTGTTTCTTGAACGTATGCGCGTCAATGTAGTAGAAATCCTCAAGCGTACGGCAGGTCACTGGGGATTTCCCCATACGTCTGTTTTAAAAAAGCCGCAAACTCCTTAGAGTAGCGGGTGCCGTCGGCTGTCACTTTCAGTGGGAGAATGAAACTCTTTCCTGTGCGGGTATCTATCCACCTGCGGCGGCGCAGAACCAGTACCACCTTGTGGTCACGGATGGGAAAGTCTGTCACCTCTACGGGAGAGATAAAACCCTTCGATTCAAAATGACTGTCACCCTGAAGGTCTGGATGTATTTTCTCGTCAAGGTGAATGTGCATCTCAGGCTCGTCATAAACCTTCGTGTCAACGTACTCAATATCCGTTATGATGAAGTGGTCAAGCACTTCCTTGGGCAGCACCATACGTGCCAACATTAGCAAACCTTTGTCTTCCATGATGCAAAGGTAAGCATTTCATATGAATCATACTCATTTACCCCTATGAAAAATCTATTGAGCCAGAATCTCCCGACACATTACGCAGACATTTCGAATGTACAACAAAAGCTATCCCAAAAGCACCAAGAAGATACTCCCAAGGCAATACGAAGACAGTCCCAAGTAAATACGCAGATACTCCCAAGTAAATACGCAGACAGTCCCAAGATTTTCAAAACGAATCCCGAACACATCCCGAAGTCATCCCGAAGGAAGGTGGTGGATTAGGACATGATGATTTTATATGGCGCAATTGAATTCAATAGACATACTATTATAAAAGAAATGGCGCGTATCCCTACGCACCATTTCTAAAAACCAATTAATCATGATTTTCCTTAAAAACCATAATATCTCCGTTTCGTAGCTCTGGTGGAACACCAGTCAATTAGCTTTTAAAACTATCATTTCTTTTTTTACCCTAAATAATATTACCAAACTACTAAAACTAATTACTACGATGCAAAGATACGACTTTATTTCGACATACTCTTTGCCGTAAGTACCCTAAACTTTAGTAATACTAAATAAAGTCGCAAAAAGTTTATTTCTTGTAACTTTTTCGACTTTCAGACAAAAAATTGGCCATTTCAGCCCACTTTAACGATTATTTTATGTAATTTTGCACCATATTACAATAACTAAGACGAAATGCTAAGAACCATTTTTACACTTATCATCAGCCTGTTTCTGATGCCGATGAGTGCACAGATAGGAAAACTATTCGATACTGACAACCAATTGTCGAGCAACTTTGCCAACCAAGTATTACAAGATAAACGCGGTTTTATTTGGATTGCTACACGAAACGGACTCAACCGCTACGACGGCTACAACTTCACCGTGATGAATAGTACCGATAAGAACGGACACAACATCAACAACTACGTGAACTGCATGGGACAGGATCATGAGGGTAACATCTACCTTGGAACCAACAACAGTCTGTTCATCTACGACGGTTATGAGTTTAGGAAAATACCTATGCTGGTAAACGGAAAAGAGATTACCACCTATATCCAATATATCTATACACGCAACAATGGCGATGTGCTCGTATGCACTTCTGGCTTTGGTTTGCTGCGCGTAATTGACAAAAACAAGGCGGAAAACATGGGTGGAGTCATCGACCAATATAAATACATAAGGTTTACCTTCGAAGATCATAACGACAGGCTATGGATGGTTTGTTCCGATGGAGACGTACTCAGACAGGAAACCAGCGGAAAAGTGACCATCCATGTACCAGGAACTGCCGGTTTGCAGATACGCGAGATAGCCGAAGACCGACAAGGCAACATCTACGTAGCCACCTTGCGACAAGGGCTATTTGTCATGGCACCACAGACAGACCGATTCACCCATGTGGCTGGTACGGCAGGCTTAGCCATCAACAATATCTATATTGCACGCAATGACAACATCTACATTGGGTGCAACGGCGAAGGACTCTACGTCTATGAACCTGCTACAGGAAAACTGACCAACAATCCGTTTTTCTGCAACCGCATCAATCTGAGTAAAACAAAAGTGACAAGCATCATCGAAGATGCAGAAGGAAACATCTGGATGAGTATGCTTCAGAAAGGTGTATTCATGCAACCCACCAGGCCCTACGAGTTCGGATATATGGGATTCCGCTTAGGCTCTCGAAACATGATAGGCGAGAACAGTGTGACAAGCGTGCTACGAAGCGAAGACGGATCAGTATGGGTAGGAACCGACAAAGACGGACTTTACCGACTGCATTTCGGCACCTCAATGCCAATATCTTCAACCCATGTAGTGAAACAACCGTTGGCCATCCTTTCACTCTGCGAAGACTTACATGGCAATATCTGGGTAGGAAACTATGAAGACGGATGCGGATACGTAGATCCATCTGGCAACTACCACAACTTTGATTTGCCTTTAGGAAAAAACTCCAGTGTCTTTGACATAAAAGCAGACCGCAACGGGAATATCTGGATTGGCACTATGGGAAGTGGACTGATATGTCGCCGGCCCGACGGCAGCCTGAAAATATTCAGACAATTACCAAAAGCCGACAACGACAGACATATCAATAGTATTCCCAACGACTATATCATGAAACTTGCGCTGTCGCCCGACCATAAATATATCTACGTTGCCACATCGGTAGGTTTGGCATGCATGGATATTGCCACAAACAACTGGGTAAGCAAATTCTCCACCAACTGCGTCAATTACGGATCGTTCTCACATTGTGTTTTTGCAGACAGCAGAGGCAACGTGTGGTATGGAACAGAAAATGGAGTATATTGCTATTTCAACGGAAGTACAGAAGCAAAGCTCTACAATACCGACAACGGACTGCCCGACAACAGCATTGCCTTTGTGACGGAAGATGCACGTGGCGATATTTGGATCGGCACCATACATGGCTTATGCCGACTGCATGTGAAGACGGGAAAAACCAACAACTATTTCTTGGAAAGCGGACTGCAAAGCAATGAGTTTAGCGATGGAGCTGTTTTTGCAGCTGATGGCGGTCGATTGCTATTGCTCGGAGGAACCGGAGGACTCAACTGGTTTGATCCACTCAAGCTAAAACTACACTCTTGGAAAGCAAACGTATGTGTATCACGCCTCATCGTAGGCAATCGCACCGTATATCCCGGCATGGAATCGGGCAGCTATACCATTACGGAAGAACGCGTATTCTACTCTAAGAAATTTGATTTGGCACACGATGACAACTCATTCACCCTACAGTTTTCTGCCCTCACCTATAATAATACGGAGCAAATTGCCTATGCCTACAGCATCAATGGAGAAGACTGGCACTTCATGCAACCAGGTATCAACGAGGTGACATTCTCACACTTGCCAGCAGGCACTTACAACTTCCGTGTCAAAGCTATCAACAATCAGCAAGAAACTCCCATACGCGAATTTACAGTAGAAATACATCCTGCATGGTATGCCAGCGTTTTGGCACGATTCATCTACTTCATCATTGCCATGTTGCTATTATGGGCATACATGAAGCATCGACGCAAACTGGAGCAGGACCGCATGCTACTACAAAACCACATCCATGCCGAAGAAATGGGCGAAGCCAAACTACGTTTCTTTATGAACATCAGCCATGAGATTCGTACACCACTGACACTCATCATCACTCCGTTGCTCTCACTTATCAAAGACGACAAAGACCCGCAACGTCAAGGCATCTACGAGATTATCAGGAAAAACTCTGAGCGCATCCTACACCTCATCAATCAAATGATGGACCTGCGGAAGATTGACAAAGGACAAATGACCATGCACATGAGTCAGACTGACCTCGTGGCTTTCATCAACGATGAATACAAACTTTTCCTACAACAAGCCACCAACAAAAACATCACCTTCGAGTTTGAACACGACTCGGAAACTCTCCCAGTATGGATTGACCGCAACAATTTCGACAAAGTAATCATGAATGTACTGTCGAATGCTTTCAAGTTTACACCCACCGGAGGTCATATTATTATCCGACTTACACATACCGAACACCATGCCTATATTTCTGTAAAAGACAATGGTATAGGCATACCAAAAGATAAAATAGAAACCATATTCCAGCGTTTCTATCAAAGTCCGACCAATCCCAACGACCGCAATATCGGCACAGGAATCGGATTGGATCTTACCCGTTCACTTGTAGAACTTCACTATGGCACCATCGTGGCAAGAAACAACGAAGAGCCAGAGGGATCCGACTTCACCCATGGTAGCGAGTTTACTATCCGTATTCCATTAGGTAATGCACACCTCAAGCCAGAGGAGATGGTCAACGAAGAAGACATAAAAGACGAGCCTACCCTATTGCAAGAGATGGAACTGGAAAACAATCGGGCAATGGCTATGGAGACCAACACCCAGACGGAGGCAGAAGAACTAACAAATAACACCAAAGGAGGAAAAGCCACACTGGCTATCGTCGAAGACGAAGACGATATCCGAAAGTTCCTATGCACACAATTTGCCGATGATTTCAAAGTACTAACCTATCATAACGGAAAGGAAGCGCTACTTGAAATAGTTAAATTGCAACCCGATTTGATTATATCAGATGTGATGATGCCGGAAATGGACGGTATGACGCTCTGCTCAAAAATCAAAGCCAATGTCAACACCAACCACATCCCCGTCATCCTGCTTACAGCAAAAAGCCGAGAAGAAGATCAGTTGGAAGGTCTTGAAACTGGTGCCGATGCCTATATTCTGAAACCTTTCAATATGGATATCTTACGTCGCACAGTCATCAATCTACTGACTACACGACGCACACTCCGCAATAAATTCAATGGCAACGAAAGTCAGGAATCACGCATCGAAGAGTTTACGGTACAGACACCAGACGAAGCGTTGATGGAACGCATCATGCAAGTAATCAACGAGAACCTCAGCGATTCAGACCTCAGCGTAGATATTATAGCACAGAAAGTTGGTATCAGTCGTGTACACCTGCACCGCAAAATGAAGGAGCTGACCAACCAAACACCACACAGCTTTGTGCGTAACATCCGACTGAAACAGGCTGCTAAGATGCTGCGCACCTCCAAGCGCAACATTACCGAAGTGATGTATCTCTGCGGATTCTCTAATGCTGCAAGCTTCAGCACAATGTTTAAAAACCTATATGGTTGCTCACCACGAGAATACATGAATAATGGAAATGAACAATAGCATAAACTTTTCGTAACAAGGAGTATATGCTAAAAAGCAAAAATGGGCAATAGCACAAACTTTCCGTAACAAGGAAAAATGCCTGTGTGTAATGAAATGTGTAACTTTGCAGCATCGATAACTTAATGCTAACAGTTAAACAATATCATAGCACATGAGACGAAACATTATCGCCACCATCGCCATGGCAATAGCCACAACGGCATCGGCACAAACGGCACAGTTTTCCAACTTCCGTTACACCGGCAACGACAGCCGGTTTAGTGAGTCTATTGACCGTACACACCAGTATTACAACCCTATCCTGGCAGGTTTCTATCCAGACCCGTCAATATGCCGTGTAGGAGACACTTACTATCTGGTCAACTCTTCATTCACTTTCTTCCCTGGTGTTCCTCTATCTACCAGTAAGGATCTCGTTAATTGGACACCTGCCGGACACGTACTCGACCGCCCATCACAGGTTCCTCTGAAAGGACAGAATGTATCAGGCGGTATCTTTGCACCTGCCATCAGTTACAACAAGAAGAATAAGACGTTCTATATGATTACCACTAATGTAGGAGCCGGCAACTTCTTTGTCAAGACCAAAAATCCAGCTGCAGGATGGAGCGAACCTATCTACCTGCCAAAGATTGACGGTATTGACCCATCATTCTTCTTTGATGACAACGGCAAGGGATATATCGTACACAACGGTCCTGTAGTTGGCGGTGCCGACTATGAAGGACAACGGTCAATCCGAATGTTCGAATTTGACGTGAAAGGCGACAGTATCAAAGGTGACTTCAAAGAGATATTGCGCGGAGGAACGCATGTAGAAGAACGTCCTATTTGGATTGAAGGTCCACACCTCTTTAAATATAAGAAATACTATTATCTGATGTGCGCAGAAGGCGGCACAGGCCCCTGGCACAGCGAGGTAATTCTCAGAGCCAAAAATCCTAATGGTCCTTGGGAAGAATGTCCACACAACCCCATCCTCACACAGCGCACAGGTCTGAAGGCTGACCGCCAGAACCCTGTTTCAAGTGCCGGACATGCTGATCTTGTTGAGGATGAAAAGGGAAAATGGTGGGCTGTATTCCTTGGCTGCCGCCCCTACGAGCAGGACATGTACAACACAGGACGCGACACATACCTGTTACCTGTAACATGGAAAGACGGATGGCCTACCATTCTTGAACCCAACAAAGCCATAAGCCCTGTGGGAGAAAAAGCTGGTTTGAAACCTACTGAAAACAAGTATTTCAGTGGCAACTTTACGTACGAAGACCATTTCGACAAGGCTACTCTCGACAGCAGATGGATGCGCCTGAGAAACTCAGAAGGTTTGGAAAACTGGCGACGGACATCTCACATTGACTCTGATGCCGGGCAATATCTACCAGCGTGAACCACTTTCTGCCGTTTGGGCACGTCAACAACATGGCACATTTACTGCAGAAACTACGCTCGACTTCACTCCTCGCAACGATAAGGACATTGCAGGTATTGCTTTGTTACAGAAAGAAGACCACAACATCGTATTCGGTAAGACACTAGTTGGTGGTAAAACTATGATCACCTTGACACGCAGTGAGCGATTCACCATGCCCATTGCATCAGCATACATCGGAAACGGGACATTGAAATTGAAAGTGGAAGCCCACGACCGCTACTATGATTTCTTCTATGCTGAAGGCAATGGCGAATGGATGATACTGGCACGCGGTGTTGACGGTTCTAACCTCAGCACCCAGAAGAGTGGCGGATTTATCGGAGCATGCATAGGCCTCTATGCCTCATCGGACAAAGACATGAAGCCAAAAGCCAAGCGCCCATTCTAAAAAAGGACTCATACTCAATCATCAATTATACACGTTTGACAGGCGACAAAACCAAGAGATACAGGTTTTGCCGCCTGTTTTTTTTACAACTATCAAGATATCCAAATATCAAAGCTATTTAATAAAACCTTTAGGTGAGTTTTCGGTCGTCTGGAGATGATAACTAAAGGTAAGCGTCTCTTCAAGCATTAAACAACATGTTTTCAATCGAAAACGGTCGCGGAAAAGCACGTATATCAAATGAAAACAGCGAATACTTTTGGTCATTAGCACATTTTGTTGTAATTTTGTAGCGAATTGTGTATAGTAACGAAGAATGACAGTAACAGAGTATATCAAACAAAATAACGGAGAGCGCGGATTCTCCTTCGAAGTGCTTCCACCGTTGAAAGGCAACGGCACCGAAGCACTATTCAGAACAATAGACAAATTGGCGGTATTCAACCCCGGTTTCATCAACATCACAACACATCACAGCGAATATATTTACAGGGAATTGAAAAATGGGCAATTTGAGCGACTTCGCGTCCGCAGACGCCCAGGCACAGTGGCCATTGCAGCTGCCATACAGCAACGCTACAACATTCCTGTAGTACCACACGTGATATGTAGCGGTATGACCATTGAGGACATTGAATATGAACTGCTCGATCTACAATTCCTTGGCATACAAAACCTCATGCTCCTCAGAGGTGACAAAGCCAAAGAAGACAGCCGATTCACCCCCACTCCAGGAGGACATGCGCACACCACCGACCTCATAGAACAAGTGGTACGATTCAACAATGGCACTCTTGCAGACGGCACTACCATCAAACACCCAGGCACCAAATTTGAATTTGGAGTGGCAAGCTATCCTGAGAAACATGAAGAAGCGCCAAACTTGGAACGCGACATGGAGTATCTCAAGCAAAAGCAGGAGCTGGGCGCACAATATGCAGTAACACAGCTATTCTACGACAATGAGAAATATTTCGACTTTGTGGGGAAGGCACGACAAATGGGAATCACCATTCCCATCATACCAGGTATCAAGCCAATGGCCAAACTCAGCCAGTTGACCGTAGTACCCAAAACATTCCATTGCGACATCCCCGAGGCACTTGCCAAAGAGATTGTCAAATGTAAAACAGACGAACAGGCCCGACAATTGGGTATCGAATGGACTACCGCACAGTGTCAGGAGCTCTACGCTCACGGCATTCAGAATATCCACTTCTATACTGTATCGGCCGTTGACTCGGTGGTAGAGATAACTAAACGACTGTTATGACAGGATTTGAACAGGTGATAGGACAGCAAGAAGCACAACAGCGACTGCTACAACTGGTGGACGAACAACGCCTGCCGCATGCCATCATGCTCTGCGGACCGATGGGATGTGGAAAAATGGCATTAGCTATGGCTTTTGCCGCACACCTGCTCAGACGCAATGCCAACGATGCTGCCATGCTGGCAAAATGGGAGCATCCCGACTTGCACTTCACCTTTCCTACCATCAAATTGCCATCGATGAGCGCAGACCACAAACCAGTGTCTGACGATTTCATACGACAATGGCACGATATGATTAAAGGCGGACCTTACTTCACCATGACCGAATGGATGGAACACATGGGCGCAGCCAACCAACAAGCCATCATCACCGCAGGAGAAAGCGATGCTCTGTCGCATAAACTCTCGTTAAAATCGAGTCAAGGCGGCTACAAAGTAAGCCTTATCTGGCTACCGGAACGAATGAACATCGAATGTGCCAACAAAATACTGAAACTGCTCGAAGAACCACCGCAACAGACCGTTTTCCTGCTCGTTTGCGAAGCACCAGACCGTTTGTTGGAAACTATTCGTAGCCGCGTACAACGTATCGACGTGAAGCGCATTGCCGACAAAGACATAACAGATGCTCTCATAGAACAGCGTGGACTCATGACCGAGAAGGCAGAACGAGTGGCACACATGGCAGGAGGCAGTTGGCTGAAAGCCTTGGAAGCACTAAAGGCTGACTCAGAAAACGAGTTCTTCCTGGATATGTTTCAAACCTTGATGCGTATGGCATACGCCAGACGGGTAAAGGACATGAAAACATGGAGCGAACGAATGGCAACAGCAGGACGAGAGAAACAGAAACGATTCCTTGAATATGCCCTGCGATTGGTACGCGAAAATTTCATGTACAACTTTGGCGAACGCGACCTCTGCTATATGACAGAGCGCGAAGAAGACTTCGCAAAAAAATTCGCACGATACATTAACGAAGCCAATGTGATAGAAATCAGCGATCTCATCACACTCGCCATACGCGACATCGGACAAAATGCAAATGCAAAAATCGTATTCTTCCATCTCGCCATACAAATGATTGTGCTACTCATACAGAAATAACTATCCGCTCGGAAAAGAACACCAACATATCATCAAGCAACAATAACAAAAGCATTAGCATACATTCAATACATCATTATAAAGCATGGAAAAAGCAAAAGACCTCGAAATAAAAACAGGTTGCACACGCGGACTCTGTCACCAGGCTGTGGGGCGTCAAGACCGACAGTTGAATACCTACGACTGGCTCGCTGACGTACCGGGCAATATCGATACTACCGACTTGGTAGAAGTGCAATTCAAGCACACACGTAAGGGATATTACCACAACGTCAACAAATTGGAGCTTAAGAAAGGCGACGTTGTGGCTGTAGAAGCCAATCCTGGACATGACATCGGCGTGGTAACACTAACAGGAAGACTGGTAAAATTGCAGGTGCAGAAGGCACATCTGAAAAGTGCA
>Ga0129314_1001793_pt1 | contig 13628 bp, 11 predicted proteins | sample O1111metagenome_FD_94431 | JGI IMG/M metagenome (GOLD analysis project Ga0129314, IMG submission 94431) | Orangutan individual fecal microbial communities from fecal samples from Wisconsin, USA - O1111 metagenome | ecosystem: Host-associated > Mammals > Digestive system > Large intestine > Fecal...
ACGCCGAATGATTGTTTCATATGCAAGGCGGAGGAATGAGGCGTAGCGGTGGCTACGTCGATTGACGACAACGCAGCAGATGAAAAATCAGGCAAGTCAAGGTGTCAGTTATTTATTATTCGGTGTACTAGATATACCTGCAGTTCGAAGTACTTCCCTTGTATCTTTCTTAACAATTGTTTTATTTCCTACTTCATAAAGATAATCACAATTACGTACTGTCGTCAACCTATGTGCTACTATAATCATAGTAACTTGCCCCTGTAATGAATTGATAGCACTTATAACAGCAGCCTCTGTTTCATTATCCAATGCGGAAGTTGCCTCATCCAACACCAAAATTTCAGGTTGATGATAAAGTGCCCTTGCAATGGCAATTCGCTGCCTCTGTCCACCGGACAATCTCACTCCTCGATCTCCTGTTTTTGTCATAATTCCATCTGGAAGACTGTGAATAAACTCACCAAGCTCCGCTCTTTCTACTGCCTCCCACGCTCTTTCTTCATCAATTTCATTCATAGTCTCTCCAAATGCTATATTCTCCAAAATAGTTGCTGAAGAAATGAAAGCATTCTGAGGCACATATCCTATGGTATTACACCATAACTCCGGTATTTCTATAATCCTGGTTCCATCCATAAAGATTTCACCGGATGAAGGTGTCAGCAATCCTAACAAAAGATCCACTAATGTGGATTTGCCGGCTCCCGATGTTCCAATGAAGCCAATTGCCTGCCCTTTCTTTATTGTAAGATTAACGTGTTCCAAAACACTCCCCAACTTTTCATTGTACGCGAATGTTATATCACGCAATTCGACTTCTGAGTGAAATTTCGCTTCATTACTTACGTTCATATTTATTTTTTTCTTTTTATTACTCTCCAAAGTTTCTCTACTCATTTTATCAATTAATTTCATTGATTTTTCTCTTACAAACGTCGCTTCCGGATGCTTATTTGCATATTCTTCTGCCTCTTTAATACCTTGATACACTGCATTTATACTCGGCAAGGCATTAGTAACCTGATTTAATGATATTGAAATTCTACCTAAACACGGCAAAATTCGAAAGGCTCCCACAGCAAATGCAGCCAACACACTTATGAATTCTGTTCCATTTCCTCCTAATGCTATTTTAAATCCAACAACAGCCAGTATTCCTGACACACACAATCCTTCCACAATATAAGCAGGACTCTCCTGTCCGATCACGGTTTTACATTGTGCTAGCTGTACCTGAATTGTATTCCTTTCATAGGTATCAATAAAATATTTCTGTTTACGTAACACCAATACATCCTTTATCCCTGCAAAAGCTTGTACTAACGCCTGCGAAGCTTTTGCAGAATAGCTTCTGGTTTGAATACCGGCAGTATACATATTCCGTCTAAAGACAAAATAAATGAGCAAAACACAAACAACAGACACCGCTATCATCATTAATGCAAGACTCCAATCTGCTATAAACATAAATATGCAAATTAAAACAATAGTCATAACATCCGAAAACAGCCTAAATCCAGCATTAAGAGCATTATATACCCCTGTTGTATCACCACTCACTCCTCGATTCAGCTCTCCAAAATCCTTATCAAGAAAAAACTGATACCCTCGACTCATATATGATTCCATCATTTTTACAGAAATTTCTCTTTGAATCTTACACGAAAACTTTACTCGAACCCAAGACATAAAAATGAAAAATCCATTTTTTAAAATGTACACTACAATGACTCCGCCAACTATAAGCAGAACTAAGCCTTTATATTCCATATTAATTATTAATGGATTTTGAGAAATGTATTTATTATTCATAAGTGTCTCCGGCGAGAGTATTACATTCACCACAGGAATAATTATCGTCACTCCCAAACACTCTAATACAGAACCTATTATGGTCATCCCGCAGACCATAACACACAATATCTTCTGATACCGATTAAGAATATACAACATTCTCTGAAGTAAATCTTTGATTTTTTTCATTTACACCTGTTTCCTTTTTTATAGCTATTTTACAACAATGTCCAATCTATAATGTACCCATAACAGTGGACCTTTTCGTCCTTCCTGGCTTATGTAAAATGCCTTATCCATATACCATTTTAACTTATTTGCATCATTCACAGATACTGCATACTTTGTTATTGATTTCACCATAGATACAATATCTGTTTCCCGAAATCCTCTTTGACGTACCTTCAATTCACCCTTTTGTTCAAAAGAATTCACCTGTCCGGTAATGAAGAGTGTCGGAATGGAGTCCATGTATGCATTGCAAATTCCTGTAATCAAATTTGTTGCTCCTGGTCCACTGGTAGCATATGCAATTCCCACTTTTCCACTTACCTGTGCAAATCCACAAGCCGCAAAAGCTGCTCCCTGTTCATGGTAGGTACAATGCGCCTTAATCTTATCTCTATATTTACTAAAGGAATCCATCAAGTGTGTTACCATTCCTCCTGGATAGCCGAAAACATCAGTTATCCCTTTTTCTATGAAATATTCAACAATATAATCGGATGCTTTCATTAGGCATTTTCTCCTTATACCTATCTCACAGCTTCTTAGATATTGAATAAACGCTCCATAACCTGATGAAGTTGTTTCGGCGTCTTTTGTTTCTCACTTTCATGCTGCCACCTGCTTCCCCGCAAATATCTTTTTATCCAATATACAGGTTCTATTATTGTAAACTATTTTTTCCAGTATTTTCCAAACCTTCTATATATTTTTTAGCATCTTTCATAAAACTCACTACGATTATCACAATAACTATGCCTATTGGGAACGCTGCTACGATACTAACTGATTGAAGGTTACTCATAGAACTTTCAGCAAATAAAAGAGCAATTGGGAGTAGAATTAACAACACACACCACATCAACTGAATTCCCTTATTGGGATATTCTTCATTCTCCAATGTATGATAACTGTAACAGGATGCTGTCAATGCAATTGAATCAAAGGAAGTTGCATAAAATGCAATCATTGTCAAAAGCACAACTACCATAACGGCAGGTGCACATGGCATCGTCTTTATAACACCCACAACCATTCCATACAAATCACCATTCTCCATATACTGTGTAATGAAATCCACTTTACCGGTAACCTGCATCCCCATAGAATAGTTGCCAAGTACAATAAAGCTCGTCAGTGTTGAACCTACACCAAACACATACCCGCCAAGAATCGTTTGACGTACAGTTCTTCCACGTGAAATGCTACCAATAAAGAATGGAGCAGCCACACACCAAACCATCCAATACGCCCAATAGTAAATCGTCCAATTCTGTGGAAAATTTGATGTGCGAAGGGGATCAGTGAAAGTAGACAAATCAACAAAATTCTGGATCATCCTTCCAAATGAAGAAAAACCCGTTTCAATAATGTATCGAGTTTCACCTCCAAATAATAATACAAAAGCTATCAGACCATAGAACATATAAATGCAGATATTTGCCAGTTTGCTAATTCCCTTGAAGCCACGTAAACAAGAATATGTATATACAACACAGGTAATCAAAAGAATAATAACGTTAATTACCGTACGGCTAGCTGTAACATGAAACAATTCTCCGATAATGGTTGCCATGAGTGGCGTTGCCACACTAAAAGTGGTAGCAGTACCAGCAAGAAGAGCGAACACCGCTAATAAATCAATAATACGGCCAGCCCAACCATCTGTATGCTTTCCTAAAATCGGCCGGCAGGCTTCCGAATACTTCTGACGATTTCTTTTTCTTACATGGAGCATAAAACCAAAAGCAACAGCCAATACCAAATAAAATCCCCACGGAATAAAGCTCCAATGGAACAACGGATATACACCTGCCCACTCCTGAACATTTCCCATTTCCGCCAAATGTGGATCAGTAGCATATGTTATCCACTCTGAGAAAGAATAAAACAAAATATCTGCTGCCAAACCGCAAGTAAACATCATCGACCCCCATGCAAAAAATGAATACTTTGGTTTTTCATCATACTCGCCTAGAACGATATTTCCATATTTTGATCCAGCAATATACAGTGACAGAATAAAAATTCCCAAACCAATTACCAAATAATATGCACCAAATGTATCTCCGAAAAAGAAACGAATCTGGCTCAACACAATGTTAGATTGCTCCGGTGAAAAGAAAAACAGAATGCACAGCGCAATTACAATTGTCAGAGGCACAAATGTTATCATCCAGTCTACTTTCCTATATTCTTTTTTTGTATTCATTCACTGTTCCTTCCTCATATTTTTTGTAGCTGGCATCCCAAGCAATTAGTTCACTTAAACTGTCCACCTCTATTATATCATCCTTATTCATAGGATGGATACCTAATTGATACTCATCTGGATAACAGAACAGTGCTACATCATCCCAATAAATTTGCCGATTTTGCTTTTGTTCAAACTCGATTTCCAGATGATTCTTCAGTTTCTTTCCATCTTCTGCCGTCCAACGCGAAATGCTATACAGCTGCCATCCGCCTTTTCCCCCTGTTCGACTGCATGCTGTCACAATGCCATTCTTAACAGTCAATAACCACTCGTCCGTTTCGCTATCAGTCCAAACGCAGTTATATCCGGAACGTTCAAATTTCGGGGTCAAAACACTAGAATTATAAATAATCTGATCTCCATCAAGAATAATCGCATTTTCAATGTAGTTTCGTGCCACATAAAGTGAAGAAATATTATTGCAAGTATTATAATGCGGATTTTCGATCAGCTTGACATCCGGATATTCTTTTTCAAATTCTGCATATTTCTCTTTAAGATAACCAACCACAACATATATCTCATAAATTCCATTACTATGCAGACCATCAATTATTGTGTTAATCATCCGAGTACCATTAACCCGAACTAGTGGCTTCGGTGTTGTCAACGTTACTGGATGCATACGTTTTCCCAGCCCTGCAGCCATGACAATTGCTCTTTCAACTTTATGCATTTAGTCTTTCTCCCGTTGTTTTTTCAATTCGTCTTGAACAAGTTGCCAGTAGTCTTTCGCATAGCAATACTGTCGAATCGAATACTCACCAAACTCGACACCAAGATTTCGCTTATACTCACACCAATTACTCCACAGCAATCCACAGACCGCAATATAACAATAAATCTTGATTCTAGTTGCGTCATCACAACCTTCTGTAAAATAGGCTGCAATCAAGCGATCCACCTGACGTTTATTATAAAGCGAATAAATACAGAACATTGCCACATCTACATGAGGATCCTGTCTTCCCGCATACTCCCAATCAATCAGACGAATTTCTTCTTTTCCATCTTTCTCTACAAACAGAAAATTATCTGGCACTGCATCAATATGGGTCAAAAATTTTTCTCCACTATGTGTGTCGATATAGGGTTTTAATGATAAGACGTTAGCTTTTGTATTTTCATAATCCTTATAAACAGAAGGTATTCCATCCCATAGTGTTTCATAAAATTCCATCTGTTCAAAAATGTCAAACTCATGTTTTACCTGTAGCTTCATCTCATGAAAAGCCCGTAAATGCTTCATACACTTTTTAACATCTGCATAATTCAATGGATCACACACTCTTGCTCCTTCTAGGAATTCTGTAATTTTATAGCCGTTTTCCGGATTAATATACTCAACATTGTCACAGATGTGCTTTCCATCAATGACCTGATAGACTGCAGCTTCCTGATAGCGATTAATAAGCTGGTCCGTTCCCTCTCCTGGAATACGCATAATATATTTCTTACCCTTACAAACAAACAAAAACGAGCGATTGGTCATACCTTTTTTCAAAACTGTAATATCCGTAACTTCTTCTGGCTTTGCTTTTAAAGTCTCACATATTATTTGAATCGCATCTGTTTTTAATTGATTAGAGTTACTATCAGTCTCGCGAAGTTGCTCGTATGTATTGATTTCCACAACATCTGCAGAATTCACTACACGGGCAGCGACAATCATCCGGTCTCTGCTATAAAGAGCCTCTTCCCAGAATGCTCTGTCATACTGTGGATTATAGCTAAGTTCTTCAATCCGTCCCGCAACAATATGTGCATCTTCTCTCTCCAAGTAACAAACACCAATCATTGCATTACCACGAAAATTTTTCGGCACATTTACAAGCTCCATTTTACGATTAACGCAAACATTACTCTCATAATCCATGCGGTCACTGACCATGTACCACGAATGTAATTCAATTTTGCGAAACGGATTTTTGTCGCACCAAATATCGCATGGAACAATGTATGCATTTTCCAAATGTTCTTTTACAAGCTTAATCGAATGCAGATTATTCTTTGCTATATAATCGACATTAACCACTAGTTCCACACCATACTCGTCTATTAGGTATTTATATTTTTCCTTCATAAATCCTACAACAACGTAAATTTTATTAATTCCAACTTCATGGAGCTGCTTGATAATACGTTCAATCAAAGGCTCTCCCTTGACTTCCAAAAGACCTTTTGGCACTTCTGTATTGATGGGAACTATTCGCATGCCCAAACCTGCAGCCAGAATAATGGCACTCTGTGGTTTTTTTTGTTTAAACTCAGTGATTGTTTTCATTGTAGGACAGATTGAATCATCCAGATAGCCCGCTTTGATAAGTTCCTTGAGTGAACGCTTTATCACCCACAATGAATAACCAGATACTTCCGCTAGATTTTTTTGATTAACAAATGGCTCTGACAAAAGTGCATTCAAAATGTCACTTTCTTGCTTGTTCATGTAATTTTCCCCTTTCTCTTTCCAGAATGACACGTCTATTCCATAGTGAATACCATCGACCTTATATTCGAGAAGAGATTTGTTTGCTCTCACCAGCATACATCGAGACAAATGCATCTACCATAAAAGTCAGCCTAACATGATTTTTTCTTGTTTTAATCAAATTTTGCAAACAAGTATCTTGGATTTCGCTTTTACATATAACAATCAATATTTAGCGTCTCATATAATCTTTTGGCAACCTTATAATGTTCAGAATTCATATCCCCAAAATATGTGCCTGCCAACCTTTCCAATTCCTCTATCTCACTTTTAGATAACTCATCCTCATTGATTATATTATCATTTAAATCTAATATTACTTTTTCTCCATTTCTAAAAATCACAATTTTCTTATCATCTTTAATTGCCCCTCTAAATCCCATCCATTCTCTATAATACAATGGATTCTTTTCATCATTGTGAAAAAGAACTTCATTCGCCATTTTTTCATAGGGATCGTCATTTTGAAAAAGAATATAATCACTATATACTTTTTCTATGGAATTGTTTTGTGGTTCGGCAAGAAATTTCAATAGCTTATCAAAATCCAAATAAGAAAAAGGAGCTTCAATTTTTTTACTCTTTAGCTGTAAATCATTTATGATTATAAATGTTTTTATCTTTTCTTCTCTCCAAAACGGAAATTCTTTTCCATGATCACTCATGTATACTTTACAGGCATTTGTTGGCAGGAAATCAACATACCATCTTATCTGCTCCTGCTGATAAATCTCGGCCTCTTCTACATAGGACATGTAGTTTTCTAACGGCACGAAAGGATCCCTTACCCCAATAACCATTTTTTCCATATTGCCTGCCCAATACGGATTATGTGATTCACAATCACAATGAATAAAATAGCACTTAGGTTTATTATTATCTTTTGACAATAATCCCATGATTGCTTCCCACAAGACAAGTGGCGTCGGATGATAATAACTATGTGGATTTATTGGCGGTGAAATAACAGTATCTTTTGATATATATCCACCACCAATTTCTTTGACGTCATACCCCTTTTGTATTAACCATTCATAATTTTTCCCTTTTCTTACATCCTTCCATTCATATACATGATTTTCAAAATAAGGCATCCCCGACATCATTGCATACATAGTTTCTTTTGTGACGGGAATATGCGTATACGCATTTTCAAATAAAATACCTGCTTCAGCTTCTTCTTCATATAGGTTCAGGACTTCTCTCTCTTTAGACGATACCGCATCTATCCAAAAAAACAGTAAATCTCTCTGTTTTCGTTTCGACAACAGTGTCCTGATTTCCAACAAATACTCTTCTATCAGTTTTTTTCTACGTTTCATTTTCTCATAAGCGGAGTATTTTTTTTCGATATATATATCCATATATCTGAAAGCTGTAATAAAATCTTTTATTTCCAGACAATTATCGATTATTTTTACCAAATACCATTCTTTTATTTTCTTATTATTGCATTGCTCATATAGTTTTTGTCTAACAAATAGTGCATCATAATTATCATAAGTATTTAAAGCCTTAATTGTATTACTAATAACACTGCAATTTCTAGTCCATCTTTTGTCATATATTTTGAAAAAAAATTCTTTTACTATATTCTTATAATATTCTACATCTTTATGAAAACAAACCGTTCTTTTTAAATCAACCCCCGTATAAACTGCCAAATAGTCATATAAATCAGCAACCACATATTTAACATCAAAATTAAATAAATACATTGCTAAGATATGACGTATATCATATGATACAATTATCAATTTATCTAGTTTTTCTGATGTTATATTCTCTAAAAAACCTTTCGCATTTACAGTGTATGTTCCAGAAGGGTCCCGACACAATGTGTTTTTTTCAATAACATACTTTTTCACATCAGTACTTAAGTATTCTTCAACGGTCTCTATATCTTCTAGATAACCTATGATGCCAACGTTCTCATTTTTTATAATAATATTATTAAGAACTGTTTTTACATCTTTTCTCTTTGCATTCAATCTAATCTTATAATTGTATATCGATGTTTTTTTTAGTATATCTTTAAATTCTTCTTCCAAATTTCGTGTCATTATATTTTCCTTTCAGGAATAAATAACTATCTTTCGAGCAATGAGCGTATTTTTCTATCCAACCATTCCACCTTTTCGTTTCTATTACAGTGGTTTAGTGCCCATTCTCTTGCACATTCTCCCATATTTTTTCTATATGCTGTATCCTGCATTTTCGCCATCACATTGACCATATCGTCTATACTATATACAATTTCAATTCCGTCAATAAGCGAAGCATCTCCTACATCCGTAGAAATAATCCCCATTGCTGCCGCTGCTGCTTCTCGCAAAACAACAGGACTTCCTTCACTTTTCGATGATAATATTAATACATCAGCTTTTCTGAACTCATCAATCACTCGTTCTCTCTCTAAATTAACATATAATACTACCTCTTTTCCCTCTTCACTTACCTCATCAGCCAATTCTTGCAATTTTTCGAAATAATTTGTTTTTCTGTTCCCTATACATATTAACTTTGTTTTTTCGTTTAATTTTGCTTTTTTATATGCCTCAATTATCATTTGTTGATTCTTATTATCATTATAATTAGCAACACACAAATAAACCGTTTCTTCTTGACAATTTTTATGATGCATATCTTCCGAAAAGAAAATGTCATCTACTGCATTTTCTAATACAGCATTTTGTCTCACTTCATGCTGCAGACACGCATTCCAGCTACCACTTCCCTCATATAAATGCAAAACAAGATCAAAAAGAGCAATTTTTTTCCATGCTCTTGTCCAATATTTTTTGGCCAAATAATCTACCCTGGCATTATAAAAATTTCTCTTTAGCAAATATTGAATGATATGATATTTTTCGTCTTTTGGATATATAGAGTGAAAATGAAGAATTTTTTTACTTTCAATCAATTCTATGTTGTCAAACAACCAATCAAGTTGCCAGTTTCCATAACTCTCCACTAATAAAACATCCGGTTCAAATTCCAATATTACCTGTATATAATTTTGAGGATTAGACTTATCATCCATACCTACGATACTTATTGGCCAATGACAAGTAACTGAATGTCTCTTGATAGTTATACCCTGCCAAATTTCATTGTCTGGAAGATCCATTCCCCTCTTATTGGTATACACCATTACTTCATTTCCCAGCCTCTGTATTCCCTTTGCTAAATATTGGGTTACAATAGATACTCCATCTTGATATGGCCAAAATGAATCTACACATATCAACAATTTATATTCCATAACATTCCTTCCTATTATACCATCAAGGCCATTTCATCATTTCTCTCTATATACTGCATTCTTTATAGACGAGTGCAGCCTATACTCATTCCACATAAACAGACTTTGTCAAAAAGCTGATATCCATCTGCTTTTGAAGGTCATCTACATATCTCCGAATACGAATATTCTCCTCAAGCCCCTTCGTATGCTGACTTGCCATATAGGATGATGCATAATTACACTTTTCAGACCGGTATCCATCAAACCCTGCAACTGTCACCTCGGTAATTCCTAACCGAATCAATAACTTAATAAGCATAATTACACAATTATCACATTTTCCCTTGTCATCCAAACACAATTCCGCATAATTAAGAATTCTGGCCTTTTCACATACATCCATTAAATTTGATGTGATCAGCAGCTTCTCTCTGTCTACTTTTTCCTCCATAGCACTATATCGCATTGCATTAGAACAGAACACATAATCACAATTGTATTGTTCCGGAATAAAGTTAGCTGCAATAATCAGTGGTTGATGCTCCTCAACAAACTGATCAATCTCGCTTTTTCGTTCTGTAATGGTTGCCCCCGGTGCCAGAATCAAAATTTCTTTATTCTTCCACTCTTTCTTAAGTTCCTCTAAAACAACACTGTCATCTACTTCATGATTCTGATAGTTTTCATATAGTTGTTCAATGTAAACCTCATCATAAGCTGTTTTCTTACTATCCTCAATACTGCCTAGGATTTGATTAATCTGTTTTGCACGAAGCCGTCCCTTTTCTAAAAGAAATTCTGCATAATTTCTATGCAGATTATACTTTGCTGAAAGAGCATATGCCGTATTATATCCCCATGGTTCTATCTTTTTTAGCTGCACAATATAGTCATCGATCCCGTCGAGTACAGGATTTACATCATAAAGACCACCCTGATTCCGGTTCATATAATCCATGATCAATTCAAGGCAAAGGTTCCCCGGAACGCGTCCCATCCCAAGCATGGATCCATCGATAACTGCCTGTCTTTCTGCAGCCTTGATAGAAACAAATTCCTGGGCAAGCGAATAGGACAATGCAAGATTCTCATGAAGGTGTAATCCAATTACAATAGATTTATCCAAATTATGTTCTACCAGTGAATATATTCTCTGTAAGTCTGATTTCATCATGGATCCGAAAGTATCTACGATGGAAAAAGCATATGGTTGAATTCTATTTACCTTTTGTAAAAGTTTCAATATCATTTCATCCGTATACCCCATGATATTAATAGGATTACAAAAGACTTTATATCCTTTCTGTTTTGCATTCTCTATAAAAGCAAGACCTTCATCTATATCATAATCATGAAATGTTACCCGGATGGTATCAATGGTCTTTCCATCATATGGTTCCAGCTTCGTTATATCATACTTATTGTGAAGCGCCATAGCTGTAAATTTAGTTTTGCCTCTCTTATCCGGTGCAGGCAATATTGCTTCCAATTCACTGCAATTATTAAAAAGAGAACGGTTCTTATCATATTCACAGTTGCGTAGGAATCCCACTTCCACATAATCAACCTGAGAATCTACCAATTTTCTAATAAGGTCTTTGGTGGTATGAAACCCAAAATTCCAATCATTAATATACCCACCATCCCTCAATGTACAATCAAGTAATTTAATATTGTTCATGCTTATGACACCTCTTTTCGTATAATGTAACAGGCATTAATTACTTTGTCGGATTAGGATCCTTCATGGCCCACAGTGCCTTTGCCATCTCGTAATCATATCCTTCTTCCAGCCCGTGCATCCACATAAGGAGGACGATCATTCTTAATAGCGTCAATTACATCTGCATACAAAGGAGTGTGTCCATATCCATATACATTGGGCGGATTTTCATGGAACCGGCTCTTTACTTCTTCCGGATCGTCCAACATATCGGAAAAGTTCCACTCCTCAATCACATTAACTGATTGTCCACCGCTTCCCTGATTTTCTGAATCGACTTATTAAACCGATTTTGATGGCATGCACAAATCTTGACTCCTTTTTCGTCTGCTTTTTTTATTATTTCATCTGCATCTTCAAGGGAAAGCGCAATAGGCTTTTCAATAATCAAATTGCAACCCGCTTCGATACATTCTAACGCTATCTGTGCATGTTTTCCGCTTTCTGTGGCAATGGCAATCAGATCAATATCCTCTTTTTTCAGCATATCCCTATAATCCAAATATTCTTTTACCGTATCCGGTAAGTCAAACTTCAATTTCTTATCTACAATATTATCCGGTTTAACATCACACATTGCCACGATTTCCAGTTAATTGGCCACAGCCGCTGCAATATGATTTGGTGAAATTCTACCACAACCAATTAATGCATACTGATTTTCTTTTCTGCCCGATTTCTTATATCTTCCGCAACCTCATGCTTGGTTTTTTATCCTTTATATGCTCAAAGAAATCCACTACCGCATTGATATCTACTATTGTACTATTATTGGGAAAAATTTTCGCATATTTAAACTCCGGTTCCAAAACATCGATTGGAGAACCTGAAATAAGCGGCAACCCTTTTGCAAGACATTCCCTTGTCTTTAATGCACCTATCGCACCCGAGAATTTCACTTTATACATTCCAAAAGCTGCAAGAGCTATATCTGCCCTATCATACATACTGTCCAGTTCATTTCCACAAATAGTCTTATAAAACTCCACATAGTCTCTCAATCCATACTGATCAACAAGTTCTTCATAATACTTTTTTCCGATCCATCTCCTACCAGTTGAAGCGTTACCTTATAATCTCTATTTTTATCCTGGTAATACCGGGCCAATCCTTTAATTACTCTCTCGTATCCATGTTGTCTCTGCATGTAAGCAACTCCTAACATGTTCATACGTCTTTCTTGATAATCTCCCTCAACCAACTTGACTGCATCACAATCAATACCGTTTGTAGTACAAATCGTTTTTACTCCAAATATCTCTTTATCATCCGTATATGTGACAAAGCGATCAATGTATTTTTTCAAATATCTTCTATAAAGTTTTTCTTTGAAATAGAATGGCCACGCATTCCATTTTCCAAAATCGTCCTTATCATAAGGATAAGTAAATATCTCAATGATTATTTTACAGTTAGGAAATTTACGTTTTACGCTTTTCCAAAAAGACACATATTCTCTATCTGCAACCGTTCTTCTTGCATAAATAAAATCCGGGTTTTCTATATTTTCAAAAGCTTCCTCATATTTTCTTTTAATAGAAGCAGTAGGAACCAGCCCGATTATTCTTTGGAAAAGGTTTCTTTTTACTGATTTAATTTCCAACTCCATCACATCGTAATATTTCTGAAACTCTGCCAACTGCATGTCAATTTTTTTGCTAACGCCAATAGATTCTCTACCTTGGAAATGAATATAATAACCCTTTTTCATCTTCACTCTCTTGCCACTTGATAATTTTCAATATTATGTAACTATTCAGAGCCATGCAAAATTGCTTTCTGTGAATGCTTGCATTCAAACAGAAAAGCAATTTTATATGGCGAAGTAACTACATGAGTAAAACTTGAGCTGTGAAACAGCGGTTTTACGAATGTAGTTCTGAATAGTTAC
>Ga0129314_1001794_pt1 | contig 13612 bp, 9 predicted proteins | sample O1111metagenome_FD_94431 | JGI IMG/M metagenome (GOLD analysis project Ga0129314, IMG submission 94431) | Orangutan individual fecal microbial communities from fecal samples from Wisconsin, USA - O1111 metagenome | ecosystem: Host-associated > Mammals > Digestive system > Large intestine > Fecal...
CCGTATTATAACACCTATTTAGAATATGTCAATCCGCCTTGAATGTTAAAACAAAATTTTTCGTCAAAATCTATGAATTCACCAAACAAAAATGTTATAAGTGGATAATTTTCTTGACAAATTTCCATGAATTTTTTGAATGGCTCGTTATTCATTTTTGCAATACTATTATTTGTAAAGCTGACATATAAAGTATATCGCCTTGCCGTCAATATCCCCGTAAACCCGCATAAATAAAAGCGTTACAGGATTTTTACATTCCCGTAACGCTTTTATGATTATGAATTTTTCATAAATATTTATTCAACATCTGAACATTTCAGCCGATCTTTTCAATCATACATACAGCGTGTGAGGCTATACCCTCTCCTGCTATGCCAAGACCCTCCTCGGTAGTCGCCTTTACGTTGACATCGTCCGTGTCAAGTCCCAGTGCCATTGCTATGCTCCTTTGCATATCGGGTATGAGCCGTGCCAGCTTCGGCTTTTCCGCAACTATCGTTATATCCGCATTCGTAACGTGTGCATTTTTCTCATCAAGCAGTTTTCTGACGTGTTCGAGCAGTTTCATACTGCTTATACCCTTGTACCTGCTGTCGCTGTCGGGGAAATGCCGCCCTATATCGCCCAGTGCCACAGCACCGAGCATAGCGTCCATAAGTGCGTGTACCGCAACATCTGCGTCACTGTGACCGAGAAGCCCCAGATTATCCTTATTCGGCACCTCCACACCGCAGAGTATCAGCTTTCTGCCCTCTACAAGCCTGTGCACGTCATATCCGTGACCTACACAAAGTTTAGATGTGCCTGTTTTCCCGATAATATATTCCGCCATTGCTATGTCCTCTTTCGTGGTCAGCTTTATATTGTCATAACTGCCCTCAACGATAAACGGCTTTATCCCATACAGTTCCATTACCGATGCGTCATCAGTTATCCTTGCGTCATTCACATCGAGCTTTTCCGCCGCCGCAAGATAGTCGGCTTTTCTTGCCGCCTGAGGTGTCTGTGCAAGCCACAGACCGCTTCTGTCCGGAGTAGCTGTGACAACACCGTCCTCGCATACCTTTACCGTATCCTTCGCTCTTACCGCCGCCAGTGCCGCACCGTGCCGAAATGCCTCCAGTGCGACCTTGTCTGCCGTCTTTGCCGTCACAAAAGGCCTTGCTCCGTCATGTACCGACACCACATCGCACTCGCTCGAGGTCTGCCTTACCGCTTTCACCGCTGACTCAAAGCGTGTCGCTCCGCCCGTGATGATTTTTATCGGCTTATCGGTATTTATGTTTTCGCTTACAAGCTCTCTGATTTTATCTGTATTATCCTCGCTTGCCGCTATTATTATTTCATCGGCGTTGCTTTCGACAAACTGCTCTATGCTGTACAGTATGACCGCCTTGCCGCAAAGCTTTGCCGTCATCTTGTCAAAGCCCATCCTCCTGCCGCTCCCTGCGGCAAGTATTATCGCACTTGTAAACATACGTCTCCTTTACGATCAGTCAAAATGCTTATAGTTGCCGAGGAACTTGAAATACTTCATTTCCTCCTCAAGTATCGTCATAAGCCTTACTACCTCAGGGTCAAGCGCATTTCCCTCAAAGTCGAGATAGAACACCACATCGAACGTTTCCCTCTTTATATCCTGCTTTGCCTGCGGAACGGGCGCACTCTCTATCTTTGTGATATTAAGGCCGTACAGTGCAAAGCGTATCAGCATTCTGTACAGCGAGCCTGTCGTATGCGGCAGTGACATACAGATAGAAATTATATCTGCGTCCGGTGTCACCTCAGGACGCTTTGATATGCAGATAAAGCGTGTGGTGTTGTCCGGATTGTCGGCAATATCACGCTTGACTATTTCCAGTCCGTAAAGCTTGGCGCATCTTTCCGAGCATATCCCCGCTATCGTGTTATCATCGCTGTTTGCGACCATTTCTGCGGCAAGAGCCGTGTTCGCATAAGGCACCTGCCTTGCAGGATATTCCTTAAGAAATCCGAAGCACTGCTTGAGTGCCTGCTCGTGTGAATAAATCGTCTTTATATCCGCACCGGACTTTGCGGCAAGGCAGTGGTTTATCTTTATCTGGGTACGCTTACAGATATAAAAATTGTACTTCGCAAGCAGGTCGTATGTCTGCCTTATATCGCCCGCCGTGCTGTTTTCGATAGGCAGTACGCCGTAATCCGCACTTCCGTTCTCCACCGCCTCGAACACGTCCGAAAAATCGGGGTAAAAATCTATTTCGGAGTCGGGGAACAGCTTTATCGATGCCTCCTCCGTATTACTGCCCTTTGTTCCGGGGCAGGCGATCCTTACCGGCTGTGTTTTCGGGCTTTCAAAGTGCGGCACAGGTGCGTCGGACAATATTCTCTGCTGTAAGCACTTCGATATATCCATTATACAGGTGAAAAGCTGACCTGCGCCCTCCGCCAGATCATCGGGAGATTCGCTCTTTATACGTTCAAGTATTTCCTGCTCACGCTTTCCTTGAAACACCTGCATATTGTTTTCCTTCTTGTATTTGGCGACCCCTACGCAAAGTTCCATTCGTTTAAGGAACAAGCTGAGTATCTTATCATCCGTTGCGTCGATCTCTTTTCTTATGTTCGCAAGATCCATTTTTATTCTCCGTTTCTTTATTTCGGCATTTTATACATTATACAGCAATTGTCGCAGAGCTTATAGGAAGTCCTGCGACAATCGTAATTTTTTATCAGTTCGTTTTTGATGATGTTGATGACGATGAAGATGATGAAGACGAGCCGCCTGACTTTGCGTAGTAAACCGTAACCTTTTCTGATTCCTTAACGTTTACCGTTTCGCCTATCTCCTTACTGCATTTAACAACATATCCGTCCTTTACGCCGTGCGTATCGCTCGTTGCCTTCTTCTCAAACTTTACATTCTTCTGTGAAAGCAGAGCGGTGTACTGGTCAACCTTAAGACCCGTATAATCCGGCAGCTTTATTGAAGCGGGACCCTTGCTCACAACGAGCTTTATTTCCGTTCCGGACTTGATCTCGGTATCGGGCTTTATGCTCTGGCTTATTACAATACCGTTTGCTACCGTATCGTCAAACTTATACTCTGCGGTTATTTTGACAAAGTTATATGTATCCTGGATAGAAGTAAACAGTGCGCCTGTGAAGGTGGGGCATCCGTAAACTATGTCGGGCGCAGTATCTGAGGAAACCGTTGTGTTTGTCGTAGTGGTTTCCGGAGTGCTTGAGGATGTCGTGCTTTCGGGAGCGGAATAATAATTGGGATCTGTCGAGTTTGTGTTGCCCTTATCCGTGATTGCAAGTACAGTTATCGCTATCGCAAAGCCTATCACGATGACCGCACATACAATTATCGTTGCGATAACGGCGATCTTGTTATTCTGCTTCTTTTTCTTTGCATTAGCCGATTTTGTGCCTGTGGGAGCGGGCTTTGCTTCTTCCTTCGTTTCAACCTTTCTGACACGCTGAACGGGGCGCACTGGCTCCTGCTCTGCCGTGTTGAACTTAGGCTGTTCAAACAGCTTTACAACAAGCTCAGTTATAGTCTGTATACGGTTTGACGTATTCAGCTTAAGACCGTTCATTATGACCTTTGAAACGTGGCTCGGCACATTTCTGTTTATCACCATAGGCTCGGGGCAGTTATCGTTACCCAGTCTTGAAATAGATTCTGTAGGCACACAGCCCGTCAGCACCCTGTATAAAGTAGCAGATATGCCGTACACATCTGTCCACGTTCCCTGCCATTCGGCTGAGGAATACTGTTCGGGAGCGGAATATCCGGGGTACATCTCGCAGGCGATCTCCGTACCTGTTGTTCTTCCTGCGCTTATCTGGAAATCTATCAGCTTGAGTTCATTCTTCTCTGTTACAAGTATGGTCTGCGGACTGATTCCTCTGTGGATTATCCCTGCCGAATGTACAAGGCTCAGCGTTGTCAGTATCGGAGGGAAAAGTTCCTTTACTCTGTCCCAGGTAAGTTCGCCCGAGCAGTTTGCAAGATAAGCCTTAAGAGTGATTCCGTTTATAAACTCGAATATTACATACGCCGTATTGTTCTGAGGGAAAATATCAAGCACCGTCTGTATATGCGTCATTGAGCGTGCCTTGAGCAGTGCCTTGTTAAGTTCAACGAATTCCGACATATACGTTTTATAAAGCGGAAGCCTGTTAGCGTCAACCACTATCTGAGGATCGCCCTTCTTGCGTGAGCAAAGCGTATCCGGCATATATTCCTTGACGGTGACCTTTGCACCCGTCACCTTGTCGAAGCCGATATATGTAGCGCCCTCGCCGTTATAGCTGAGCAGCTTTCCTACAATATAACGGTCGTTGAGTATCGTTCCCGGTGCCAGATATGACGGCAGATAAGGAGCGTCATTGCTGTAGCCGCACTTCTCGCACGGTCCGTCGCTCTCTTTCTCGTTCATACAACCTAAACACAGTCTGTTTATCTCTGTCATTCAGACATTCCTTTCAAAAGAGGGTTACCCTCGCAAAGTTTTATGTATATAACCGCCGTCTACCGGCGGTAATTATCTATAATTCAGCTACTATATAATAACTTAAAAACCGCCGGATGTCAACGCTTTTAACCGATTTGTAATAATATTGTAACTTTTTTAAAAAATTCGGTGTTAATTTAAATAATATTGGCATTTCTTTCTATAAATTATTTTGTGTAAGTTGACAAAGCCTGCTTTTAACGCTATACTGAAAGAAAAAATTCTGATTGGGTGATAACTATGTTCGGTAAAAGCAAACGTCCTAAGGATACAATGTCCGTAAAGGATATGACACGGCTCGACAAAAGGCCGCTGAAATACGTCACAATGCGTGACCCCGAAACCTATAAGGAAGTTCGGCTCGGTGAAAACGGCGCAGTGAATATAATGGACGGCGACTTTGTCCTTGTGTGTCTTGGCAGGGATGTAATGCGCTGTGACCTGTCAAAAGTGCGTGTAGGCGAACTTATGAACCTGTCGGGCATAACGGTAAAGGGCATTGACAAAGGAACAGGTAAAGAAATGTCGGTTATCGCTTACTTTGCAGATAAATTCTGATGCAATAAAAACAGGCTTTGTTATTTTTGCCAATTCCGCAAAACGATTTTTATGAATAATTTACAAAAAATCATATCGGCTGATAAATGATATAAGTATGCGATTGACATCTTTTTTTGCTATGGTATAATATAAATAATATTCAATGCGTATTATTTGTGTGTTATTATCACATTTTATTCCGCTGTCAGATTATCAATTCAAAGCACAAATTTCTTTCAATTATATTCTTACGTCGAGGTAAAAAGATGTCCTGTTATTTTTATATTCTCTGCAAATACTGGAGAAAACATTTGCGTACCGCTCTGTCACTGCTGTTTTCCGGATTACTGCTCACCGCAATAATCACATCGGTTTTTCTTTTCATTCGTGAAGAGATAAACCGTGAGGTCGAAACGGGATACGACACCTTCGGAAAATACGATCTTATTCTGAGTGGCATCCCCGATGATATAAAAAACGAGCTGATCCCCTCCGACCTGACCTTCACGCACGAAACCGTGACCGTACCGGGAAAAGCCGGTTTCTACGGCAAGGAATATAACTACGGCTATACGGACAAGGCTTGCGATTTGCTTCACGTTCCGATGAAAAACGGTTCAATGCCTGCTTTTGAAAATGAAGCCGCTGTCGAGCAGTCACTCCTTGAAAGTGTCGGCTATCTCGGAAAAACCGGCGACAGCATAACAATAAACGGCAGGCAGTATATTCTTAAGGGCATTATCGACAAGGCATACTCCGAAAGACCGCTGTGCGAAAAAGCCGAATATACCGATGAAGATGAGATACCTCCCGATCCACTTCCGCTTATATATGTCTGAAGACCGTCAGACACTGTGACAACAGGCTACACTATCGACCTGTACGGAGGCAGTGGCATTACAGTCAAAAATAAGGAAAGCGGCGAACTCAGCATTTTCGGGATTTCCGACCGTGAGTTTGTTACCGTGATTGAAGAAAAATATTCATCGCAAAACGGCGATGACGCATATTTACATTTCTACGCAAACAACCACGAAGAAAATATCGCCGATGAACAGCATCTTATCAACAGAAATACGCTCTGGCTTATTATTATGTCGTCCATTTGTGCGTTGATAGCCGTATTGTCTTTTATCTGCGTGCTTAATATAGTTTTCAGGGAAAGAGAAAACACAGGCCGTCTTTTGCACAATATAGGCTTTTCAAAGAGCAAAAGCGCTATTATGTACGCAACCGAAGCGGTTATGCTTTTTATTGCTCAGACCGTGTTCGGAATAGCTCTCGGTATACTGTTCTATTCCGTTTCCTACTCCGTGCGTACAGGAATTATGGGTATGAGCGGATACAGTGCCTTTACGACCGACCCTATCGTTCTCGGTGCGACCGCCGACCCGCTTATTATCGCCGTTATATTCTCTGCAATAACCATCACACTCGGATACCTTGTGTTTATACCGGTCACTCTTTCGTCAAAAAAGCAAAAGAAAAAAAGATTACTCCGCTGTTCAGATTCGGCGGAAGGTATGCTTTCACGCTCGCTCGGCAGTAAGGGCATAACGCTTATACAGACCGTCGCTCTGTCGCTGATAGTATTCGGTACCGTTCTCGGCTATATGCGATACACCCGTGACGGAAAGGTAGTAATGAACTGGCTTTTGTTTGACTTCCCGCCGACCTATACTATCGGTTCGCTTGATTCGCTCGATATGGAGGAGGACGGCATAGCCGATTATTTATCCTGCCCGCCGATAACAGCGACATCTCTCGGACAGGATGAAGCGCACAACCTTAAAATAGCAAATTACGGCTACACCTACGGTCTGTCTGACAATGACACCGTGAAATTCACCGATGCCCTGTCTTTCGGATATATCGAAAACACCTTCGCTGTGTGCGACAGTGAAACCTCCGCCTATAAAAACAGCCCCGAAACGACGCTTCAGACAGACGATGACACGATAGCCTCCGTTTCAGAGCTTTCAGACAAAGAATATAAGATCTTTTTCGGCTCAGACGGTATCGGCGGCAAATTCTGCTATAATATTCCGATAAGACTTGCCGATGAAAAGACGCTGAATGCACTTTCCTCATATATTTCCGGCGGTCTGCCCGACATTTCCTCACTTAACAGCGGAGAAAAGGTCATTATGGTGCAGGAAAGCGGCCGTAATACCTATAAGGTCGGTGACAGCATTCGGATTATGGGCGTTACCGCAAACGACAGTAATTACGGCATAGGCAAGGCGGCAGACCATACCTTCACTGTCGGCGCTACGCTAACGCTGAACAATTTGTCGGATAAAACACTCCGTTGCCTTTTAGATTTCGGCTTTCAGGAAAAAGAGAACAGCGGATGTTTCCTGCTGACCACTGCCGCAGGTGCGGCTTCTTCGGGCTTCTCAGGAGCAGTATACAACACGGTCTATTCATCGACCGATATTGACGGCGGCCTTGTTCCGCCGGCATCAGGTATGACCCGTACCAATTTAGGCGAGATGAAAAAACAGGAAGCCATAGACAAATTCAACAGAATGTCGGGTACTCTCGCCACTGTTCTTATAATGTCGCTTCTCGGCTTTGCGGCTTATTTCAGCTGTATCGGACTTAAAATAAGAATGAAATCTTACGAAATATCCGTGCTTCGTGCCTTAGGAACACCGCTCTCACGGATACGGCGAAAGCTGTTTATCTCAAACCTCAGAATACCGGTCATAGCGACCGCCTTCGCAGGTCTTGCCGCTTACGGAGTACAGCTATTTACAAGCAGGATGTACGACAAGGTCGATATTATGAAAGAACAGCTTGAAAGCGGTATAGCCGATTTTGACGAATCGGCGGCTTCGGATATTATAAACAACTGTTTTCTGAATGACGAATTCTGGATGGTTCCCCTTATAAAACCGCTTGTTATAATTTTTATCGCCATCTCGATAATAACCGTTATACTCACTGTGCTTTCAACAAAAAAATTCACATCTGAAATTTCTGTTCAACTGAACGAGGAAAGGAAAAGGCAATGATTACAACAACCGGACTTACCCGCATATACGGCAAAGGCGAAAACGCCGTGACCGCTATAAATAACCTCGATATACGCATAGATGACGGAGAACTTGTAGCGATAACAGGCAAGAGCGGAAGCGGAAAAACCACTCTGCTGAACATACTCGGCGGACTGGACAAGGCAACAGGCGGTAGCGTTTGCTATGACGATACCGACATAACAAAACTCGCAGATACGGCACTGGCGGATTTCAGATTGAACAAGATCGGCTTTGTGTTCCAGTTTTACGATCTGATACCTGAACTTACCGCAAAAGAAAACATACTTCTTCCGTCAAAACTCGCCAAAAAGGGCAAAACCGATATATCGGATACCGTAAAAAAGCTGGGTGTCGAAAACCTGCTCGGCAGATACCCATCAGAACTTTCGGGCGGTCAGCAACAGCGTGTGGCTATCGCAAGGGCGCTTGTCAACGACCCCTCGGTTCTTCTTTGCGATGAGCCTACAGGCAACCTTGACGTTTCGACAGGAAACGATGTTCTTTCGCTTCTCATCGACCTCAACCGCAATGACAACCGCACAATAGTCATAGTAACACACGATAATCAGCTTGCCGAAAAATGCGACCGCATTATCCGCATTTCAGACGGTAAAATCACAGATTAATAAACAGCCGTATTTGCTCATAAAACAAATACGGCTGTAATTATATTCATTTATTCACGCCTTAACCGAAATAATCGATCTTCATAGCCTTCTTGACCTCGCTCATAGTCTGAGCCGCACACTGACGTGCCTTTTCGGTACCCTTCTTCAGCACATCATAAACGTAGTCCATATTCTTTGCAAGCTCCTCACGGCGCAGTCTTATCGGCTCAAGTTCCTCCTGCATTACGTTGTTGAGGAACTTCTTTATCTTCATATCGCCAAGACCGCCACGCTTATAATGCTCTTTCAACTCGTCAAGATTCTTGTAATCGGGCAGATAACGTTCAAAATGCTCATCTGTGCAGAATGCGTCAAGGTAGGTGAATACCGTGTTGCCCTCGATATGACCGGGGTCTGATACCTGTATATGAAGCGGATCGGTGAACATACTCATTATCTTTGTCTTGATGTCTGCGGGGCTATCCGCAAGGTAAATGCAGTTGCCCAGCGACTTGCTCATCTTCGCCTTGCCGTCAGTGCCGGGCAGACGCATACAAGCCTCGTTTTCGGGAAGTAATATTTCCGGCTCAACAAGCACAGGCTCATAGATGGAGTTGAACTTGTGGACGATCTCCTTCGCCTGTTCGAGCATAGGCAGCTGATCCTCGCCTACCGGTACTGTCGTAGCCTTGAATGCTGTAATATCGGCGGTCTGGCTTATCGGATAGCATAAGAAGCCTGCAGGTATGCTTGCTTCAAAGTTTCTCATCGTAATTTCCGCTTTTACGGTAGGGTTACGCTGTAATCTTGATACTGTAACAAGGTTCATATAGTAGAATGTAAGTTCGGTAAGTTCAGGTATCATCGACTGAATGAATATCGTTGACTTTTCGGGGTCAAGTCCTGCCGCCATATAGTCAAGCGCTACCTCGCCTATGTTACTGCGTACCTTTTCGGGATTGTCGAAGTTATCAGTCAGCGCCTGTGCGTCTGCGATCATGATGTATATTTCGTCAAAATCGCCCGTATTCTGTAACTGCACTCTGCGTCTGAGCGAGCCTACATAGTGTCCTATGTGAAGTCTGCCTGTGGGTCTGTCACCCGTTAAAATAATCTTGCTCATAATATTTACCTCATTTTTTATACGGCTTAATAAAAAAGCTTCCGTTCCGAATAAGGAACAGAAGCCGTATCTGCAAGCCACCTTATTGTTACGCACATAAAAATGCGCTCTCTGTGTAACGGTCAGAGCCTTCCGTCAGAAACTACTCGCTTAATCGCTTTCGGTCTGCCCTCGCAAGTCCATTCGTATCGGATAAATACACCGCTTTTCAGCTTATGCGGCTCTCTGTAGTATCTCTGCCGATATTACTACTCTCGGTCAACGGTTTGATATAGGTTTAGTATATCACCTTTTCCCACCGTTGTCAAGCACGGCTCACAGCCACCCGCCGATTCATAAATCAACGCTTCGTTTAACACCGCCGTTCAACCAATCTTAGCGGAACACCAACAATTCCAAAGGCGGAATTTGAAGCGGCTCACAGCCACCTGCCGTTTTTATCTCCTCTGTTATACCATAACAGCAAGCTTAACATTCTCTTCGTTGTATAAAAAACGGACATCGCTTTTCACACCGATGCCCGTTTTTATATTCAGTTTAACCGCTTACCTCTTCGTCTTAACCGTAAGCTCCTTGCTCCACGAACCATACTGCTTAGTATTTCCGTAGGTCTTATACGCTCTTATTCTGAACTTGTAGCTTGTGTTCTTCTTAAGATTCTTTACAGTACAGCTTGTAGAAGTAGCCTTTGTGCCTGTATAAACAGTCACCCACTTACCGCCCTTATACTGCTGTAGCTGATAACCGCTTGCGGTCGTACCCTTGTTCCAGCCGAGCGTTATTGAAGTCTTGGCTGTGGATTTAGCCTTGAAACCGCCTACGCCGTAAGGATTGGTGTTAACCTTTACTTCACTGCTCCACGAACCATACTGCTTAGTGCTTCCGTAAGTCTTGTACGCTCTGATTCTGAATCTGTAGCCGGCAGTACCTGCCTTAAGATTTTTAACAGTGTAGCTTGTTACTGTAGCCTTATTTGCTGTGTAAATAGTTACCCACTTGCCGCCCTTGTACTGCTGTAACTGGTAACCGCTTGCTGTCGTACCCTTGTTCCACTTCAATGTAACAGAGGTACTTGTCTTTGATGAACACTTGAATCCGCTTACTCCGTAAGGATTGGTGTTAACCTTGACTATCGATGAATAGCCGCTGTAAGCCTTATTCTTGCCCTCAGCCCTGTAGGCTCTTATCCTGAACTGATAACCGGCTGTTCCGGCTTTTAATCCCTTGATGGTATATGAGGTCGTTGCATTGCCTGTTATTTTTGCAACGTTAGTCCACTTGCCGCCCTTGTACTGTTCTATCTCATAACCGCTTGCACTCGTGTTCTTGTTCCACTGTAATGTTACATTGGTGCTGAATATTGACTTGACCTTGAAGCTGGTAACCTTGGCAAGCGTGAGCTTTGCAATTGTCGCTGTTTCAGTCTTCTTGCACACTGTGCAGATTCTTGTCTTTGTACCAGTTGCCGTGTAAGTTGCCGCCTTGGTAATTCTCCATTCGCCGAATTTATGGTTACCTGTTGCAGGTATAGCACTTACATTTGCCTTAGCACTGCAACGTGTGCAGTGGTGCGACTTTGAGCCTGCCGCACCGCAAGTAGCGGCTTTATCTGTAGTCCAAGCTGTTGAATAATCGTGACCGAGCGCGTTTATTGTTTTAGTTTCAACTTTAAGGCAACCATCACATGAACGAGTATTTATTCCGTTTTCCGTACAGGTTGGTTCTTTAACAATTACCCATCCATTAAAATTATGCGTATGTCCTATAAGGGTATATTCAAATCCATTATCGAACGCATATTGCTCACCAATTGTTTTAGCGTAGCATTCAATTTTGAAATTTGAAATTTTTGAAGTTTCAAAGTGATCTCCTTGATAATACCCCAATGCGTACTCTCCGATATTTTTTACGCTTAATGGAATTGATACGCTTTTAAGTAATTTGCAATTGTAAATTGCAAACCTTTCTATGTTAACAACGCTATTTGGGATTATTATTGATTCTAGCGCACTAACATTTTCAAAAGCACTGCGATTTATAGTAACCACACCGTCAGGTATATTGTAGGTTGTTTCTTTCTTGCCGGCTGGATATAAAATCAATTCAGTTTCATTTTTATTTAGTAAAACACCTGAATTGCTTTTATATACTTTGTTCATTTCATCAACGTTTATTACATTCAGCGCAACGCATTTCTCAAAAGCATTTAATTGTATGTCTATAACGCTATCTGGTATAGATACACTTGTAAGACTTGCACAACCATAAAAAATCCGATCACCTATTTGAGTTACTCCTTTTGGAACTATTACACTGTCAATAGAATCACAACCATAAAATGCACAATCTCCAATAGCAGTCATGCTTTCAGGCATATTTACTTGTTTTAACTTCCAACAATCAAGAAATGCATACACACCAATAAATTCCACGCTATCAGGAATTGTTATACTTTCCAGTGAGGTTCTCCTCTCAAATGCGTGATCAGCTATACCGACTGTGCCATTTTTAATTGTGACATTTTTAACATCACTATCCCAATCTATAACCCATTTGCCTACATATTTTTCAGTTGTTGTTTGATTTTTCAGTAACGCAGTATTAAAAAAAGCATGCTCACCTATACTCGTCACACTATCGGGTATTGTTACGCTGGCGAGTGATTCACAACCACTAAATGTACTCGCACCAATATTTGTAATGCCGTATGGTAAAACTACATTTGTTAATGAAATACAATTATAAAAAGCTTTTCCACCTACATATTTTACACTGTTCGGAATACTGATGTTTTTTAATTGCCCGCAGTACGAAAATGCTCCGCATGATATGCCTACTGTTCCATCCTTTACAGCAACATCAGTAACACTATTATCGCTATCGACAAGCCATTTATCGATATATTTTACCTCTTCGGTCTGATTATTGCATATAGCAGTTCCACTAAATGCTCCTTCACCAACATATGTAACCCCATCCGGTATATTAACATCATTAAGAGATTTACAGTCAAAAAATGTAAATCCATTGATAATAGTAACACTATCCGGTATTGTGATGCTTGTTAGGCTAGTGCAATCACTGAATGCTAATCCACCTATACTCACTACGCTGTCAGGTATTGTCACTTTTGTAATACTTGCGCAATTATAAAAAGCTTCAATACCTATACTTGTCACACTGTCCGGTATTGTTATACTTGTAAGACTTGCACAATCGCCGAAAGCAGACCAGCCTATACTCGTCACACTATCTGGTATTGTTATACTTGTAAGGTTTGCGCAACCTTTGAAAGTCCTTGCGCGTATACTCATCACACTGCTTGGTATCGTTATACTTGTAAGGCTTGTGCAACCGTTGAAAGCATCGTTGCCTATACTCGTCACACTATCGGGTATTGTTATACTTGTAAAGCTCGTGCAATTGCAGAAAGCATACTCGCCTATACCCGTCACACTCTTCCCGTCAATCGTTTTCGGAATGTCAACCTTTTCCGCACTGCCAACATACTTTGTAATCTCCACCGTACCGTCATCAAGCACACTGTACTTAAAATCCCCATAAGTTTCCGCTCCCGCGCACACAACGCACAGCACAACCATCGCCGCAAAGGTCACCAGCCCCAGCAGCCACTTTTTCACTTTCATATTATTCTCTCCTTTTACATTGAAATTTAAAATACAAAAAGGCACAGTCCACCCTATATGGACTATGCCTTTATTACCATATTGAATTTTACGCAGAGATATTGTGCATTAATTACAGAGGTGCTATTATAGAGCCCCCCCC
>Ga0129314_1001798_pt1 | contig 13589 bp, 16 predicted proteins | sample O1111metagenome_FD_94431 | JGI IMG/M metagenome (GOLD analysis project Ga0129314, IMG submission 94431) | Orangutan individual fecal microbial communities from fecal samples from Wisconsin, USA - O1111 metagenome | ecosystem: Host-associated > Mammals > Digestive system > Large intestine > Fecal...
ATACCGGAAAATGAAGGATAGGGAATGAAATGATTATTACATTGCTAAGCTGGATAATTATTATATGGATGAGCTGTATATTGGGTAATACATTTATCAGAATTGTTATGCCGGAAACATTTCAAGGTACTACAAAAGTGGATGTTTACTTTGTGACAGGACTTATGATTTTGAATGTATATGCGCAGATATACAGTGTTTTTGCGGGTGTAGGAAGACTTGCGTTCAGCATAGTCGTAGTGGTGGTGGTACTTCTTTCGGTCCGGTATCTCATAAAAAGAATCAGAGCGGGAGAACCATGCAGAAGATTTATTAATGTGAAACCGGTAATCTGGAGAATTTGTATTTCCATTATTTTGGCGGGCATCATATTAATTCTTACAATGAAAGCACCGGAGTTTGTCGATACGTATCTTTATCATGTACAGGCAATTCGATGGATTGAAGCTGTTATTTATACCATATATTTTTCTGAATCAAAGAACACTATCATCACCGGGGACCGATATGCTTGCTATGCTATTGGTAATTTATATTGCTTCAAAATGGAGTGAGTGTACGGGAAAAAATGATAATTCAATACAATCCTATACATTTATATTTGATCTCTTTATTGCACTTGTAATATAGGGAAATATTTTATTTAAGTTTACAATTATAATAACTTGTATGAGAAAAATGCCGTGGGAGAAAAATGATTTTAAGAAAACTAGAAGAAAAAGATGCAGACGGAATGTTGGAATGGATGAAGGATGAGGATATCCAAAAGAATTTTCGATTTAAGGCCTCTGACAAAACAAGAGCAGATGTACTTGAGTTTATTCATAATGCAGAGACGATTCCAATTGATGGTAAAAGCATACATTATGCGATTGCGGATGAGAATGATGAATATTTGGGTACTATCAGCTTGAAAGATATTAATTTATCAGCTAAAAAGGCTGAATACGCAATTAGTTTAAGAAAAAAATCGCAAGGACATGGGATTGGAACTGAGGCTACAAAAGAAATATTGAGAAAAGCGTTTTTTGAATTTGGACTAGAAAGAGTTGATTTGAATGTTCTTTCAGATAATATAAAAGCAATCCATGTATATGAAAAATGTGGTTTTGTTAATGATAAAGAACTTGAAACGTATTTATCTTTGCATGGAAAATATTGCGGGTTGAAGTGGTATCATATTTTACGGAAAGAGTACATTGAAAAATTTGTATGTGAAAAATAGTATGATCTATACAAATCTCAAAGGGAAGGTTCAAAAGAGAAAACAAAGAAAGGTATAAATATGCAATTGTAAGAGCATTATATGAGGAAATGGGAATTCTGGTATTGGATGAAGCAATTACTGCATTCGATATGGAAATAGAAAGTGCAGTAATGGAGGTAGACATTGGATATAGAATTATTTAAAAAAAGATTATATATTTTGTATGTGTTGTTGCCACTGATTGCAATTGGGATATTTTGCTTGAGATACAATCAAAATATTTTTAATTATTTTTTGCCAAATTCACAGTGGAATGATGAGGTTATTTACTATAAGACGATTGAAGGGATTACGGAATATGGAATTCCACAAGGATATTTTGGATATAACGAGTCAAGGGCATCCATAGGAACGTTTGGTGCATGGAGTCCAATTATATATGTATTTGATGCAATATGGGGTGGAGTTTTTGGATGGAATTTATATAGTCCTATTATTGTAAGAATTGTTTTTGCATGTATAGGAATGCTTATTTATGCGGCTCTTGTAAGACCGAATGTGAGAAATAGTTTATTCATATGGCTATTTGTTATATCGTTTTCTCTTTATGCAAGGTATCTCTCTTCGCAGATGGCAGATTGCTATATGGTTACACTATTGGTTATATATGCAGGGTTATACAATAGGAAAGAGAAGAAGTACAAAATGGCAGGCAGAATCGTTCTGATTTTATTGACGTTGCTGCGACCTTACTATGTATTGTTATGGCTTCCTATTTTGGATTCTTCTGAAAATGAAAAATATATAATCAGAGATATCATAATCGCAGGAGGCAGCCTCGCAGGCTACTTTGTCATTTCACATTATTTTACAGCATCATATTTTACGAGTTTGATCAAGTTTGATTGGCTCAAGCTGATCTTGGAGAGTCCATCTGAGGGAGTACCCAATTTTTTCCGGATTTTATATGAAGCTGCAAAGGTGATTGGTTCGAGTATCACTTCCGCATTTGTAGATGGAAATGATGTGGGGCTGCAGTATTTTTTATATTTGATTTTAACACTCTGTTTTCTTTTTATGTCCTTAATGCATAAGGAAAAAAGAAAGGGTTGGTTATGTTGGCTTGTTGTCAATATTATGTTTTGTCTTACAATTGTTCTGTTCTATGATGTCAGAGTGGGGAGTCGTCATTTGATGCCTTTTATTATCATGGAAGGATTTATTATATTAGGACAGAATAAGGGGTATTACATAAAATCGCTTTTTGTTGTATTGGTTTTCTATCTATGCCTGATTAAGTTTACGGATCCATATTTCACGACATATCCTTCAGGTAATGAAACACTGCAAGTGCAGATTAGCGAAATGCGTAATGAATTGGCAGACAAAATAGAGATAGATGAGACAGATAGGTGGAATAACACGATTATATGGGTTCTTTCAGACACAGATGGAGCATACCCTTGGCAGACCCTTTATTCATTACCAGCCGGAATGGGAATTAGCATATGTAGTTTTGATTATGTGATATCCAGATTTGGGAATTTAAGTGCAAAATACATCGCTTGCACTGCAAATGGAGATGTAGATAGATTATGTAGATTAAATGGATATTTGAGTATTTATTCTATGGAGGATAGTAATGTGTGTGTTTATATGAGACAAGAGTAAAATTTAAATTTTAAATTAATGTGGGGCGAAGAAACACTAGAATATGGAAAGGAACATATGATTGTGATGAAGAAGACAATGAAAGATCGTAAAGGAATGCTAATTTCTTGGGTGATGCAATCAGGTAAATATAAAAGTAATTGCATGGTTAATATTGCCATATTTTTTCTGATACTTATCTTGACATCATTGTACGTAATGTTAAGAAATGTGGATATGACGATTGGTGATGCAGAATGGTATTTATCGGTAGGTGACAGTTGTTTTACGGGGAATGGTTTTAATCTTTTAAACTTTCCCCAGACATTTCGGGGGTGCTTGTTTCCACTATATCTTCAATTTATTAAGAAAAGCATTTTAGGTGCAAGATTGGGATGGGCAATAACTTCCGGGGCAATGATAGGAACTCTGTTTGCTTTCATATTTCCCAGTTTCTTTGGGAATGTATATGAAAAATATAGATTATGGATTGGAATGCTAATGGCCTTTATATACATCTGTATATTTGGAGACACGATTGCGTATACCTTATCAGATGTATTTGCCACGTTTTTTCTGATAACAGGTGTATGGGCTATTATAAATCTGAAATCAGAAGCGTCAAAGAGCAAGATTAGTGTAACTGCTGCGTTGAGTGGAGTATGTGTATATATTGCATACAACACAAGGGTGGTATTTTTATATGGAGCGTTGTGTGCAGTGATTGTTGTCCTTGTATTCTCTGATATGAACAGAAAAAAGAAAGTGATCCTTATTACATCTATGTTGGTGGGAGCATTTTTAATATCCTTGCCACAATGCATAGTAAATTTGAATCGAGAAGATATGTTTTCAGCTCGTGTTTATACAGAGAATTATAGTAAGATTTACGGCGATGCAGATAATTTGCAAATGCAGCAGATTGAGTGGGGGATGAATTATAACCGTTATGAAACATATGTGGGGGGGGGAAATATCCCTCTGCTTCAGTATATTTTGTTGATTCCGGTGGAACGGAAATTATACGAAGAGAAAACCTTACCGATGGGCTAACAGTAAGTAAATGGTTTAGTCTATTAGGCAAATATCCATTGGATATGATAGGAATTTATGTTAGGCATGTGGTAAGTGCAATGACACCTGTTTTCAATAGCATATACATATATGATTTAAGTGTTAATACAGGTTTATGTATTTCAGTTTCGCTTTTTATATGGATTTTATTTTTTACAGCTTTATTAACACTTAACAGGAAGGAGGTTGTAGACAATAAAGTTATACTTGGAGTTATGGCGGCTTTCTTTGTTCCGGCACTTATGCAGGCGTTAGGTGCAGTAGAGATGAGATTCTTCTTGCCGGGATATTTTATGGCATATGGTTATGTGGCTTATGGCATAAGGTATAGGGAGCTTATAAAAAGGATACGACCGATAGCAATACAAACAATAATTGTGATAGCTATGTTAAGCGTGCTTTGGATTGGCTTGATTTGTAATGTGTTGTCAGATAATGCGGAAACTGTGATTCTTGTCAATAATAAGTTGATGAATGTTAGCAGCCAAATAGAGTAAAGGTGTAAGTCATAGTTTCATTTTCAAAAGAAAAGGCAAAGGAGATATATACATGCACAATATGAATAAAGTTCAGATGTTAGATTTTCCACAAAGGGGAGACAATAGAGGACATTTAGTCATAGCTGAAGGTGGAAAAGATATTCCTTTTGAAATCAAAAGGGTTTTTTATATTTTTGGCTCTGAAAAAGATGTTGTCCGAGGACAGCATGCTAATAAAAATTCTGAATTTGTACTTATAAATGTTGCGGGTACGAGCAAAGTGAGAGTTAAAGATGGTGAAGGAAATGAGGCAATTTATTGTTTAAATCGACCTCATACAGGTGTGTATCTGCCTACAATGGTTTGGAAGGATATGTATGACTTTAGTGAGGATTCCGTACTATTGTGCTTGGCAAGTACTCATTATGAGCCGAATGAATATATCAGAGATTATGATGAATTTGTGAAATTAATAAAAGAAGAAGAGATTTAATTATGAAGGTGTCACTAGTTATTCCGGTATATTATAACGAAGAAAATTTACGACCATTATATGCGGATTTAAAAGAGAAATTTATCTCAAAGATTAACTATGACTATGAGATAGTTATGGTAAATGACGGATCAAAAGATAAGAGTTACGAGGTGATGAAGGAACTTGCTTCTGAGGATAAGAATATCAAGATAATAAGTTTATCGCGTAATTTTGGCTCTCATGCTGCCATTTTATGTGGCATATCGCATTGCACAGGTGACTGTGCAGTCATTAAGGCTGCCGATTTACAGGAACCTACAGAATTACTACTTGAAATGGTGAAGTCTTGGGAAAAAGGAAATAATGTTGTTTTGGCGGTTAGAGAAGGACGTGATGAATCAAGAAAACAAACTTTTTTTGCAAATTTCTATTATAAGCTTGTTCAAAAAACGGCTCTTCCGGAAATGCCTGATCGGGGATTTGATGTTTATCTTATAGATAGAAAAGTTATCACTGTTTTGAAAAATTTGGATGAGAGAAATAGCGCTCTTACTGGGCAGATTCTATGGAGTGGGTTTAGAACAGGTAAAGTGTATTACCATAGATTGGCAAGGGAAATAGGCGAGAGCAAATGGACTTTAAAAAAGAAAATCCGTTTAGTGATGGACACATTATTTAGTTTTACATCTCTTCCTATTACAGTTGTTCTTTATGCGGGGGGGATATCGATGCTGATAGCAGTAATATGGGCAATTGTTGTTGGAATCTCTAAGCTGGTTGGAGATATTAATGTTTCGGGATGGACAACACTTTTTATATTTAATCTCTTTAGTTTTGGGGTAACGATGATGACCCTTGGTATTTTGGGAGAGTATTTATGGAGGACATTTGATGCTTCACGTAACAGACCTCCATATATCATAGAAGAAGAGAATAAGTTGGAAGATGAGCATTGATTTTCTTAAAAGAACCAGAAAAAAAGATGCGGAGAAAATCTGCATTGGGCCATAGCAGATAATTATACAAATACCAAAATGATTAGAAGTTAGTGAAGGAGACTTGGTATGGACAAAAGAAGTAATACTAGAAGAATTTATATGTTTTTTGTTATGCTCATGTTGTTTTTTATTTTTCTTATTTTTTATTTGAATAAACAATTCATTTCAAATAGTGATATAGATGAACACTTTAGATTTGCATTAGATTTACGACTTTTGCCTACAATGGGCATACAACAGTTTAGTCAGGAAATATCTTTTGCTCATATATTGTCGTATCCGGGGTGGCATCTGTTATTTTTGGCAATATATTTTCTAATTGAAAAATTACATATGCTGTTTGGGTATAGTGTAGATGTACAAAATGTTGCGATGTGGGCGCAAGCAATTGAAAACGCTCTATTGTTAGCTATAACTTTTGCAATTATTGTTGAATGTTTTGCCAAATATTATGGGCTATCAGGAAAAGCTGCACTTATTTTGGGAACGATTGATATGTTTATTGGACCTATTTATATTCCTGGAATAAGCAAGGACTATTACTTAGGACAATTTACTGCTAATCCATGGCATAATCCTACAACGTTGATTGTAAAGCCTGTGGCATTAATGTGTTTTTTTATATTTTGTTATTTATACAATAACAGGGATAACATCCCGGAAAAAAAGCAAAATAAGTTATGTGTGTGTTTAGCATTCGGTTTAATGCTGAGTGCATGGCTAAAACCAAGTTTTTATCAAGCATTTGTTCCGGCACTTTTTATATTTTGTGTTATTGATGTCTTAAGCACTAAATTTGCAAGTTTTAAGTTTTGTGTCAAGATTGGTTTTGGGGTTTTACCGGTGTGTTTACTTGCATTGCTGCAATATATAATCTCATTTAAGGCAAATAGAAATGGAATAATTTGGTCACCTTGGACCGTGTGGAATTTTTATTCGACTAATAAAGGGATGTCTTTATTAGTTTCGGTGGCTTTCCCATTGATCGTTATAATTTTTAATAGATTTAAAGTAATAAAAAATGCAGATATATTATTAAGTCTTTACTTTTTTATGTCTTCAGTGCTTCAATTCATTTGCTTGGGTTTTACTGTTGGTGGACTGACAGGAGATTTTTTGTGGGCAGTATATTTATCGGTATTAATGTTATTTATACCCAGTGAAAATACCATGTTGCAAATGAAACAGCATAAAATTAAATTTTCCGTGTGTAGTATCGTATTGATTTTACACTTTTTATGTGGATTGGGATATTTTATTGGGAGTTATATACAAGGAACATTCAGGATATAAAACTTAGTAGTACGATTTGGACGAAATCCATTCATGCCTTTGATAGAAAGGCGGATTATAACAATGAAAAAAGTTTTAATAACCGGGGCAGCAGGCTACATAGGCAGGCATGTTGTAAAAGAATTTCTGGATCATAATTATATGGTATATGCTAATGATTTGAATAACAAAGGAATTGATGACAGGGCAACGATTATCGATTATCCGATTTTTGATGGAAACAAGGATATCTTTAGCAGGCTTGGAGAACCAGATATTCTTGTTCATTTGGCGTGGAGAGATGGATTTATTCACAATTCTAATGCACATATGGAAGATTTATCAAAGCATATGATCTTTTTAAATAATATGATGGCAGGGGGCTTGAAGAGCATATCCGTTATGGGAAGCATGCATGAAGTAGGCTACTGGGAAGGTGCGATTGATGAGAATACCCCATGTAACCCAATGTCAATGTATGGTGTGGCTAAGAATGCTTTAAGACAGGCTCTGCTATTAAAAACCAGGAACAGTGATGTTGCGGTGCATTGGTTACGTGCATATTATATTTATGGGGATGATATGCGGGGAAGTTCCATATTTTCAAAAATTGTACAGGCAGCAGAAGATGGGAAAGAAGAATTCCCATTTACTTTAGGAGAAAACCAGTATGATTTTATCCATATTGATGAATTGGCAAAACAAATTTACCATGCAAGTGTACAGGATAAAGAGCAGGGAATTATTAATGTGTGTTCAGGGGTGCCGGTTCCCTTAAAAGATCAGGTGGAAAAGTTTATCAAGGATAAGAAGCTTAATATTTCACTGAAGTATGGAGCTTATCCGGACAGAGAATATGATTCTCCTAAAGTATGGGGAAATCCAGAGAGAATAAATCATATTATGGGAGTAAAGTAAAGTGAAAAAGCAGGCATTCAGTGGAGAAAATGTGACAATAGTGGTTTGTGCTTATAAGGAATGTGAGTATCTGGAAGAAAGCATTTTGTCAGTAATAAATCAAAGTGTAAAGACCAGGGTAGTCATTTCGACATCTACTCCGAACGATTTTATTAATGGATTGGCGGAGAAGTATCATTTAGAAGTGTGGGTCAATCCGGATGGCGGACATGCAAAGGATTATAATTTTGCAATTCAGAAGACAAGCACACCTGTCTGCATTATGGCACATCAGGATGATTTAATGCAGACTGATTTTGTAAAGAAAAGTCTGGAAGCAATTAATGATTCAGACAGACCAATTATTGCATTCACGGATTATAAGGAAATGCATGGAACGACGATAGACAAAGCGGATTCTCAAATGGTGCGAATCAAGCGCTTTCTGTTATGGCCCATGAAAATTAAATGGTTGAGCAACACGGTTTTCGGGAAGAGGCTCTGTCAATGTTTAGGTGATCCGATCACACATCCAAGTGTGACGTATATTAAGTCGGAAATGCCGGAGGATTGTTTCAGGGAGCAGTATCAGTCTGCAATGGACTGGGATTTGTGGGAGAGACTTTCCAGGCAGCCGGGGAGATTTGTTTATGTGGATGAAGTTCTCTTCTTCCACAGAATGCATGAACAGACAGCAACGGCGAAACTTATTGGAAACACCGGTCGCAGAAGTGAGGAAGACTATGAGCTGTTGTGCAGGTTTTGGGCAAAGTGGATTGCCCGGATTATTATGAAGTTTTATAAAAGGGCACAGACTTTTTATTAGTTTGATTATTCCGGAATATACATCTGTATAATTCTGCAAGTTATAGTAACATATAGTAATCCGTTTTGTTACAAGTACATGAGTTTTTTAGTGAAAATGGATAAAATTTTGCATTATATTGGGGATGCCAGTAACTTTCATCTGACATAGGATTATTTACCATATACTAGTACACTGAAAAATAAGATTCTGATACATTGACACCGAATGATTGTTTCATATGCAAGACGGAGGAATGAGGCGTAGCGGTGGCTACGTCGATTGACGACAACGCAGCAGATGAAAAATCAGACAAGTCAAGATGTCAGTTATTTATTATTCTTTACCGGAGTCCTGTACAATTTCAAAATAGAATAAGGTAGGAAAAACACTAAAGATTGTGAGGGAAATGATAAGGAATACTCGCAGATCCCTTTCCGTCAGATTATTAAGAAATTTCTGGATATAATCACTGAAAATAAACAGACAGATATAGCAGGAATAAAACCAGTATTTCCGGCTTATAAAGGGGATGAGTGACTTAATCAACTGTTCAATCAGCACAGTATCATACATTTCCTGTGGAAAGAAAAGATATAAAAGGAGTGTCTCAAATAGAGAATAGAAAATCATCATGAGTTCCATTTTAATTAATTTCTGTTTCGAAAACCGAATTCCGAAGTAACCGGATATTAGACAGAAACATCCCGGACCAATATTGCCAATTCCAACAATTATACCGCCCAGAATCAGATGATTTTCATGAACAGCCAGCTTGAACAGGAAGTAAAAGGTATATTCAATAATACATATTTTTAAAATGATAATTGGGGTTTTATGCTTTATAAGCAGCGTAAAAATAACCAAAGCAATAAATATAATCCAGAAATCATAGTTGAAAATGAGCATAACCCCATGCGATCCCCAGTAGATTTCCGGAAGTCCATTCGTTAATGGCATTGTTTTATCAGGAAAATACATTTCCAGAAAATACTGAACAATCCAGATAAAGTTCAGACCATTGGGACTAAAACCGGGAGCAATAAGTCCGGAACGGATACATTTCATAATCGGTTCTATTCCATAAATGAGGGAAAATGGAGTTAAGGTAAGAATAGCTCATATTCCCATCTGCAGAATCCGTTTGATTGGAGCAATGAAATACGGTTTCTTGATCGATAGAGTAATAAAATAGCATACATATATTCAATTTATGATATCAAAATAAAGTATTTTCTTCAAGAGAGGAATGAGTGAAAGATATATATTCCGTGAAATGATTGCTCTTTTTCGTGATTTACGGTATGATAATGAACAGATTGAGGCGAAAGGAAAACCGGCAGATGAAAGAATTGAAAGTGAAATTTAAACCTTATCTGGTGGTATTGATTTTTATTGCATATGTACTCTTTAACGGAATATTATTATGGAATCACGAGCCATGGCGGGATGAAGCGAATGTCTGGCTGATGGCCCGGGACTTAAGTCCGCTGCAGTTATTAAAAGAGATTAAATACCAGGGGCATCCTTGCCTGTGGTATTTTCTTGTTATGCCGTTTGCTAAATTTGGATTGCCGTTTCGTACGATAGGGATCATCAGTACTATAGTTATGACAGTGGCGGCAGGGATCTATTTGTGGAAGGGTCCACAATGGATTGGAATAAAGGCCTTGGTTGTATTTTCACCGGTATTTACCTATTTTTATCCTACGATTGCGCGGAACTACTGTCTGATAGCCTTGATTTTGATCTTGCTGGCATGGAATTATTCAGAGAGAAATGAGCATCCCGTTCGCTATGGGATCCTGCTTGGTTTGTTAGTTCAGGCTGATACGATTGCCATAGCTCCGGTAGGTATGATTGCATTCGTCTGGCTTGTTGAAAATGTCTATAACAGAATTCATACCGGATCTATGGAACGCTTAGGGAATTGTCTTAAGGGAATATGGTTCCCGTTTGTAAGTCTTTTGTTCTGGATGGTACAGTTTTATCAGGTCTCGGACAGTCCCATGTTTGAGTTTCAAAGCTTGGTTAGATATGTCGCCGATATATCATGTGATTCATATATTGGTGATTGTGTCAGCGTGGGGATTGACAATATATACATGTTATCGATACTGTCTTAATAAGCATAAAGTAGTTTGGGTGGGAATAGGAACTATTTTACCGGCAATGGTTTTTGTAGGTACCTTCTTGCCTCTTATTGTATTGAATTCTCTTGGATGGGATAGTAAGAAGCTTTTAGCTGTTGTGAAAACAGCAAAGTGGAGAAAAGCATACCTTTTGTGTTTGTGTATCTGTCTGTGTCTGCAATATATGTATATGGCGGCGTATGGCAATGCCTTGAAGTCGCAGGGAGAGTATGATGAGTATTTGGTTCACTCTATTGTACACGATGTTGAAACAATAGGTGTGGATGAGGAAGAATGCCGGCTTTCCTTTGTTGGCAGTGCACCGAAACCGAGAGAGGTTGTCAGATTGTGTGAAAAGTATAGACATTTTGGACCACTGATTCTAACGTATTTTACAAATGATACATGGATAGGGGGAGCATATGTCTACAGATATGCACAGAATAATATCAGTATTGAAAATATTACAGAGGAAGAACAGAAGCAGATAGAAGCGTTAGAAGCAACTTCTAAGAACAGCTTGTATTCATGTTATAAAGTTGGTAATAAGATTATCGTGAAATTTGAAAAATGGTAGGGATACAATGAAGAGGTTTGGTTTAAAAAAAATAATTGTCTTTTATTTCTTTTTTGTCATATTATATGGGATTGTGGCGTCTACATTTACATCTACCGTGCATATTGATGTGGATGAGCAGTTATACTTGTCCATGGCGCGTTCTTTTCATTATGAGGGAAGGTTTGCGGTTGGCGATACGATATTAAATTATAGTTGTATTTTGTATTCTATGCTCATATCGTTAGCGTATTTTTTTTATAGTCCTGAGCATATTTTATTTGTTATGCGGTTGATAGGTGTGATTACCATGACTTCAGCAATATTTCCGATATGGCTATTGTCAAAAGAACTACTAAAAGAAGAAAGAACGTCATTTTATGTAACAATTTTTTCTATGTTTTTCCCGTTTATGTTTGATACGGCCTATTTGATGCAGGAGGTATTGGCATATCCCTTATTTTTATGGGCAATTCTTTTTTTACTATATGCTTTGGAGAAGAACAAAATGTGTCACTTCGTGTTGAGTGCATTGTTTAGTGTGCTATGCTTCTTTACTAAGACATATCTTTTCTTTATTCCGATAGTTGCAAATTTTGTGTTGTGGCCGGAAATAATTCTTGATAGAAATAAAAATACTAATATAAAAAAAGTGAAGGGGATTATGTTTTACAATATTACTTATGTGGTAGCCTTTGCAATGTTATACGTTTTTCCATATGTCCTTCACGGATTTGAAAAAGGTAGCAATCATTACAGTAGCCAGTTCTCCGGTCTTTTTCCAATTACGAGTGTTACAATAGCCTGTGCAATATCATGCAGTATTCTTTATATGGCTTTTTTTATCGTGAATACAGGAATATTACCTTTTGCAGCATTAATAAAAAAGCAGAAAGAGTCATTTGATGGCGAAAGAAAATTTTGGAACTTTATATGGATATCTGTCGTGTTTCTGATTCTGGAAATTGTTGTGATGATAGTATTAACAGAGGAAGGGAATGTGTTGATGCCTCATAAGTATCTGTTCAGATATTTTCAGATTTTTAGTGTTCCCATGTTACTTGCACTTTTGTCTGTTGACAGACAGAAAAAGGAATGGCTGAATAAGACGCAGATTATAATGATTTTTACGGCAGGTGTAATTACGTCATTATATTGGCTGATTATGTGTGGCAAAACAAGTCATGGAATAATTGACGGATATTTTTTCGTCGCATTGGAGAATATGAATCGAATCATTCCGTATGCTGCAGCAGTTGCAATTGTCTTATTTATACTTTCAATCATTTTTGTGAGAAAGAGAAAGAATCTCTACAGGATATTGGCTATTATAATAGTGATGGGCTTCTGGCTCTTAAATATTGTTCAACTACCTTACTATACCAATATCATTGCAGGCGGCAAAAATATTGAGCAGGATGCGCTTGAGATAGCAAAGTATGCAAATGAAAGTAAAGCATTGGCAATTTATTTTGTAAAACGTGAATCGGCAAGTCCTTATTTGCAGAATTGCTACGGTTATTTTGTTCAGCCTTTTATTGTGATTAGTGAGGAGCAGCTTGCGGAATATGCAGATAAGGAAAATAGTATTATTATAACGCCGGATGCGGAGGGAAACAAGCTGCTTCTTTATCACAAGAGCAATGGGAGATAACGTATGGAATTTACGTCGTTATATTTTATATTAATAGTACCGTTTACAGTAACCGTATATTGTTTTTTCCCGAGTAAGACGAAACCGTTAATGCTTCTAATAATCAGTTATTTGTTTTGTTGCTCTTTTATGCCAAGTGTATTAATACCTTTGTGGCTTATTACGATTTTATCCTACATCGTAGGAAGAATGTTAGCCATAAACAGATACAGAAAACTACTTCTGACATTGTATTAAATGCTTGATTTTACTGACTTTTTCTGTGACATGAATATTACGGTGCGGCGGAGCCGCTAGTCCGGTGTGGCGAGAGCCACCTGTCCGGACTAACGGAGCCACTCCGTTCTCTAGTATAATAAGTTACTTTGCCATTGCAGGATCTAATCCATA
>Ga0129314_1001801_pt1 | contig 13581 bp, 7 predicted proteins | sample O1111metagenome_FD_94431 | JGI IMG/M metagenome (GOLD analysis project Ga0129314, IMG submission 94431) | Orangutan individual fecal microbial communities from fecal samples from Wisconsin, USA - O1111 metagenome | ecosystem: Host-associated > Mammals > Digestive system > Large intestine > Fecal...
CCGGTTCAGGTAAGTCACCATGTCCTCCTTGGGAATATTGGTGCCCAGCAGGTGATTGATTTTTTCAGGCTCCAGGGGCAGCTTCCGCTCCTGGGGAACGTAGTTGATAATGTCGATAATGCCATCCAGCACATCGCCGCATTCCAGCAGCTCCACCAGCTCGCAGGCACGCTGCACGGCGGGGACAGTCATCATGGCATCCAGATTCTTTTCAAACTTGCCGGAGGCCTCGGTTCGCATACCCAGGGCCAGTGCAGTCTGGCGGATGGAGGTGCCGTTGAAGTTGGCGGACTCGAAGACTACCATGGTGGTGTTCTCCTGAATTTCGGAGTTCTCACCGCCCATGATGCCTGCCAGGCCGATGGGCCTTGCATCATCGGCAATCACCAGCATACCGGCTTTCAGGCTCCGCAGGGTGCCGTCCAATGTGGTCAGACTTTCGCCCTCCTGGGCCTCCCGCACCACAATCTTGCCGGAGGAGACATAGCGGTAGTCAAAGGCATGCATGGGCTGGCCGTATTCCAGCATCACATAGTTGGTGATGTCCACAATGTTGTTGATGGGCCGCACACCGTTGGCACGCAGGCGCTGCCGCAGCCACTTGGGGGAGGGGCCAATCTTCACATTGGCTACCATCCGGGAGGAATAGCGGTTGCACAGCTCCGTGGCGGGCACCTCCACATCCAGGTGCTGGAAAATGGAGCCGGCGTCGCTGCCGTGGACTACAGGCACATGGTGCTTCATAGGCTTGCCGAAGGCAGCGGCGGCCTCCCGGGCCAGACCCATGATGGAGTAGCAGTCCGGGCGATTGTTGGTGATTTCAAAATCCACAATGGTGTCGTCATTGCCAATAATGGGGTTGATGTCGTCGCCGGGCTTGGCGGAGTCCGGCTCCAGAATCCAGATGCCGTCGGCGAAGACCCCGGGCAGGTCGTTCTGGGTCAGACCCAGCTCTGCAAAGGAGCAGAGCATACCGCAGGACAGCTCCCCTCTGAGCTTGCCCTTGGTGATGTGCACGCCGCCGGGCAGCCAGGAGTTGTGCAGGGCGGTGGGAACCAGGTCGCCCTGGTGGACGTTCTGGGCGCCGGTGACAATCTGCAACGGCTCGTCCTTGCCCACGTCCACCTGGCAGATGAACATATGGTCCGAGTTGGGGTGGCGCACCATGGACAGCACCTTGCCCACCACGACATTTTTAATTTCAGCGTCCATCCGTTCCCAGGTTTCCACCTTCTGGCCGAACACGGTCAGGGTTTCCACGAATTCCTTATCGGACACAGCGCTCAGGTCAACAAAATCCTCATTGACCCATTTTCTATTCAGTTTCATTTTGTATCCTCCTTAGAACTGGTTCAGGAACCGCACGTCGTTGTCGAAAATCAGACGCAGGTCGTTGATTTTCAGCTGGCCCATAGCCATCCGCTCCAGGCCCATGCCAAAGGCGAAGCCGGTGTATTTTTCCGGGTCGATGCCGCAGTTTTCCAGCACGGTGGGATGCACCATGCCTGCGCCCAGCACCTCAATCCAGCCCTCGCCGTGGCAGGTGGAGCACACCTGACCATCCAGCTCGCCGGTGCCGTGGCACTTGTGGCACTGCATATCCATTTCGCAGCTGGGCTCGGTGAAGGGGAAGTGGTGGGGGCGGAACCGGGTGGCGGCGCTCTCGCCGTATACCTTTTGCAGAATGCTGATCAGTGCGCCCTTCAGGTCGCCCATGGTGATGTCCTCGGCCACCACCAGGCCCTCAATCTGATGGAACATGGGGGAGTGGGTGGCGTCGGCCTCGTCCTTCCGGAACACCCGGCCAGGAGCCAACATGCAGATGGGGGGCTTGTGGGTCTCCATGTAGCGAATCTGCATGGGGCTGGTCTGGGTACGCAGCAGCACACTGTCGTCGTCGGTGAAGTAGAAAGTGTCGCTGCGATCCCGGGAGGGGTGGCCCTCTTCGATGTTCAGCCGGGTGAAATTGTAGTCTGCCAGCTCCACCTCCGGGGCCTCGTATACCTCGTAGCCCATGCCCACGAAGGTGTCCTTAATCTGCTGCAGCACCTGATTCATGGGGTGCTGGTGCCCGATTTCAATCTCGTCCCCGGGGATGGTGACGTCGATGGCCTCGGCAGCCAGCTTAGCCTCCAGGGCGGCGGCGTGGACGGCGGCCCTGCGCTGCTCCAGGGTTTCCTCGATGGCGGCACGGACGCTGTTAGCCAGCTGCCCCATTACAGGCCGCTCCTCAGAGGAGAGCTTGCCCATCTGCTTCAGCACGGCGGTGAGCTCACCCTTCTTGCCCAGCAGCTTCACCCGCAGCTCTTCCAGCTCGGCGGGGGTAGCGGCCTGCTCCAGGGCATCAATGGCCCTCTGGCGAATGGATTCCAGTTGTTGTTTCATTTTTGTTCCTCCCAAAAGGTTTGCATACATTATAAATGGCGCCTGTGGCAAAATGGGAATAAAAAAACCCCTCGCCCCACAAAACCGGGACGAAAGGCAATCCTTCCGCGGTACCACCCGCAATTCGCCGCATCTGCGGCGCAGCTTTCCGGCGCATTCACGCCATAGATGCATAACGGCATCACCCGTCCGGCCCTACTGAATTTCAGGCGGCAGCTCCTGGGAGAAGGCCCGGCGTTGCACGCAAGCGGATTCCACCGTCCCGCTCTCTCTTTGCCGCAAAACCAACGCAAGGCAGCCCAATCACAGCCTTTTCCTATTGCTCTATATCCTAACACATTTGCACCGAAGATGCAACCCCTTTTTTACCGATTCCTCCTCTGGAAGCATAGGAAAATAGCAATTCTGAAACGAATTAAAACCGTTAAAAGAATAAGTTTACTTGTATAAAATGTGCAAAACGAAGATAAATTTTTGTACAAAGTGTCTTTTGAAAAGCCTTGATTTTTTGGTGGAAAGAAGGTACAATAGGCCTAATAAAAGTTATTACAATTTGATACCGATAGAGTGCCCGGTGCGGCAGCGCCCAAAAGTCCACCTCCCGGCTGCTCTTTTAGCAAACTCTTCGCAAGGGGAGGACGCAAAACTATAGGGGGTCACCGACCCAGCCAGCTGCCGTGGAACACCAGTGTGTTATGCATGGCAGCTTTTTTGCCCCCCGATTCTATTGTAGGCAGGAGACCCCACCATGACGGATAAAGAAGTAAGAAAACTGAATCGTGTGGACCTGCTCAAGCTCCTCATCGACCAGACCGAGGAAAACCAGCGCCTCACCGCCCGGATTTCCCAGCTGGAGCAGGAGCTTTCCCGCCGCACCATCACCCTGGAGAATTCCGGCTCCATTGCCGAGGCCGCCTTGGGCCTCAGCGGCGTTTTCACCCAGGCCCAGGATGCCGCCGACCGGTATCTGGAGAGCATCCGCCAGAAGCAGGCCCAGGCCGACCAGCTCCTGCGCCAGGCCCAGGATACCCTGGCCGCCGCCTCCCAGAAGGAGGCCGAAACCCGCCAGAAGTGCCAGCAGCTGGAAGAGAAGACCCGCCAGCTCTGCGCCCGCCTCCTGGAGCAGACCCGCTCCCCCCAGCCCGCCGCCCCGGCCCAGTCCCCGGCCCCAGAGCCGCCCGCTGCCCGCCGCTCCCTCTTTGGAAGAAGGTAGGCCGCTATGAAAAAACCTTTGGAAAATCCCGGTGCCGACCGCCTCCGCAAGGAGCTGGACAGGGTTCAGTATAACCGCCGCTACCGCAGCGTCATCCGCAGTACGGTCTATGCCCTGCTTACCGTGGCGGCGGTGGCCGTCCTGGTGGCCACCCTCCTGCTGCCGGTGCTTCGCATCTATGGCAGCTCCATGACCCCCTCCCTCAGCGAGGGTGACGTGGTGGTCTCCGTCAAGGGGATGAATTTCAGCCGGGGCGACGTGGTGAGCTTCTATTATAATAATAAGATACTGGTAAAGCGTGTCATCGCCTTCCAGGGCGAGTGGGTCAATATCGATGACCAGGGCAATGTCTACGTGGGCGGCACCCTCCTGGACGAGCCCTACCTCACCGAGAAAGCCCTGGGCGAGTGTGATATCCAGCTGCCCTATCAGGTTCCCGATGGCCGTATCTTCGTCCTGGGTGACCATCGCTCCACCTCGGTGGATAGCCGCAGCACCACCGTGGGCTGCGTTTTCGAAGAGCAGATTGTCGGCAAAATCGTCTATCGTGTCTGGCCGTTTTCATCCTTCGGCCCGGTGAAATAAAAGTTTTCAGTCGGAAGGGAGTTTTCGATATGAGTAACCTGCATCAGCTTAACGCCATGGCCAAGCAGAGGAAGAAGCGTACCCTCTGGCGCAATCTGGTGGTCTGCTTTGCTGCCCTGGTGGTGTTCTGCACCACCTACGCCCTCATCCTGCCCGCCATCACCATGGAGCAGGAGGGGTATTCCTGCGGCTTGCAGGAGCATACCCATACCCCCGATTGCTATCGGCTTTCCTGCGGCAAGCAGGAGGCCTATACCCATACCCATACCAAGCCCGATTGCTACGATGCCGATGGCAACCTCACCTGCACCCTGAAAGAGCAGACCCTCCACCGCCATACCCCGGACTGCTATTCCAAGCCCCAGCCCATCTGCGGCCAGGAGCCCTGCCCGGCCCACCAGCATACCGAGCCTTGCTATACCGACGGTGTCCTCACCTGCACCCAGCCCGAGACCCCCGGCCATACCCATACCCCGGACTGCTGCCCCACCGACTTCCAGCCCCAGCTGATTTGCGGCCAGCAGGAGCTCCCGGAGCACCGCCACACCGCCGCCTGCTATACCCTCACCTGCCAGCAAGAGGAGCACGTACATACCGAGTCCTGCATCTCCTCCCACCAGGCATTTTTGAATAGTATCCAGGAAGCCACCCAGGAGGCTACCCAGCCCGAGGACGTAACCCAGCCCGAGGAAGTAACCCAGCCCGAGGCCGTTACCGAACCCCAGGAGGCTACCCAGCCTGAGGAAGCTACCCTTCCCGAGGAAGTAACTCTGCCCGAGGAAGCTACCCAGCCTGAGGAAGTTACCCAGCCCGAGGACGTAACCCAGCCTGAGGAAGCTACCGAACCCCAGGAACCCACCCAGCCCGAGACCGTTACCGAACCCCAGGAACCCACCCAGGAAGAGGAGCCGAAGGCCCCTGTCATGCTTCTGGCCCGCGCCGCCCCCGCCGCTGTCGCAGAGAACGCCGGACCTGTGGAGCTGGTGAATGTGGCACAATCAATCACTGTAAACAGCAATCCAACGGAGTACGTTCCTAACGAGAATAAATACAAAATCAATCTGGCGCTCTCCTATTCCTTGACGGTTGCCCAGAAGGAGGGAAAGGGCTATATTACCAACGGGACTGACGGCACAGATTGCGGCACAACCTTTACCATGTGCCTGGGTGAGCTCGGTGCCGGTGCGGAAATAATGGATACAACCCATAAGCTAATGGACGGCGGCATCGAAGCAGGTACATATACCCTTACAAAGAATAGTGATGGAAAGGTTTACCTGACCGTTACTTACCATCAGGACTATGTTGAAAAAGCCAGTAGTACCATTCATACCAACCTCTCTCTGAATGGCAGCATAGACAAGAAATATTCTGACAAAGACGGAAATATCCGCTACCCTATGGATGGGGAGGTAACACTCGAAGTCCAGGAAAAGGATATAAAATATCCAGATGGCCATACCAACTCCGGCTCCATGTCAGTGGTAAAAGAGGGTGCTTATTCCATCTCCGCCGATGGCTCTGAGCTCTCCTACAAGGTCAAGGTTAGCGGCCAGTCCCAAGAGGGCACACCCGGAAAGATTGATATCACGGACACGATGACCATCACCGGCGCAAATGTAACCGGTCTGAAATCCATCAAAGTTAATGGACAGGAAATACCCGCAGGCCAGTACACCTATCAAAACGACAATGGCAACCTGACCCTACAGGTAAAGGGCCTGGACAAGCTGAACGGTTGGAACAGTCACACAATTGAATACGTCTACTCCTTAGACAGCAAGCTGACAGGCGGTACCCAGGTTGGCAACACCGTCAAGGCCTCCTCTACCCCCGATGGCGGCGGCTTGCCCCTGGAAGTGGAGAAGACCATCAACACCAAAACCTATGAGGAAGATGACCCCAATAACCCCCTGACACCGGATGTTGAAAAAAGCAACAACTGGAACGACAGTATGCTCAGCGACGAGAATCCCGTCATCTCCTGGACGGTCACGGTGAATAAGAACAAGCAGAATATTGCCGGAAAAGTCCTGGAAGATTCCATGATGATGGCCAATAAAGACAGCTGGAACCTCCGGGTGCAGGTGGACGGTAGCGATGTTGCCCAAGGAGATTTCGCCACCTATTTCACCATCGGGGAAGACGGCAAGCTCACCTTTACAGAAGCCGCCAACGGGAGAATGATTACCCTGACCTATGATACCCCCGTCCCTGAGGAATTCGGAACCTTCGGCACCCACAAAGTGTCAAATACCGCCAAAATCGGCGGCAAGACAGCCACCTCTGAGGCACACTCCAACTCCGGCAACCTGAAAAAGAAGTATGTCCGGGCCACCGATGACCAGGGCAGAATTGTGATGGAATGGGAGGTCACCGTCACCGTTGGCAAGGATGGGCTTCCTACGGAGTTCGAGCTGGTAGACTACACAAATCCCGATTGGACAGATGGGAATGGCAAACATTTCTACGATAAGGACAGTGTAGAAGTTTACTATCAGAATAAACCGTTGACTCCTGACACTGACTATCAATTGGTATTCTGGGAAAATACCAGCGCCACTGGCCAGACGGCGACAGAACATTGCAGCGTCATGAAGCTCAAAATGTTGCAGGATCCTTGTGACAAGCTAACACTGACCGGTAAGGAAAAGCTGGTTGTGAAGTATAAAACCTACGTGCCCCAGAATTCTACAGAAACCAGTTTCAAAAACAGGGCTTTCTACCGGGATAAGCAGGTTGATGCCTATACAGAAATCAAACCGAACTCCTTCCAGAAGCTGGGTACCAACGGTCAGCCTACGGAAAACACCTTTAAGGATTTCAATGGCAATCTGAGCTGGACCATCAAGGCGGTGGTCGGCACCATGACCAAAACATCTACCCTCCACATCAAAGATACCCTCCCCCTGCATGTGCAGGTTCAGTCCGCTACGATAAAAGAAAACAAAAACTGGAAGCAAGAGACACTCAAATTGGATCCCAAGATATCGGCCACCCTGGATACCTACGCTATCACCGGCAGTTTCCAGAAGTCCGGAGAAGGGGAGGAGGACCCCTATATCCTGGATGTGACCATAACCGCCCCCAATGGGCAAGAAATTACCCCGGGAACCACCTTTGAAATCAAGCTGGACTGTAAAGTGGAAGAGGAGTACCTGAATGCCAATCTCACCGGCAGCCTGGAAAACAAGGCCGAGGGTGATATGGGTGAGATAACGCTGAACCCCACCTCCCAGACCCAGAGCTGGGACAACCGGACGGAAGAGCCTGTCCTGAAGTCCCTTACCAAGGGCGGCGTATGGCACAAGAATAGCCAAACCATTGACTATACGGTTACCATCAACCCCAAAGGCGAGGAATTGCAGCCGGAAAGCGCCAAGCTCTATGTAACGGATGAATTCATCTATAATCCGGAGCGCTGGGGTGCCAACGTGGCCTATGAGCTGCTGCGGGGAAGTGTCAAGCTGTATAGGGCAGAGCCGGATGCCAGCGGAAACCTGACCCCGGGTGAAGCGATAACGGATTGGCGCTGGACAGCGGACGAGGATGACCCCGGCGCAATTGCCCCCAATGCAGATGTCACGAAGATTCTCCGCATGGAGGTTCCGGACAGCACACCCCTGATTTTGAAGTACTCCTATAAGCTGGTGCAGCATACAGGCGACTATTTCCAGGTTAAGGCCCGTAACAAGGTTTATCTCAATACCGAACCAATTGAAACCAAGGAAGAGAAGCAGGTTACCGAGAATTGGAGCCAGTCCGAGACCCAGGGCACAGCTACCACAGGCCGTGTCCTCACCATCACCAAGGTAGAAGAGGGCAACAGCGCCGTGGCAATTGCGGATACCCATTTTCGGGTGTTTGCCTACGACCGTGCCACGCAGCAATGGAGCACGACACCTGTGCCGCTGACAAAGGATGGGCAAACCTTCACGGATTATGTCACGGATGCCGACGGACAAGTCCGTGTTGACCCGGCCCATGGCTTCCAATCGGGCGTACTCTATCGCCTGGTAGAAACCCAGGCAGCACCGGGCTACTCCGTCCCCGCCACACCCCCCAGCGTGAAATTCCACTTTGGAAGTTTACCCGAGGGGCTGGATTCGGCACTGACCCAGGATGCCATTGATTTGTCCCAGCAGGGTGCCTCCAAGGATATCACCAACGTCCCCGACAGCGCCAAATTCAGCGTCATAAAGCGCTGGCTGAGCCACACTGGCCAAGATGTCACAGCATCCCAGACCGGCAGCGTGCAATTGGAGCTGTGGCAGGTTGCCACGGAAAAGCAGCAGGATGTGGTTGTAAACGATCCTTTGATTAGTACGTCAACGGTTACGGTAAAGATTTCATCAAACAGTGGAACCCTTGGCGATGTTTGCGTTGTTCCTAAGACGGTGAAAAAAGGTAGCGCAGTAGAGGTTACCGTTACATTACCGGACTACTGTACAGCAGAAGCTAGAGCCTATATTGAGGGAAAAGGCAATTTCGGCTGGCAATCCTGGAAAGTCGCCGAAACAGTTAATGGGAATACCTACACGTTCCGTGCGGATGCTACCTTTAACTTCACGATGGAAATCCAGTGCAACACAACTGCTGATAAGATCCAACATGTAATTTCCCCTGCAACAGGCACTTCCTCCCCCACCACCGGCGGCTCCACACCGAGTACAGAGTATCAGAAAACGCCACTTGATTACACCATCACCCTGAGCGCCGCCAACGACTGGACGTGGAACAGCAAGCAATACGAGACGGACACCCAGAAGAAACTCCCCATCCATGGAACAGAGAACGGCAAGGAGGTCTGGTACAGCTACTATGTCAAAGAAAATAACAGTGGTAGTTATGAAGTCACCTACAGCCCCTCCAAGGATGGAAATCCGGTAGCCATCACCTCCGGTACCATTACGGTTACCAACACCCTGCCGCCTCCACCGGCGGATGTCAGTGTTACGGTGAACAAAATCTGGGCGGGCCTGGGGGAGATGGAGAACACCTCGGTGAACTTCAAGCTCATCCGCAAGGCGTGGGATAACAAGCCTACCGAGGAAGAACGGAACACCCCGGAGAATCTGGCCTATGATGCCGACCTGAGCCAGTATTCGAACCTCGAATTGGTAGGGGAGTACACCCTGACTAAGGAAGGTGGCTGGACATGGAGCAAGTCCGATCTCCCTGGGGGTGCGGATGGGAAATACTACACCTACTTCGTAGTAGAGCAGCCCAGCGACTACTATACCGTCACCTATACCCCCCAGGTGCATGAGGGTGAAATCACCGTCACCAACACCACCGAGAAAAAGCCCACCGAAATCCAGGTGAACAAGCAGTGGCTCAACCACCTGGACGAGGATATAACCGCCTCTACCACCAATGACAGCGTAGAATTTAAGCTCTACCGCATTGCCAAGGTTGACGGCCAGCCGGTGGAGGGACAAACGGAATATGGCCCCTACTACCTGACAAAGGTCGATAGCTGGAAGTGGAACAGCGAGGCTGCGGGTTTGAAGTTCCTGGCCATGGAGTATAAGGATGGTCAACGCTACACCTACTCCTATTACGTCCAGGAAATCGTCCCCGAAAATGCCGGATACACTGCCACATACTGGGGCGGCGATACGCTGCCCGAGAATTGGTCGGGCGTGACCTTCTCCACCGAGCTTACCCCCATCCAGTCCGGCACCCTTGTGATACGCAATACCTTGGAGTCTCCCAAGTATCAGCTCCCCCAGACCGGCGGCACCGGCACCGCACCCCTCCGCCTGGCGGGCCTCACTCTGGCCCTCACCGCCGCCTGTCTCCTCCACCGCAAACGCAAAACCCGCCCCCAGTAACCCCCGGGCGGTGCGCCCCACCCGGGGCCACCGCCCCCAAAAAAAGAAACCCCATAAACCTAGGAAAGGAAATGACACACATGAAATCCACAAAGAAACTCCTGGCCCTCCTCCTGTCCGCCATCCTCCTCCTCTCCCTCCTCCCCGCCGCCTTTGCAACGGAAGTTCAGCCTGATGCAGGGGCCGGAGACACCACCGGTGAACAAACGCCCACTACCGATAATACCACCTATAGCCTAACTATTAAACATACCTTAGACGGCCGCCGGTATGAATTGTACCAGATTTTTAGGGGAGCGCTGTATACTGATGAGCACGGCAACAAAATCCTGTCCGATGTAGTTTACGGCGCAAGCTGGGCCAATCAAACTGAAGGCGCTCCGGTTCCGGAAAACATTCTCAATGAGTATGTGGCCGGTGATGGCAAGGCCAATATTGATAAATTCCTGCCCAATAAGAAAGACACCGCTTTTAGAACTGTAAAGGCTGTCGGTACAGGCGTAACAAGCGCAACATTTGAAAACCTCCCCGCCGGTTATTACTTTGTTCAGGAAGTTGGAGAACTGACCGGCCAGAACGCCAAGTCCGAACATATCATCCAGGTGGTAGGCAATACAGAAGTAGCTGCCAAGATGGATGTTCCCACCTCCCAGAAGAAGGTAAAGGACACCAATGATTCCACCGGAGAAACCACCGGCTGGCAGGACTCCGCCGACTACGACATCGGCGACAAGGTTCCCTTCCAGCTGACTGCCGAGGTTGCCCAGAATATTCTGAACTTCAAGGGCCCCTACGCCCTGACCTTCCACGACAAGCAGAGCGCAGGCCTGACCTTCAATCCTGAGGACGTTAAGGTTATGATTGACGGCACACTGGTTACCACTGGTTACACCGTTGTTACCGGAGAAGACATAACCGATGGCTGCACCTTCCACGTCAAATTTAATGATTTGAAGGTCTATAAGGAGCAACGTATTCATGGCGGCTCCGTAGTCACCGTGGAATACACCTCCACTCTGAACGAGAATGCCCAAATCGGCTCTGTTGGCAACCCCAACGAAATGCACATCACCTTCTCCAACAACCCCAATAGCGACAAGCCCGAAGAGAACGGCGAGACCCCGAATGATAAGGTTATCGTCTTTACCTTCCAGCTGGATGTGTTCAAACTCGATGGTAGCAGCAATCCCGCTGGGAAGCCCATGGCAGGCGCAGAATTTACCCTGTACAAAAAGAACACCGGTAACGAGTTTGTTCCCTACAAGGTGATTACTCCTGATAAAGCAGATGGCTCTGATAACCAAGATGGGATAAAGCACGTTTATCACTTTAAGGGCTTGGACGATGGCACCTATAAGCTGGTTGAGACGGTTACACCTCAGGGCTACAATACCGCTGACCCCATCGAGTTTACCATTACCGCAGAGCATGATGTCATATCTGACGACCCGAAGCTGACGAGCCTGTCTGGTGATAATACTATTATTCTTAATGTTGGCGGTGTGACTTCCGGAATATTCACTACATATGTACAGAACTTCAAGGGCAACACCCTCCCCTCCACCGGCGGCATGGGCACCACCGTTTTCTATGTCCTGGGCTCCATCCTGGCTGTGGGTGCGGCCATTCTGCTGGTTTCCAAGAAGCGCATGAACGGCGCCCGGTAATTTTCCGGTTTCCCTGTTGATTTCTCGTGTCCCTGTCCCCGCCGCCCAAAGCGGCGGCGGGGGAGAGGCACCGGTAAGGAGAGCCCCAATGAATTGGCTTCGTAAACACATTTCCACAATCCTGCTCACCGCAGCGCTGCTTGTGGGGCTTTGCTTACTGGTGTATCCCACCTTCAGCGACTGGTGGAATTCCTTCCATCAGTCCCGGGCCATCGCCACCTACGCCGAAAACGTGGCCCAGATTGACAACAGCCACTATGCCGATATTCTGGCCGATGCCCACGCCTACAACAGCCGCCTGGCCCAGCTCCCCGCCCGGAACTGGAACCCGGAGCCGGAGGAGCTGGCGGAATACGCCCGCACCATGGATGTCACCGGCACCGGCATTATGTGCTATATCGAGATTCCCAAAATCAAGTGCAGCCTGCCTATCTACCACGGTGTGGAGGATACGGTGCTGCAAATCGCCGTGGGGCATATCCCCGGCTCCTCCCTGCCCATCGGCGGCGAGAGTACCCACGCCGTCCTGTCCGGCCACCGGGGGCTCCCCTCCGCCCGGCTCTTCACCGATTTGGATAAGCTGGTGGTGGGGGACGTGTTCCTGATACACGTCCTGGACGAGACCCTGACCTATGAGGTGGACAATATCCTCATCGTGGAGCCCTATGACCTGTCCGCCCTGGAGCTTGTCCCCGGGGAGGATTTGGTGACCCTGGTCACCTGCACCCCCTATGGGGTCAATTCCCACCGGCTCCTGGTTCGGGGCCACCGCATCGAAACCGCCGCCCAGACCCGCACCGTAAGAGTGCCCGCCGATGCCGTCCAGATTGACCCCACGGTGGTTGCCCCGGTGGTGGCAGCCCCCATGCTGGTGCTGCTGTTCCTGATTGCGCTGATTCCCTCCGGCAAGAAAAAGCCGAGATGAAGATAAAAGGATGTGTCTGTCTTGAAAAAATCCCGCCTTTTCCCCCTGACAGTCCTGGCCCTGCTGTGCGCCCTGCTGCTGGCCCTTCCCGCCGCCGCCCAGGAGGATACCGGCAACCTCACCGTAGTTTACCCCCTGGAGGACACCCTGTATCACATCTACCGGGTGGGCAGCCTGGAAAACGGCGAAGTGGTGTTCGATAAGGATTTCGCCGGGGTGGATACCTCGGACTTGGCCACCGCCGCCGGAGTTATGGCCCAGATGATTCAGCAAACCGGCATCCGCACCCCCATTGCCCAGGCCCGGGTCCAGGGCGGCAAGGCGGTATTCACCGGCCTGCCCATGGCCGTGTATCTGGTCACCGGCGAGCCGGGGGTAGAGGATGGGGTTAACTATTATCCCACCCCCTTCCTGCTGTCCATGCCCCAGACCGGGGAGGACGGCAACTACCTCTGGAACGTAGAGGTCACCGGCAAGCGGGAAATGGATATGGATATCTCCGTGGTCAAGCGCTGGGTAGGCGACCGGGTTGTCGGGCGGCCCGCCAGCATCACCGTCCATCTGGTGCTGGACGGCAAGGACTACGGCGACCCGGTGAAGCTGAACTACGCCAACCGGTGGAGCTACACCTGGGACAATCTCCCCCCCAAAAACTGGTACGTCCGTGAGGATGCCACCCCCCGCTACTCCACCGTCATTGTCCGGGAGGGCAACACCTTCGTCATCACCAATACCTGGAAGAAGATTCCCCAAACCGGCCAGCTCTGGTGGCCTGTCACCGCCCTGACCCTGGCCGGGCTGGGTCTGCTGTGCCTGGGCATCCTCCGCCGGAGAAAGGGCGACGATCATGCGTAAGAAGGGCGCTATCCTTATTGCAATGGGGCTGCTGCTGCTGGCAGCGGCCCTTTTGCTTACCGTCTACAATATCTGGGACGGCCACCGGGCCGACCAGGCCGCCCAGCAGACCTA
>Ga0129314_1001805_pt1 | contig 13557 bp, 13 predicted proteins | sample O1111metagenome_FD_94431 | JGI IMG/M metagenome (GOLD analysis project Ga0129314, IMG submission 94431) | Orangutan individual fecal microbial communities from fecal samples from Wisconsin, USA - O1111 metagenome | ecosystem: Host-associated > Mammals > Digestive system > Large intestine > Fecal...
ATTATTTTGCAGGCGGAGGATAAGCGAATAGAAAAAGAAACAGATACCTGCCTGCTCCTCGTGTGAAACTGTGCCAAGATAAAAAATCGAGTGGCCATAAGTGACGCTTCTTATGACCACTCGATATGGTGCGGGCATGGGGACTTGAACCCCAACGCCTTGCGGCACGAGAACCTAAAGGGTATGTCACCTTAGTGAAGGATTTTCAGAACCCTCAATATCATAAATGAAGCACTTCTTTTCCGCACTTCAAAATATATTTTAGCCGTCATTGGCCAAATGTATAATAAATCATAGCATACTCTGCCGGAAAAGTATAGCGTTATCAATGCTTTGCTGGAAAAAGTTTTTAGTGGTCGCCTCGTGACACCTAACGAGGGACTCATTTTTCAGTACCAAGTAGCTATTTTATTATAAGAGGGTGTACAAAAGTCTATATCGTTGTCTTCTGCTATGTAGAAAGACTATCTCTACAGCGCAACAGTATCCTCCGGCGGTGGGATCGGTCTCCGCATCATACGATAAACGGCTTTCCACACCTGAAGCCTGCTGCCAGGATACGCCGCTTTCAGCTTCTTGACAGCGCGGTCCTTCGCCTTTTCCACGGCGGACTCCTTCATCATGTGATACATCCCGATCTCTTTCAAGGTTGCCTCCCGGTATCTGAACACGCCGTAGGATTTGCCGAGAATGTCCCTGTCCTTCTTCGGCAAGTCATCGAACAACTCCCGGAGAAGTTCGATACAGACCTTGCGATACACGATCTGCTCCGCCGAAGCGGTGAGCATTCCAGGCATCAGCCGCTCGTAGGGATCGCCGTCATAGTCCTTCGGGACAAGGTCATGCACACCAAGGAAATGCGTATTGTAACGAACATACCGGTTGGTGCGAGCCGTGGAGATGTCCAGTTCCTCTGCAATTTCATCAACATTCTCCCACTCCGCGTGGTACAGCCGCTGCACCTGACGGACTCCAGCCATCTCGTCCTTGCTCAGAGCCATGCAGCCTATGTTCTGTTCCAGCCAGCGCGTCATGCGTCCTTTGAGGTGCGGGTAAAGATATGTGGTGAGTGCGGCGCGGCTTTCGTCATATTCTCTGCTCTGAATCCGTGTCAGAAACTCCAACGCACCCTCGCCGCAGAGGTCGTCCAAAACCGTTTTCGTATACGCGGAAAACTGGCTCGGATGATGCTCATCTACCGTCAGACAATTAAACTCAGTTGCGGCTTCCTTGGCAATGCTGCGGATCAGACCGAGATTTTTATGATACAGCTTTTCCAGCGCGGCCTCGTCACCGTCATAGTAACGGCGAAGCAACTCCTCATTGGTCATGAGATATCACCCGCCTTTGCCTTCGGCGGACGGCCCCTTGGATTGGCCGTTCTGGTGATTTGACAATGTTGGTAGACACGCTCAGAGGAAACGTTCTGCTTGAATGCCTCTACGGAGGTGTCCGTGTCGCGCAGAGCGTCGTAGAGCAGATCGCGCACATAGTCCTTGGCTTTTCTTGCGTCCTCTTGTGAGATCGCGCCCCGCTGCATATCCTTCGTGATGCGGGAAAAGGCGGTCACCTTGGCTTTTACCTTTGGGATATCCTTTGCCAACTCCTTCTGCACCTCCACCGTGCCGAACTGCCGACAGGTGTAGCCGGGCGCATGAGGACACTCCCCCTCACAGTACAGAGCGTGGACGCCGCTTTTCAGCAGGAAGTACCGCCCGCAGATGATGCAGCGGCGGATGTTGTGTCCGCTGTTCAGCGCCAGCATATAATCTGCTTTCATCAGCGCCTGCAGGCTGTTGGTCACATGTTCCTGACAGATAGCGACAGAGCCGTCCGGCAGCTGCCGCGGCACATAGGAAAGCGCATAATCATCATGTGTTCTGTAGCAATCGCCGCTGTTGCGGATGGGGTTGATGATGAGCTTCTCTGCGATGCGTTCATCGTTGTAGAAGCCGTAGAGTGCCGCGGCATAGTCCTCCGGGCTGTTATGCTTCAGCTTGGACAGACTGAACCGGATGAAGTTCCGAATGGTGCCGTTGAAGGCACGGATGTCGTGAAGGTATGTCTCATAACGGCGGATACGCTTCTTGTAGTCACGCCATGCGTCTTTGGTAGGACCGACGGCACGAAGCATTTCGTAATAAAAAGCGTCACCCTTTTCCAAATCCGCCTCGCTCGGATGGAACAGGTCAAGCGGAGCATATTCGCCGCGCTCAGAAATCTCATTCGCCACGCGCTCAAGTCGTTTCCGTTGTACTTCCTCTGACGGCTCATGCTCCTCTTTCGGAAGCAAATCGAACTGTCCCGTGATCTCCCGTATGACAGAGAAAAAAGCGTCCTCGCTCTCGTCCAGCAGCAGGCGGAACACGGTATAGCGGCGCAGCGCCCCGCAGAGTGCTATTAGCTCCTCATTCAACTTCCACCAAAGTGTGATGTCCTCGCTCTGCTCGTATTCTTCCGCAAGGTTGGTGATCCGCTTCATGCGTTTATCCATGGGCTGATATTCGTCCGGTGACAGGTTCAGCAGATCGGCAGTCAGCATACCGGCGGTAAACTGCTGGCCGTATAGCTCCAGCGTACTGCCATAGGTGTAGAAAATGATGCTGCCTTCCATGCGTAACCCTCCCCGCTGAAATCTGTCCTACTTGACTTTTAATCTGTCCATGCTTTTTCTCAGCATAGCATAAATTCCTCCACAATACAAGCAGAGGGGAAAAACCACGCGCCGTCCCGTGGCCGCATCCCTCTGCATTTTATTTCGCTCTCATCGTTCCGATGGGAGCAATATTCTTAAGGAGGAAATGAAATTGAAAAAAGAAAACCGATTACAAACCGTCGATGGTGAAACGCTGATGAGCCAACCGCTCACGCCGCTGAACTTCGTGGTGGACACACTGCTCTCTCAAGGGCTGCACATCCTCGCAGGCTCACCGAAAGTGGGCAAATCTTGGCTGGCTCTGTGGTTGTCCGTCACGGTGGCAAAGGGCGAAGCCATCTGGGGCATGAGCGTGAAGCAAGGCACGACGCTCTATCTCTGCCTGGAGGATTCCACGCTCCGCATCCAGAACCGCCTGTTCGAGATCACGGAGGACGCACCCGCCAGTGTCCACTTCACAACCCAAAGTGACATTTTGGGAAAAGGTCTGGAGGAACAGCTCTGTGCGTTCCTCGCGGAGCACCCTGACACGGTACTGGTCATCATCGACACACTGCAAATGATTCGTGGAGCCAACTATGACAACACCTACGCCAACGACTACCGCGACCTTTCTGCGCTGAAGCGCATCGCGGACGCCCACGGCATCGCTATCCTGCTGATTCATCATCTGCGGAAAGAGTTTGCTGACGATGTGTTCAGCCGCATCTCCGGCACCACCGCTATCAGCGGTGCGGTAGATTCCAGCTTCACGCTGGTGGAGGAACGACGCGGCAGCGGCAAGGCGAAGCTCTCCTGCATCGGGCGCGACATCGAGTACCGGGAACTGACATTGGAACGCAATGGCGAAAATGTGTGGGAGCTGGTATCCGACAGCCGGACGCAACCGGAGCTGCTGGGCGGACACATCGTTATTCTTCTCTCTGAACTGATGCATAACCGCACGGAATTTATCGGCACTCCCACGGAGTTGGCAGAAAGAATCGACCCTGTTGGCACGGAGGGCATCACGCCCAAAAAGGTGTCCCGTCTGATCCTGCAAAGCGTTGACACACTAAGGGAAATCGGCATCTCTGCCGTAGTGCGCCGCAGCAACGGAAAGCGGCTCATCGAACTGCGCCGTGCCGAAAGTGACGATGCACAGGGTGTCTAAGCTGTTGACCCTATCGACCCTGTCGGTGTCTCAGGCAGCGAAAACGCCCCGTGTTTCGGCGTGTAAGCCGCTATGTGCGCGGTTTGAGGCTGGGGTGGCGTGTGTACCCGCTGAGGGGATATTCAGCCCACGCAGGGCGAACATCGCAGTGGCATAAAAACGGCAAACAAGCCACCGTGCCCCCTGCGCGTCCAGTATTTCGACAGCATGAAGCACACGCCGAGGGTAGTGATACCGCCCCCACACAGAAATGCCAAAATAACACTGTGTGCAAGGAGAAAAATCCCTTGAAGCACAGATAAAGAAACATCTTGTTTCTCTGCTGTAAATAGGCAATTCCTCTGCGAAGGATGCTGTTCCCCATAAGCGCAGAAGTTTCCTTTTACGGGAGCTTTTATCACCTCCGTTGGAGGTGGCCAGCATCGCATTTGTCTGGTCTGCGGCAAAGCCGCTGCCCTGCCAAATGCCCTGGGCGGGGCATGACCCCACACCCCATTTTCGGGCGGAAGCCCATACCCACTTTTTACTACGATTGGAGAAAAACGTGAAAAAGGATATCAAATTCAGCACGCGCATGGCGTCTACGGACCGCGAGAAAATCAAGACACTGGCGGCAAAAGCCCACATGTCCATGAGCGACTATGTCACTGCATGCTGCCTTGGCAAACGGATCGTTTTCATTGATGAGCAAAAAGAACTGCTCCGGCAGCTCAAGGGCATTGGCAGCAACATCAACCGCCTCACCGTCCTTGCCAACATGGGCAAGGTGCAGATCATCAGCTTGGATAAGGCCGCACAGGAATTGTCTGAGGTCAGCGCCGCGCTGCGTGCGGCAGCGGAAGGTCGGTGAGCCGTATCGCCATCGTACATTTCGTGAACTACAAAAAGGGAACGCAGTCTCGCGCGGCCATGGCCGGCGTCCTGTTCTATGTCGCGCAGCCCAAGAAAACCACATGGGAGGATGAGCGGCTCGTCAGCGGCATCAACTGCCAGCCGCAAAGTGTCTACGATGACTTCCTCAACACAAAGCTGCTCTACCATAAGGACGGCGGCACGATGTTCTACCACATGGTGCAGAGCTTTCCAAAGAGCGCAACAGTCGATCCACGGCAGGCTCACGAAGCCGCGCGGCGGCTGGCGGAATACTTCGATGGCTGTGAAGTGTTGGTCTGCACCCATGTGGACCGCGAGCACATCCACTCCCACTGCGTCATCAACTCCGTCAACTTCGAGACTGGCAAAAAGCTGCACATGGCAAAGAAACAGCTACAGGAGCTGATGCGGCGCAACGATGCGATCTGTCAGGAGATGGGGCTGCCGGTCTTTGAAGCGGCACGGCAGCAGTCACGCGGCATGAGCGGTGCGGAGTACCACACAGCGCTCAAGGGACAGAGCTGGAAGCTGCGGCTGGCAAACACGATAGATGAATGCATGCGCTATGCCGCTGACAAGGACGCTTTCGTTTCCCTGATGGAGTCCGAGGGCTACGCGGTCCGCTGGGAGAGCAGCCGCAAGTACATCACCTACACCACACCGGACGGCATGAAATGCCGCGACAACAAACTACACGAAGAAAAGTATTGCAAGGAGGCCATGGAGCATGAATTCAGAATCAGAGCAGAGATTGTCTCTGCAAGAACTCAAGCAGCGCAACACCCAACAGGCAGCGCTTCCGTCGCCGACACCGCCTCACGAAGCGTGTCCCTCGAAAACAGACTGGGAGCGAATGATGAAATACATGGATGCACTGTGGTACCATGCGGATCGGCAGACAGATCTGTTGGAGAGCATCAGCAGACAGATGCCGCAGCTTCCCTCACGGACGCAGCTGGACGATCTGCTGAAAGCGGTGCGGCATCTGGAGCAGATGACCGAACAGGCTGGGAAGCCGAAAGAGAATTCTTTTTCTCTGCACAGGATCAGACTTCCCAGGCTGCATCTACCACATATCAGTATTCCGACATTGATCTCTCTGCTAATGGCGGCGGCAGTCCTGCTTCTGCTCTGGTGGGGCTTGGGCACCGTCTGGAACAGCTTCAGCCTGCTGCCCCTGTGATGCCCACGCATTACCACGCCGACAGCAAGGCGCTGCGAAAAGAACGCGAAAAGAAAATCGCCCTCGGTCACAAGGCGGATGACCACGAGGACAAGCAGAACTGGCAGCAGACCATGTGAGGTCTGCTATTTTTATTGCCCGAATTGATTTCGAGAGAAAGGAGCGCTATGGGTAGAAAGCGAAAGGAAGCCAATATCGCAAGCGTCATGTATTCTTATGTGGGTACAGACGATCAGTTTGATGATTTCCTGAAAATGATGATCCACGACTATCTGTCTGTGGATCATCCATATACAAATCAGCCCGCCGATTTTGTTGCTAAAGTAGAAACAGAATTCGCCTGATTTGTTTTGATAGCTATTGCGAAACTTGTGTGCTATGGTGTGTCGTGCATGATCGGCACACCATAGCGGAAAGGAACGATTATGAAAGTCTGGCTCTATTACCGGCTGTCCAGAGATGAGGATGAAGAACTGAACTCTCTGAACAACCAGAGAAAAATCATATACAACTTTGCCGTCAGCAACGGTCACGAGGTAGTCGGAGAATCCTTCGATGACAATGTCAGCGGTATGCACTTCAACCGTGAGGGTATCGACAAAATCTATGAAGCGGTCGAAGCAGGCGAAATCGAAGCCATCATTGTCAAAGACCTGTCCCGCCTGGGCCGTCACCGGACGCAGACCGCGCTTTTTATTGACTACCTCCGTGAACATGATGTGCGGGTCCTATCCGCAACGGAAAATATCGACACCTTTAACGAGAACGATGATCTCATCATCGGTTTCAAGGGGTTGGTCAACGATTTCTATGCCCGCGACGGCAGCCGCCGTGTGCGGACCGGTTACCGGCAGAAACAAAAGGAAGGTATCGTGACCATTCCGCCCTTCGGCTACTTCAAGGACAAGAACACAAAGAAGGTCGTAATCATAGAAGAAGCCGCCGAAACGGTTCGACTGATCTTCTCCGCCTATGTCGGCGGCAGCGGCATGAAGGCCATTGCCCGCACGTTGAATGAGCAGAGAAGAAAAACGCCTGCGCTCATGCAGATGGAACTGCTGAACAAGCGCCTGCCCAACACCCAGGATGGCATCCTCAAGAAATATTTGTGGGACGCAACGATGGTGGCTCGAATCTTAAGAGATGAAAGCTACATCGGCACGCTGATCTGCCACAAGAGCGAGCGCAATAAGATCAATAAAACTTTCCGCTTTACAGATACGGAGGAGCAGTTCCGACATGAAAATTATCTGCCAATGATCGTGACCCGTGAGATATGGGAACAAGCACAGGCGCTCCTTACAGAGCGCAAAGAGAAAAATGTCCGGGCGGGCACCAACCGAGGTATCCTCCGGTACGGCGGATTGCTTCGCTGCAAGGACTGTGGCCGAACCTTTATCGGGAAGCGAATCAAGCTGAAAAGCGGGGAACGGGTCGTCTATGTCTGTGATACCTACCATCGGTACGGCAAGGAACACTGCTCCTCTCATATAGTGGACGAGGAATCGTTGGACAGATTGATCGGCGCGGAGATCCTGCGAACAAAGAAAATGTATGAGGAAAACTGGTCTCGGATGGAATGGCTCGTTGAGAAATGGACGCCAAAGGCTTCTATGGCCAGTGCCCAAATAAGTAAACTGCAAGAGCACATTCTCTTACTGGAGGAAGAAGTGGAGGTGATCCTGATGGAACGCATCCGGGATAAGGTCAACGCGGAACGCTACGACCGCATGATCGCCAAGCGCGAGGAGCAGATCGCGGAGACCAAGAAGCAAATCGAAGAACTGCAGAATATCTCAGAAATGCTCCGCAGCCGACAGACCAAGCTGAAGCGGGACATCAGCCTGATCGACGATATCCTGCGAGATGGTAAAATGTCAGAAGCACATCTGAGGATGCTGGTGGAAAAGATCCTTGTTCATGAAGAGGACGGCAAGCTGGATTTGGAGATTCGGCTGAAAGCGCCTTTCCGCGACCATCTGGATGTCTTCGAAAACGGAGAGCAGACAGACTGCTTCCCCTCAATGGATTTTGACTATGACCGGTTGGGTGCGGTGATCTACGGCGATTATTATGCGGGGTAGGTGATATCAGGTGCGGGTTTGGCTCTATGCGCGGCTGTCAAACGATGATGACCGTGAGATGAACTCTCTGCTGAATCAGCGGGAGATCTGTCAGGCGTTTGCCGAGCAGTACGGGTACACCATCGTGGGACAGTCCTTTGATGACAATGTAAGCGGCATGAATTTTAACCGCCGTGGGCTGGACAAGCTCACATCGGCTGTAGACGCTGATATGATCGACGCTGTCATCGTGAAAGATCTATCCCGGCTTGGCCGCCATAGGACTCAGACCGCATTGTTCATCGACTATCTGCGGGAACGCCAGGTGCGGGTGATTTCTGCCACGGAAGGCGTCGATACATTCCGCGACGAAGATGACTTGATCATCAGTGTCCGTGGTCTGATGAACGATTACTATGCAAAGGATATTGGCAAAAAGATTCGTGCTGGATACCGGCAGAAGCAAAAAGACGGCATCGTCATCACGCCGCCCTTCGGCTACTGGAAAGACAAAAACACGGGGCAGATCAAGGTTGACGCAGAAGCGGCGGTCACAGTGCAGCACATCTATTCTCTGTACTTACAGGGGTGTGGGCAAAAAGAGATATCCCGCAGGCTCAACGTTATGGGGCGAAAGACCCCGGCACAGCTCCGGGCCGAACGGTGCGGCAGAGAAGTACGACATACGCACAAAACCCGTGATGGGCAGTTCCTGTGGACATATGCCAGCGTGAAAAACATTCTGGTGGAAGAAGCGTACACCGGCGTGCTGAACAACCACCGCAGGGAGTACAATAACGGCAAGGTCAAGCATATAGACAAAACCGACTGGTATCGTCATGAGGGATTCTTTCCTGTGATCATAGAAAAACAGGAATGGGAGCAGGTACAGCTCTTGCTCAAGCGACAGGCACGGCCCGCAAACGGCAATCAGGCCAAGCACCGTTATGCGGGACTGCTGACCTGCCGGGGATGTGGGAATGCATTCATTCCTATGATCCGCTGCTGGAACGGCAAAAGCCGTGTGGAGTATGTGTGTCGTGGGTATCATCGGAATGGAAAATTCTATTGCTCCTCCCACCGTATTCATGAGGAGGTGCTGGATGCAGCGGCGCGGGAGTATGCCGAAACTGTGCGGAAGCAGTGTGCTGAGGAACTAAAGAAACTGGTACAGATGCAAAAAATGTGGGCGTTGAGGAAACCAATCCTCGACGCCCACATTTTGTCGTTGCAGGGGAAAGTAATGGAACTGGAACAGGAGATTGATTCTATTATGATGGAGAAGATTCTAAACCAACAGACATTTCGTCGCATATATGACCAATCGCAAACGACTTCGTAAGTCTGTGATTTGCTATGCTTTGTAAGCAATCAACTTTCAATACAGGAAGTCGTAAGCAATGCTCCGGACTTTTGTTTAGTCCTTGTAAATCCATAAAAATCGAGTGTCCATAACTTAGATCTGTTATAAACACTCGATACTTTAGCTTGTTACATCACAAATAATGTTGTAAAGAGCACTCAAGGCGAGGGGAATTTCTGTAAGCGTCAAAGAGCCAAATCCCAGCAAAAACTGATTTTGTGGGCAGAGCTCGTGATTGATCCAAAATGGTTCTACAGAATAAACACGCACTTTTTCGACTGCACATTTTTCAATAAAATCACTTTGACCATTTTTGGTATGCAAGGACAGAATAAAGTGCAGGCCACCATTCTCTCCAAGCAAAGACACCTTATCGGATGATTTTTCAGCAAAGAAACTTACGATGTAATCATGCTTTTTCTGACAGTATGTCCGCATGATGTTAATGTGTTTTTGATACTCGCCACTATGGATAAACAGTGCCAGTGTGTATTGAAGCAAAGAAGAAACACCGCAGTTTGCATGAGAAGATACCTCTTGATAAATGTTTAATAACCGCTTTGGAAGGACAATGTATGCTACCCGCAGATCTGGTGATAGCGATTTGGAGAATGTTCCCATATAAATTGTTCTGTCGCTGTGGTCGATGGACTGCAATGACGGGATTGGCAGGCTGTGATAACGGAGTTCACTGTCATAATCATCTTCTAAAATATAGCTTTCGTTTTTCTCGGCCCATTGGAGCAATGCAGCTCTTTTTGTAATGGGGAGCACACTTCCCATTGGAAATTGATGTGAGGGGGTGATATACAGCAAAGTGTGTGAAAGCTCCTGTACCGCATCAGTAGAAATTCCATCCTGTTCCAGTGGAATTGGGATTGGAGAAAAACCATTTTGCTGCATTACAAACCGTGTGCCGTTATATCCGGGATCTTCCATAGCAAATCTCCAGTTCTTGTCAGAAAATAGTCTGGCAATCAATGTGAGCGACTGTTGATGGCCACTTGTCAATATAATTTGATCTTCGGAGCACCGGACACCTCTGGACAGGTGCAGATATTTTGACAACGCACGGCGAAGTTCCCTAATGCCCTGTGGTTCACCGTACGAGACTATCTTTTTGGCCGCGAGAATTTCGTATGCCTCCAGTAAACACTTGCGCCATGTTTTAGAACGGTAACAATTAAAATCTAAGTCTCCGTAGAAAAAATCGTAAAGCATATCCGGTTCTTTGCTTTTTCTCATGGGATGCAATTCCGCTTGACAACAATGCTCGAAACCACCTAAAGGAGATACATCTTCTACATAGTAACCAGACCCTATAACCGAGCGTACATAGCCCTCTACTTCAAGCTGTTTATACGCCTGAATAACGGTATTGCGGCTAAGGTGATACTCTGTGGACAACTCTCGTGTAGGCCGCAGCTTTTGCCCTTTCGTCAAAATACCGTCCGTAATTTGAATACGCAACTGCTCATAAAGTTGTTGATAAAGGGGAATACCGGATTTTTTGTCAAAGTGGAACATTGCCGTACCTCCTTAAATCGGTTCTAATAAATAATGTTTAATTGGAACTTTATATAGAGCCAATTCGATGTTATTATACAAAATATGAAATAACATTACAAGAGGTACTGCAAATGTTCTCACAGGATCAAATTGATGAATACTTAAAAAGGATTGAATATTGCGCTTCCCTTACGCCAAGCGAAGACACGCTGTCCGCATTGCAATGGGCGCACTTAACGCACATCCTAAATATTTTAGCTGGTATTCCACTTTCTTTGGAGTCGAATGCCCTGTTTCAAAAAATCATTCTTGACCGACGGGGCGGATATTGTTTTGAACTGCAAGGCTTATTTAAGGAATTGCTGACTGCTCTTGGTTTTTCCGTCACGCAGTATGCGGCTCGTTTTTTGGACGAGGAGGGTCCTATTCAAATGCGTCGGCACCGTGTACTGGTCGTTACCTTAAATGAGCAGCGCTATCTGGTCGATGTAGGAGTACGCAATGAAGCTCCCAGAAAAGCATTGCGTCTTATTGAAGATGAGGTACAGTCGGATGGCATTTGTAAATACCGTTTCCAGAAAGACGATTTTTTCGGCTGGGTATTGCTTCAGAAAGAACAGGGGAAAGATTGGGCTTCCATGTACGGTTTTACAGAGGAGATTCAGATTGACGATGACTTCGTTATGCCCTCTTTCTATTGTGAGAAGCACCCGAAATCAACCTTTAATAAATTTATGAAAATATCAATCTTCATTGGCGAAAGTAATTTTACACTGGTTGACGGCGTGTTTAAAGAATACCGTCATGCTAAAGTTCAGCTTCGCAAGCGGCTAACTGATCCAACAGAAATTCGGGACATTTTGAAGCGATATTTTGGCATAGAGAACTTATCATATATTCCGTTGAGATGAAAGGAGCAGCACGATGCAATATAGAATGAAAACACACCAGCTTTCACCAAACAAAGTGAATGGACTTCTAACAAGGAGCATAACGGGAACATTATCCACCGTAAACTCAGATGGTTCGCCATATGGCGTCCCGGTACACTTTGTGTATTGGAATGATGCAATTTATTTTCATGGCCTACCAGCAGGACAAAAGCTCAATAATCTGAAAGAAAATCCTTGTGTTTGCTTTACCGTGTACGAAATGGATGGCTTTTTGCTTGACCCGCAAGGGAAACCATGCGATACCAATACGGCCTACACCAGTGTGGTCGTGCAGGGAATGGCGCAGATAATCTCAGCCCCCGCAGAAAAGAAAAACGTATTGGATGCCATCATCCGCAAATACACACCCCAGCTTTCTGGAAAAGAAATTCCAGCTAATATGTTAAACGGGACAGCGGTTGTAAAAATAAGCATTACAGAAATTACCGGGAAATACTATCAATAACACATGAATATCTAAGGAGAAAATTTCATGCATACCACATTGATCGCGGACGTAATTGAGAAAATGATTAGATTCTATCATGGAAATTACCATGACATTTCTCATTCTTTGAATGTCTATACGCTGGCTAAAACCATTGGTGAGCAAGAGGGCCTTGATCCACAAGCACAGCAAACGCTTGAATTAGCGGCGGCAGTCCATGATATTGCTTGCCCAATCTGCCGTGAAAAATATGGAAACACAAATGGGAAAAAGCAGGAACTGGAAAGTCCGCCGCTGGTAGAGGCGTTCTTCCGGGATATGCCGATCTCCGCTGAAACTGTGCAGCGTATATCTTGGCTGGTATCGCATCACCATACATACGGCCTTTCCGATGAGATGGACTATCAGATACTACTGGAAGCGGATTATTTCGTAAACGCCGGAGAAAAGAGCTATTCACGAGAAGCAGTAGAAAATGCTTTGAACAAAATTGTTAAAACCAAGACAGGAATACGGCTGATATCTTTACTGCGCGAAAATGAACAGCCGCTTTACGGCTCAACTGGAGTGTGAACACATATGGTTGGGGCGATTGTCAATGCATTGGCGGTTGTGGTAGGCGGTAGCATTGGGCTGTTGTGCAAAAAGGGTATCCCGGATAGGATTGCTGAGGCCGTTATGCAAATCATTGGTGCGGTTGTCCTATGTATGGGCATCACAGGTATCTTCAAGGGGCAAAACTCACTGGTGTTACTGCTTTCCATCGTATTGGGCACCATTATAGGAGAACTTATTAACATTGATGCCGGGATCGTAAGATTGGGGCATATGGTAGAGGCAAAGACAGGGGCGGGCACAAGTGGCTTTACACCACGCTGAAAAGCAGGACGGCGTTACCAACCAGCGCGTCGATATTCACTATAACTGCATCGTGCCTTTGATGTGCCAGATCGCCGGAAAGTCCCGGAGGCTGACATTATCATGGAAACAAGAAAAGGCGTAGCACTCAGCTACGCCCCGGAACAGGTTGCAGTATGAACTTTGTGGAAAATAAAAAAGCAGAGTGTCCATTACAGGATACTCAGATCCTATAAGGACACTCTGCATGGTGCGGGCGGCGGGACTCGAACCCGCACACCACTAAGGTAACGGAACCTAAATCCGTCGAGTCTGCCAATTCCACCACGCCCGCAGGTATGAGCGGCAGAGCTACCTGTCGCTATTTTATTGCCCCCTGTTTTTACACGGCGAGGAACCGAGGCGGAGCATAACGCTTGACCCGCAGCTATAAAAACAGGACGAGCCTGCTTTTACCAAAGAATGAGCACGGCGAATGATGGATTGGAAAACCCACACTGAGGTGACATCACCTAAATC
>Ga0129314_1001809_pt1 | contig 13537 bp, 9 predicted proteins | sample O1111metagenome_FD_94431 | JGI IMG/M metagenome (GOLD analysis project Ga0129314, IMG submission 94431) | Orangutan individual fecal microbial communities from fecal samples from Wisconsin, USA - O1111 metagenome | ecosystem: Host-associated > Mammals > Digestive system > Large intestine > Fecal...
AAGCTCCTGAGCCTTGACGGGAAGCTTGGTGTCGGGGTCGATCAGGAAGGGCAGGTTCGTCCAGTACTTGGTGAACTCTTCGTCGTAGAGCTTGTTCTCGAAGATGTAGCGGTACCAGGACAGAAGCACACCCGTGTCGGTCTCGGGGCGAACGGGGAGCCACACGTCGGCCTTGGCGGCGTCGGGTGAGAAGTTCGGGTCGACGACAATCGTCTTGACGCCGCGAGCGCGCAGCTCGGCCATGCCGCGGCCGGACTCAGCGGTCTCGGAGACGGAGGGCTGGGCGCCCCAGATCACGACGAGCTCGGTCTTGTTGTTCTCCTCGTCGCGGAAAATCTCCTGGACGGCGTTGTCTGCGATGGACTGGTCGTCGCCGCCGTAGAAGAGCTTCGACAGAGACCAACGGGGCAGGTAGCACTGGGCGCAGCCAGGCTCAAAGGCGGTGGGAGAGCCGAACGCCATGGGAAGCGTCATGGCCTCCATGAACGAGTAAGCGCCGCCGCCGCCAACGGAGGAGAAGAAGGCGTAGTTGCCGTACTGGTCGATGGCATCCTTGATCTGGGTGGCCGCAAGCTCGATAGCCTCGTCCCAGGAGATGACCTCAAAGTCGGTCGTGCCGCGCTCGCCGACGCGCTTCAGCGGGTGCAGGATACGACGCGGGCTGTACATGGTATGCAGCTGGTTGAGACCCTTGATGCACAGAGAGCCCTTAGACACCGGGGCGCGGTCGTCGCCCTCGAGCTTGGTGACCACGCCGTTCTCGATGGTGGCGATAGCCGGGCACATCTGGATGCAGCCGTGACAAGAGGTGTAGACCTTCTTGACGTCGTCAGCCTCGTCAGCGTATGCCGCAGGCGCCTCGACGAGAGAACCGCTCATCTGGGTGCCGATGGCCACCGCCGCGCCGGCAAGCGCTGCTGCCTTGACAAAGCTGCGGCGTGTGACGTTGGTGTTTGCTGCCATGCTTTCCTCCCTCTCCCTTGCTTTTACGTACGTATACGGAAGAGCGCCTAGTTTTGGACGCTCTTCAACTCATCGAGGTAGGTGCGACCCTCCTCGCTAAGTTGCCAACCTTGGTGCCACTCGATGGCGGCGGCGTCATGCAGCTTGTCCAAGAAGACGCTGGGCTGCATACGCTCGGGATTGCCCTTGGAGTCCAGGTGCCAGAGCACGTCGCGGCCGTCGAGCAACTGCGTGACCTCGTTGTAGGTGCGAGGCTCCTCGGCCAGGAACTCCATGAGCTCGATGTAGGTGTCGCGACGCTCGGGCACAAGGCCCAGAAGCTCGATGATGCGCGCGCGGGGCGTGTGCTGCTCCACAACGGCCTGCCCGGCGGGCGTGGTCATGAACGCGTACTCGGTCACAAGGTCGTCGATCTCGTCCTCGGTGAGCCCGGCCTTGCGGGCGTCGTCCACGACATCGCCCTCGTCGTCAAGCTCGAAGCGCTCCAGGCCGCCGGCGTTTTCCATAACGGCGATGAAGTGGTAGGCGTTGGCCGAGGTGCGCTCGAAACCCGGCAGCGCCATGACCATCTGCTCGATCTCGCGCAGGGGCTTGGACTCCTGGCAGAACGAGAGCACCTTGTAGAAGAGCTCGCGCTGCAGAGGGTTGCGCGTCACAGCCTCGGTGACCTTGGCGACCATGCGACCGAAGACGACAGGGTCGATGTAGCCGGCATCGGCCTCACTGGCCTGGATGTCGTCGAGGGAGTCGCCCTCGCGCGCCACGTCGGTGAGGTCGGCGACAAGCTCGTCTTCGGTCAGCTCGTCGATGGCGGAGTCTTCGTCATCGACGGGGCGGGCGGCCTGCTTTGCCGCAGACACGCTCGTTGCCTTGACCGCGCCATGGGACGCGTCGTAGTAGACGCCCGCCTGCGCGGCCCAGCCGGCGCCCTTCGAGAGCTTCTCGACAGCCGTCCGGGCACGCTCCTCGCGGGCAGCCTCGTCGGCAGCCGCACGTTCTGCGGCCTCGCGGGCCTCGCGCTCCTTCTTCTCGGCAAGCTCGGCGGCCTCGCGGGCAGCAGCCTCCTCGGGGGTTTCCTCAACGGTGTCAGTAGTCTCGACTGACTCGTCCACAGCGGGCGTAGAGTCAAGAGAAGCGTCATTCATATCAAGCTCGGCAGCCGTATCGTCAATCGCCGCAAGCATCGTCTGATCGTCCATCGTCGCTCCCCTTTGTCCTCTTCGCGCCGACCCCTCGGCGCCTGCGACCTCATCGCGTCTGATTCCAGATTTTTGCCCCTCGGCGGCTTCGAATGAAGCTCTATGACGCTCTAATGCATTGTTGTGTAGGCGTTGAGCTGGAATTTCTTTCCAGGAGTGCAAAAAACCGCCGCCCATGCCCCTTGAGGCACAGACGGCGGTTCTTGATGGAGCCTATGGAAGGAGCTTGCTTTACAAACTACTTCTGGTCGACCACGGGGACGGCGCGAGCGGTGATCTCGTTGAACTCGTCCTCAGACAGGTCGTACTGGTACAGGGTCTTGTAGTACGCGGCGACGGTCTCGTACATGTCGTCGTCAAACTTCTCGGGATACAGCACGCGGGGCAGCCACTGCATGCCCATGACCTGGTTCACGGAAGGCGGACCGTTGAGCCAGTTGAAGGGCTCGCTGGGAACCTCGCAGTAGTTGCCGCCCTCGATGGCGGTCAGCGTCTGCCAGGTGGCGTCGGTGCCGGCGAGGTCATAGGCGCTCTGCGGGGCGAAGACGATGAACTCGGGGTCCCAGCTGACGATCTGCTCCATGCTCGTCTGGTTGGACTTGCCGGAGGGGTCGTCAACGACGGCGATGTTGTCGGCGACCATGTCGATGACGTTGGCCTGATAGGAGCCGTTAGCCAGGCAGGACAGGCCGTCCTCACCGGTGAGATACAGCACGTCAACGCGGTCCTCGACCGGGATGGTCTCCATGACGTCAGAGATCTCCTTGTAGGCGGCGTCGCAGTAGTCAGCGATCTCGTTGGCGCGCTCCTCAACACCGAGCAGCTCGCCCAGGGCACGGTAGCAGTCGCCATAGGTGGCCAGGTTGCTGGAGATGTGGACGCAGGGGATGCCGAGCTGCTCCTGAAGGGCGTCGAGGTCCTCGGCCATGCCCTTCTTGGTGTCGCCTACATCGATGACGATCTGGGCGCCGGAGGCGGCAACGGCCTCACGGTTGAAGTCACCCTTGGCACCGAAGATGGCGCCGACCTCCTCAAGACCCGCGTACTGCTCGCCGAAGAAGTGAGCCTGTGAGTCGGTGAGGGAGCTGGCCAGGACAACCATCTTCTCGGGGGCGACCGTCAGGAGCACCTGCTGAGGCAGGAAGCCCGAGGGTGCGATGGCCGTGATCTCAGCCGGGATCTCGACGGTGCGGCCCAGAGAGTCGGTGAACTCGCGCGTCTCACCGGTCTGAGCGGCGCTTGCCTTGTCGCCCGTAGCTGCCGTGTCGGCAAAAGCCAGAGGCGCAACGGCCAGACCGCATGCCAAGGCAGCCGAGCACAGGGCCACGACGAACGTGCGGCGACTTGCGTTCTTTACCATCCGCATTCCTTTCTCTCAAACCCATGGGCCCGAAGGCCCCCTATAGAAAACCGCCGGCACAAAGGTGTGGGCGGGCAGAGCAACAAAGGTGTCAGCACACAAGCTTCTTCTCGATCTCGCGCGTCGGCACGCACACGCGCACGCGGTCGTCGTAGAGCGAGTTGATCTCGACGTCGACGCCGTAGATGTCGGAGATGAGCCCGGCCGTGACCACGTCCTTGGGGTCGCCGTATGCCTTCACGCGGCCGTCGTAGATGACGAGCGTCTTGTCAGCATACAGAAACGCCTGGTCAGGCTGATGTGTGGACTGGATGATGGAGAGCCCCTCGCGGGCAAGCTGACGCACGCACGACAGCACGCGCACGGTGTTGCCGTAGTCAAGGGCGCTCGTGGGCTCATCCATCACGATGGTCTTCGCGTCTTGCGCCAGGGCTCGGGCAATGAGCGTCATCTGCTGCTCGCCGCCCGAGATCTCGGTATAGGGGCGATGCGCCAGATGGGCGATGCCGATCTTGTCGAGTGCCTCCATCGCGCGGTCCTTGTGGGTCTTGCGCGGGTTGTTGAACAGGCCCAGGTCGGTTCCCGTGCTCATGAGCACGACGTCGATGACCTCATAGTTGTAGACGCTCGAATGCGACTGCGGGATGTAGGAGATGAGCTTGGCGCGCTCACGGATAGACATCTTGCGCAGGTCGCGCCCGTCTACCAGGATCTTTCCGGTGTAGTTGGCGTTGAGGCACAGGATGCAGCGGAAAAGCGTCGACTTGCCCACGCCGTTGGGACCCAGCACGTTGACAAGCGTGCGGTCGGGGATGGTGAGGCTGATGTCATGCAGAATCTCGCGCGCACCGTAGGAGAAGCTCAGATGCTCGATCTCGATAGGCATTAGATCCTCCTGCCCTTCGTGATGAGGTAGAGGAAGAAGGGCGCGCCCACAAAGGCGGTGAGAATGCCGATGGGGATCTCCATCGTGGTGGCGACACGGGCAACGTCATCGACAAGCAGCAAAAAGCCTGCGCCCATGACCATGGAAGCCGGGAGAAGCTTGCGGTAATCGCAACCGATGAGCATGCGGCACAGATGCGGGATGACAAGGCCGACCCAGCCGATCATGCCCGAGACCGCCACGCTCGAGGCGGTGACGAGCGTCGCGGCCACCATGACGAGCAAGCGCACCAGACGGGCGTTCACGCCCATCGTGGCGGCCTCATCGTCGCCCATGGTGAGGATGTTGATGCGCCAGCGCAGGGCGAACAGTGTCGCGAGACCGATGACCATAGGCACGATGACCAGCTTGATATCGGCAAACTTGGCGCCGGTGAGGCTGCCCATGAGCCAGTAGGTGATGGCGGGGAGCGTGTCGTTGGGGTCGGCGACGAGCTTGGTGTAGGAGACGCCCGCCGAGAACAGCGAGCTCACCATGACACCGGCAAGGATGACAACCGTGATAGGGTTGCCGCGTGCATGCATGGATATGAACACCACAAGTCCGACCGTGATGAGCGAGAACACGAACGCCCACATCGAGATCTGAATCGAAGACAGGCCCATGAGGATGGCAATCGCCGCGCCCAAGGCCGCGCCCTGCGAGGCTCCCAGCAAGTCGGGGGAAACAAGGGGGTTCTGGAACGTTCCCTGGAACGCCGCACCCGCACTCGCCAGGCAGCAACCGATCAAGAGGGCCAGCACAATGCGCGGAAGGCGCACGTTGAAGAAGATGGAGGCCTGTTGGTTGGTCCACGTCGGCTCGATGAGGTCGGGCGCCACCTGGTTCGCCAGCATGGCGAGCGCCTCGGCCGGGCTGATGGGAAAGCGGCCCAAAAGCAACGACACGCCAGCGAGCACAACCACAAGCGCAGACATGACAGCGATGACGACGTTTTCCCGCCCGTCAGACCAGCGGACACGCCTGCAATCACTGTTGCACGACATCGGCACCCTCCCCTGGTGGTGTTTCGGTCCTTGACAAAAACGCGCCAGGCAGGCGCGCAAGCAACACGTGATTATGTGTGTGGCGTGTACCAAGGTCGATTGCATATGCAACGCAACGGCAAGAAGCTGGGCAAAAGGTATTGCCTGAGTGCCATAGCCGCAACTTTTCCAGCACGACCCTCTGCGCCCAGGGCCCACCAAAAAACCCCCGCCGCACGAATACGACGGGGGCTCATGGAAATCAGGTTCTATAGAGCACGGAAGCACGGCGTCTGCCGAAGACCGACCTTACTCCTCAGTTGCGGCGTACAGGCCCGCGATATAGCCGGTCGTAATGACGCGGCCCAGACCGTGGATGCGCATGCCGCCCGAGGACTCGCCGCCGCAGTACAGACCGGGGATGACCTGGCCGAACAGGTCCATGACCTGCATCTTGCGGTTCACGCGCAGACCCGTAGTGCAGTCATGGAAGCCAGGCGTGGACCAGGCGGCGTAGAACGGACCGGTCTCAATCTTGTCGGTCATACCCTCCTTGCCGAAGTCCTCGTCGATGCCCTTGTCCACCAGCTCGTTGTAGCGCTTGACGGTGGCAACGAGGGTCTCGGGGTCCATCTTGATCTGCTCGTAGTACTTGTTCACGACCTTTTCGGCAAGTTCCTCGAGAGTGTCGGCCTCAAAGAAACGGCCGTCCTCGCGATCGACGGTCGTGTCGTCGATGACCCACTCTTCGCGCTCGACAGCCTTGGAGTCGAAGATAGTCCAGAGGGGACCGCCGTAGCGGTGCAGCTCGCCGTCATTGGGGTCAACGGTCAGTACGCTGGCGAGCGCGGCGCCGTTCCAATCAGTGGAAGAATCAGACTCGTTGGCAAAACGCTCGCCAAGCATGTTCACCTGCAACAGGTTCGACCAGTCATAGACACGCAGGCCCGTGGCGCGGGAGAGCTTGAAGAGAGGCGAGGTGGGCTGCACGGTAGCGTAGGAGTCGGTGTACTGCGTACCGATCATGGCAGCCTTGGAGAGGAAGGAGTCACCGATGACCTGGTTGGCGATGTCGCCCAGGCAGGCGCCGATAGCCATGGCCGCAATCTCACCCGAGGCATCCTTGGGGCAGAAGGGGTCGCCCGAGGTGCAGTCGTACTCAACGCCGCGACGGGCGTCAATCATGGTGCGGAAGTAGACGTTGCCGGTCGAGCCGCCCGTAGCGATGATGATCGCCTTGTTGGCACGAACGTTCACCGTCTCCTTGGTCTCATCGATGTTGCCGTCGGAGAAGGGGCTGAGCGGGGCAAGGGGAGCGTCCTCACCAGGGAGAATAGTAGGCGAGTAGTGGGCCTGGATGCCCAGCACGCGACCCTCGAGCACGCCTTCGCGGTAAATCTTATCCATGTGGTAGTTCAGAAGGAACTGGGCGCCAGCCTCGCGAGCGGTGCGCTCAAGCGGGCGGGTGACGGCGATGCCGCAACGGTCCTGGTACGCACCCTCCTGAGAAGGCGAGAGGTAGTCGGCGTAGGAGACCCAGTCCTCGGTGGTCTGGTCGGCATAGGTCCAGCGGCCCACAGTCTCGGGCTGGTCGCCGCCCTCAGTGTAGTCGGGCAGGTGCATGGGCTCGACGTCCTTCACGAGCACGCCCTTGTCCAGGATGTAATCGTAGGCCTCGGCCATGTGATCGGCCACGGAGCGCACCACGTTGCGATCGCCATAGATGGAGTTGATGCACTCGGGGGTGGTGTGGTCCTCGTAGTACTTGTCGGCGGAGTCCTCGATGCCGTACTTCTCCTGAATCTTCGTGCCGCAACCCGAGTGCAGGTTACCGCCGGACAGGGCGCAACGGCCGCCGCAGTCGTAGTTGGCGTCAACGAAAAGAACCGAGACACCCTCGTCAAGAGCACGCACGCCGGCAGGCAGGCCCGCGCCGCCCGCGCCGATGATGACGATATCGGCCTCGTAGTCCCACTCGATGCCAGCGGGGTCGACGGCACCCACGATGGGGTTTGCGTCGGTGACCTCGAGGTTGTGGTCGACGTCGGCAAGTGCGGCAGTGGTGCCGGCGGCAGCCAACGCGGCCATACCGGCGGCGCCGCAGATCATAGAACGACGAGAGATGGTGTTCATTGTTGGTTTCCCTTCTTCTTATATATGTGTATCGCAAGGGAGGATGAAATGTCGTGGAGGGGCGGGCATTGCGGGGGAAGCAGCCCCGCCCCTCACATGCAGCCTCCTAGCGCGAGGCGATGAGCTCGGTGATCGTCTCGTCCTTGGCGAGGGCCTCGCCGATGAGCTGGCCGAAGACCAGCGAGCGGCCCGTGGAGCAGCCGGGGCAGTGGACGGGGTAGTTGAACGCGAAGAAGTCGCCCTGGCAGTTGCCCGCGGCAAAGAGACCGGCAATGGGCTGGTCGTCATCGGTGCAGACCTGGGAGTCGTCATTGACGTGGACGCCATAGGCCACGGCAAGGTTAGAGGCAAAGATCGGGATGGCGTAGAAGGGGGCTTCGCGGACAGGCGAGAGCCAATCGGTCACAACGCCGAACTGCGTGTCCTCGCCCTTGTCGGCCATGCCGTTGTATCCCTCAACGGCGGCAGTGAAGTTGTCGGCAGAAACGCCAATCAGCTCCGCCAGCTCCTCAAGAGTGTCGGCCTTGAAAACCTCACCGTCGGCCACACGCTCTTCGAGCTCGCCGGGGATGTTCTGCAGCATGGACTCATAGCCCTCGGGGAACTGCTTGGTCACGTACTCGGCGTAGTTGGAGTCCAGGATGGACCAGGCGACATTGCCCTTGGAGTTCATGCGGGCGTCGGTGATGTAAGGCTCGAAGGGCATCTCGTTCATGAAACGGTTGCCGTCTGAATTCACCGCGAGCATGGAGAGGAAGAACGCCGTGCACTGGTAGCCGCGGGTCTGAATCGTGAACTGGTGAATCATGGGAGCGGCCGGGCTCTTGGAGATGCCGCCGCCGATCCACTTGGTCATGAGGATGGCGTCACCGGAGTTGGCGCCCTGGGGCACGTAAGCGCTCTCGTTTGCATAGTTCTTGATGGGAGCCCAGCAATCGATCATTTCCTGGTTGCCGGAGATGTCGCCGGTTGCCAGCACGACACCCTTCTTGGCATTAAACTGAATGTGCTTGCCGTCGGCGTCGGTGGCGATGACGCCCGTCACGCCGTCTGCCGCGCTGCCCACGAGCTGCTCGGCATGGGTGTTGAAGAAGTACTCGCAGCCGTTGTCGGTGGCCGACTTGATGAGCACGTCGCCCAGGTTCTGATGGGGCTCCTTGCCGTCGGGACGGTCGAACACGCCCCACTCGTCGCTGGAGAAGCGCACGGCATCTTGAAACACGATGTAGCGCTCGGGCATATTGTCCCAGCCCGCCTTGGAGGTGCCGCCGGTCGAGGGCTCCACAGTCACACCGTTGGCGGCACACAGCTCGGTGATGTAGTCGATGACACCGGCGGTCTGCGTGGCCCAGGTGCGAATGAGGTTGTAGTTGGCCGTCTGCTGGCTGGCCTGATACATGAGGCGGGCAGCCTTGTCGGGATCGATCTCGAGGCCGTTGTCCTTGAGGACCTTGGAGCCGATGGCGCACATGTCGAGGCCGCAGAAGCGCCCGCACTCGCTGCGCTCCACGACGACGACGCTGGCGCCGTTGCGGGCGGCCGCCTCAGCGGCACCCATGCCGGCCATGCCGCCGCCAACGACGACGACGTCGTACTCGTAGGTCTCGGCGATGTCGGTGATGGGTTCGGGCGCGACCTCCCAGGTGTGCAGGGCACCCTCGGCGGCCTCGTCGGCCAGTGCGACCGCAGGGGCAACCGCGGCGGCGCTCAAGGCTGCGCCCGTTGCGGCTGCGCTTACAAAGGACCTTCTCGTGATGGTGGACATACCGTATCCCCTTCTGCCTGGAGCCCGTTGTTGCGAGCCCTCATGACTGATGTGCGCCATGCCCTCGTCGGCATGTGCTGATCATCAGTTTGGGAAAACGGCATGCGCCTCAAAACGCTTGAAAGACGCTACACGATGCAAATCCTACGATGCTGTCGAGCTACTCAACCCTATCGACAACTTCAGGTGATTGCGCACGAAACACCAGGTCAAGCAGCTCTTGTCGGCTGTTGATACCAGCTTTTCCGTAGATGTGGCGCACATGGGAGTTCACCGTGGACTCCGAGATGGAGAGACGCTCCGCCACCCAGGGCTGGGTGCGCCCCATAGCAAGAAAGCCAAAGACTTCGCGCTCGCGGCCCGTCAGGCCCCAGGCTTGGGCGAGTTCGTCGAGTGCGTCCTCAACACTGGGGGCACCGGCAGTCTGTGCCGCCGCGTCAGGCACAACCGCAGGGCGCGCGTCGAAGAGGTCCCACACGTCGCGACCGGAAAGCACAAGCACTGCGGCGATGGTCATGAGGTAGCCCATGAAGATGGCGTCGGCATAGGCAAAGGGAGCGCTTGTGGTAAGGCCGTCAAGCCAAATACCGACCATGCCGCCCACGCCGCAGAACAGGCTCGAGATGAGCATGCGCACCGCGCAGGTGACACCCAGGCCGTCGGACATGCCGGCATAGGCAACCTGAGCCACGATGACCCAAATGAGCACGTCAAACGTGGTGTAACCGCTCAACACCACCGCACCCGACACCCAGAAGTGATCGGTAGGCGCAAGCAGCGGCATAAGCGAGAAGCCGGCGATGATGGCAAGAAGCCCCACACGGTAGACGACATGCGTGTGCTTGGGAGCAACGATGGCCAGTGCAAAGAGCGCCACAGCGATGACACCGCGCGCTACCTGCAAGGCCACCCCCATGTCGGGGCCCGCACCCTGCAGGGGCGCAAACGACATCTGATGTTGCATGTAACCAAGGCCGAACATGATGAGCGCAAGCGAGCACACCGTGGGCACCGACACGCCCAAACCCAGGCGCAGGCGGGCAAGGGGGCTTCCCGAGCTGTGCTTGACAGCCTCGACGTCGCCCATCATCTGGGAATAGGCCCGCTCCCCCTCGGGCAGAAGGTTGAAGAAAACCATCGAGAACAGAGGCAGCGCCATGGGGGCCAGGGCGGAGGCAATCGACTCCATGAGCATGAACGTGACGTCAGCCACAAGGGCGCAGGCAAAGCCGCCGGCCACATAGATCGTCGCCGAGCGTTCGCCCTGCCTGCAATAGACGGCGCCCCACATGAGAATGGCCACCCCCATGAAGACGCTCGCCAAAACCGCACCCGCCACAAGCGCAATCCAATTGCCGGTGAAGGCGCTCAACGCAAAAAGCATCGACCCCGCGCTTCCCGCAACGCCGCACCCAAGTGCAAACCCCTTGCGAGCGCACAGACCCCGCACACGCTCCTTTTGCCAAAGCACAACCGCACTCAGAGGAACTATCAGCAAGAATGTGAGCCAGACGGCCAGCTCGGGCATGAGCGCCTCGGGATGAAACGGCGCAAAGAAACCGCTCTTGTAGAGCGCGTCCACCCAGGCCCACAGGCAGGCAGACCCCAGCAACGCACGCGGATCGATTCCCTTGACCGCCCCCGCTATCCCCTGACGCGCATGTCGCATACCGCTTCCTCTCCTCTTTATGTCTGGACGGGATTATATGCGCACTGCGCAATCGGCGCGAATTGGATTCGGCGCAGCCGCCGCTCCCAAGGCCACCAAAAAGCCCCGCCGCACGAATGCGACGGGGCTTGAGCGAAACAGCTGGTACGGTAACCCAAAATGCTACGCCTGGGGCAGCAGCTTCTGGGCGATCATGACGGCGTTGAGGGCGGCGCCGCGCAGGAGCTGGTCGGCAACGACCCACAGGGCAAGGCCGCGGTCTCCCTCGACGGTGGGGTCGCGACGCACGCGGCCAACGAACGTGTCGAAGCTGCCGGCGTGCATGGCGGGCATGGGGTAGACGTTGTTGGCCGGGTCGTCCTCAAGCACCACGTGCTCGCCGGCGGCAAGAGCGGCCTTGGCGTCCTCCACGCTCACCGCGCGGTCGAACTCGAGGTTGATGGACTCGGAGTGGCAGCGCAGCACGGGCACGCGCACGCACGTGGGCGCAACCCGCACCGTGTCGTCGCCCATGATCTTCTTGGTCTCGACGACCATCTTCCACTCTTCTTTGGTGTAGTCGTCATCCATGAAGACGTCGATGTGTGGGATGCAGTTGAAGGCAATCTGATGGGCGAACGCCTTGGGCTCGAAGGGCTCCCCCGCCAGGACCGCCGCGGTCTGCTCCTGCAGCTCCGCCATGCCCTTGGCACCCGCTCCCGAGCTCGACTGGTAGCTCGACACGACGATGCGGTCGATGTGGCCGAGCTTGCGCAGGGGCTCAAGCGCCACGACCATCTGGATGGTGGTGCAGTTGGGGTTTGCAATCACGCCGGAGTGCCAGGCAATGTCGGCCGCATTGACCTCGGGCACCACGAGCGGCACGTCGGGCTCCATGCGGAAGGCGCTCGAGTTGTCGATCATGACGGCGCCGGCGGCCACCACGGCCTCGCGCATCTCACGCGAGACGGAAGCACCGGCGCTGAACAGGGCGATGTCGACGCCCTCGAAGCTGCCGGGAGTCATCTCCTGCACCGTGATCTCGCCACCGCGGAAGGGCAGCTTCTGACCGGCCGAGCGAGCAGAGGCAAGGGCGCGCACCTCGCTGCAGGGGAAGTCGAGGGCCTCCAGGCACGTGAGCATCTCGCGGCCCACGGCGCCCGTGGCACCGGCGATGGCAACGACGGGGTTTGCGGGCATAGGCTTGGTCCATGCCATGTTAACGCACCACCTTCACGGTTCCTTCGGGGGCATCTTCGTCCATGCCGAACGCGGTGTGGAGCACCTGCACGGCCTTGGCGCACTGGTCGGCGTCGATGACCGTGGAAATGCAGATGGGCGAGGTGGAGATCATCGAGATGTTGATGTCGTTGGCGGCGAGCGTCTTGAACATCTTGGCGGCAACGCCCGGGTAGCTCTTCATGCCGGCGCCTACCAGGGACACCTTGGCGATGTGGGCGTTAATCTCGACGCCCTCGGCATTGACTTCGCGGCACAGGGCGGCAAGGGCATCGGAGATGTGCTCAAGACCGTTCAGGGGCGTGGTGAACGAGATGTCGGTCAGGCCGTCGTGGCTCACGTCCTGAATGATGATGTCCACGTTCACGCCCAGCTCGCCCAGACGGCCGAAGATGGCGGCGGCGATGCCGGCGCGATCGGGCACGTGGCGCAGGGTGACCTTGGCCTCGGAGAGGTCGTGGGCGATGCCGCTCAGGACGGCGCTTTCGCTGTACTCGGTGTAGTCCATACGATCGGGAGCCTCCTCGATGACGGTGCCCTTGGAATTCTCAAGGAACGTGGAGCGGGCGCGGATGACCACGCCATACTTGCTGGCAAACTCGACGGCACGCAGTTGCAGCACGCCGGCGCCGTTGGCGGAGAGCTCGAGCATCTCGTCGTAGCTCAAGCGATCCACACGGTGCGCCTTGGGGCAGATGCGCGGGTCGGCCGTGTACACGCCGTCGACGTCAGAATAGATCTCGCAGAAGTCGGCCTCGATGGCGGCGGCCAGGGCCACAGCCGTGGTGTCGGAGCCGCCGCGGCCCAGCGTGGTGATCTCGCCGGCGGCGTTCACGCCCTGGAAGCCCGCCACAATGACGATGTTGCCCTCGTCGAGGTCGCGCTTGACGCGGTCCATGCCCACGATGCGGTCGATCTTTGCGCTCGTATGCGTGGGGTCCGTCACGATGCCCACCTGAGCGCCCGTGTGGCTCACGGCAGGCACGCCCAAGGCCTCGACGGCCATGGCGAGCACGGCAACCGAGACCTGCTCGCCGGTGGCCAGGAGCATGTCCATCTCGCGTGCAGGCGGGTTGGGGTTGACGGAATGGGCCAGGTCGAGCAGGTGGTCGGTGTTGTCTCCCATTGCAGAGACAACCGCGACGACCTGATCGCCCGACTGGTGGCGGCGGACCAGCTTCCGGGCGACGTTCTTCACGCGCTCGGGAGTGGCCACGGAGCTGCCGCCGAACTTAGCGACGACGAGTGCCATGGGCTTGGCCTTTCGACGGTGGCGGTTGTTAGATATGAAACGGTAAAACAAAAGAGCACGTGAGAGT
>Ga0129314_1001811_pt1 | contig 13524 bp, 15 predicted proteins | sample O1111metagenome_FD_94431 | JGI IMG/M metagenome (GOLD analysis project Ga0129314, IMG submission 94431) | Orangutan individual fecal microbial communities from fecal samples from Wisconsin, USA - O1111 metagenome | ecosystem: Host-associated > Mammals > Digestive system > Large intestine > Fecal...
AAGCCCTGCGAGATGTAGTAAAGGAATGGAATCTTCGAGATTCCAATGTCAAGGCTCTGAATGAAGAAATCGCAAAAGAACTGCATCTTATCACCGGTTATGTTCCAAGAAACATTGTTGACAGTCTCCGCCAAGACAATGGGAATGCCGATGAGTTGGCCACCAGCCGATGGTTTGTCGAGAATTGCAAATAATGTTATTACAAATAAGTGACTTATGCCAATTAATAGACAGGCAATGATAAAAGCATATCCGTTCAGTTCTCCCTCCAGAGGAGGTGAGAAACCTGACAGCGGTGTTGACATCATGGTTCTTCTTGACAAAAGCCTATCAGTTGGCATGATATTTTGGAATGTGGAGTGACTTGGGACATTTCTTGGCAGAAAAGTCGAGCTGAAGGATCCAAGATCACCATCCATTCTTTCCCCAAGTAAGCGTAAATCGCGACAAAATTCTGATTTATGAAAGAGCCCATTAATTTAAACGAACAAAAAAGGATACAATTAGAGATACTTGATGACATCCACATGTTTTGCCTTCAGAATGGGATCCGCTATTCTTTAGCCTATGGGACCTTATTGGGCGCAATCAGGCATCAAGGATACATTCCGTGGGACGATGACATCGATCTAATGATGCCACGAACTGATTATGAGAAATTCTTAAGATCCTACAAATCCGAGAAAAACGAGGTATTGGATCTTAGAAATAATGACTGCACAATAGAACTTTTTTCCAAAGTCTCCCGAAAAGGCACTCTCATGATTGACACAACGGAAGGCAGAGGTCTATGGGGAATTAATATTGATATTTTCCCTATGGATGGTGTCCCAGATGATTATGGGCGACATTGGCAAGCCATCGTAGACAAAAGAAAAAATTACCTCTACTTTGCCCCTTCTATAAAGCAATACATCACAATAAAGCATATTGGCTAGTCAAATATATAATGAAACGATTGTTCTGTCTAAACTTTACAAATTATATTTTGTTAAAAAAACAGATCAACAATGCCGCTTCCTCCTTCTCTGTTTGTGATACGTTATTTTGTGGTTGCTTATTAACAGATGATCCCAAAGATGCCGTACCCTCAAGATTATTCGACCGCATTAATCTGATTAAATTTGAAGGGAAGGAATACTTCTCCATAACTGACTTCGACACCTATCTGAAGACAATATATGGAGATTACATGCAGCTGCCTCCTGTTGAAGATCGTGTTTCCCATCATTTGTATAAAGCCTTTATAGTACAATGATAACCATCACTGACGGATTCAGATCGCAGAAAAGGAATGAAGATTACTCTACAGCATTAATATCAGAGTGACAAAAATAATGAATATCGGAATACTAACACAGCCATTAGTAGTGAATTATGGAGGAATACTTCAGTGCTTCGCACTTCAGCATTATTTGGAGAGTCGAGGTCATAATGTTATAATTCTCAACAGGAAAACAAAGCCCGGTGTTTTGTACAGGATAAAGCAGCCAATACGCCATATAAAACATATTTTTGATGGCTCATTTAAAGGAAGATTATCGATAAATAGATTTATAAGAACTAGTATCAATCTATCAGAACCAATATATTCCTCGTTAGGATTATATGAAGCAATGAAAGATTATAATTTAGATGGAATAATCGTTGGGAGCGACCAAGTATGGAGAGAATGTTACTCCCCGAATATAGAAGACTTCTTCCTCGGTTTTATCCCCGACAATTATCACTGTTTTAAAATAGCGTTTTCGGCATCTTTTGGCACATCGGATAATCCTATTTCACAACGTTGTCTGAAATCCTGTGTTGAGTACGCTAAAAAATTTTCCGCCGTAAGTGTAAGAGAAGATTCTGGACGTATAATCTTAAGGGACATCTTTAATATTACCGCAAAAGTCACATTGGATCCGACACTCATATTGCCAAAGTATTGTTATGACCAGTTATATAAACATAAAGAAAAGAGGTTTAATCAATTCGTACTAAGTTATATTCTTGATGATACCTGTGAAAAAAATCAAATAATCGAAGATGTGACAAAGTATTATTCACTGCCCTGCTACAATATTCGATACAAATCAAAGAATAATCCCATTTCTATCATAATACCTCCGATAGAAGAGTGGCTTGATCTGTTTAATTCCGCCGACTTTATTGTTACTGACTCTTTCCACGGATGCGTGTTTTCAATCATTAACAAAAAACAGTTCATTCTTATCTCTAACGAAGGAAGAGGATTAGAAAGATTCCTCTCGCTACTGGGTATGTTAGGACTTTTGGATAGGTTGATATATAGTTGTAATGACTACTATCAAAAGCGTAGTATCCTATCGAAACCAATAGACTATGCGACAGTGGATAGAATAATAGAACAGAAGCAGAAAGAAAGTTTAGAGTTCTTGAACACTGCTTTACATAGCGTAGAGGTACAAGAATCATAACAAAAATAAGGAAGCCCAATTATGATGTTAAATACATATATCATTCATTTAAAAAAATCAACTGCGAGATATGAGTATATAACAAATCTATTATATAGATACGATTTCTTGAATGTTGAATACATCGATGCCGTAGATGGTAGACTAATGGATGATTTTTCGATCAGGAAACAATTCAATTATACTAAAAGCTATCATAGATACGGTAGAACACTAAATAAGGGAGAAATCGGGTGCGCATTGAGCCATAGAAAATGTTATGAAAGAATCATTCTATCCCAAAATGAATACGCTTTGGTTTTAGAAGATGACATATCGATAATGCGCGAATTAAGAGTGCTGATAGATTTGAGACCACAAATAGATTTAATAATGAACACACCAAAACCAACGATCTGTTTTTTGTCAGGAGACTATTGGTTTTGGGAAGGACGCGAGGGTATTACATCCGTGTTTAGTGCGGTAGGTGCATATGCTTATTTGATCAACAAAGCGGCGGCTAGAAAAATACTTGAACAAGACAAAACATATACAGTAGCCGATGACTGGGATTATGTCAAAGTGCTAAAAGTACGGTACTTTGCTATAAAACCATACATATTTGACGCAAATTTGAAGATGGATTTATTATCTACTGATGTCAAACAGGATCAATGGGGTGTTAACAAAAAAGGGATGAGCCTAATATTTCTACTATTACATTTCTATTTTCAGTTCGTAAAGTTCATTCTGTATAAATGCCACCATTTCGAATCAAAAGTTCGCGTCATTGACAACAAGGCTGTATATGACAAGGAGTAGCCATGAAACACGCATATTTAATAATTGCACATAATGAGTTCAAGATTCTCGAGAAGTTAGTACATCTTTTAGATGATAGTCGGAATGATATTTATTTACATATCGACAGAAAAGTCAAGTTGATCCCCAATATTAAATGTCAGCATGCCGGCCTATATGTTTTAAATGAGAAAGAACGACTTGATGTTCGATGGGGAAGTATCTCACAAATTAAAGTAGAACTACAACTGTTTATAATCGCATCTAAGAATCATTCTTACGGATATTACCACCTCATTTCCGGAGTACACCTTCCTATTAAAAACCAAGATTATATCCATAAGTTTTATGAGAGATGTAATCAACAAGAGGTGCTGCAATTTATGTCCACGAATGAAGAAGAAATAACTTTCAAGATCAAAAGACTCCATTTGTTTGTCAATAATTATTTGAATCCAAATAAAATAATAAGAAAGATAGACCAGTTAATGTGGAGGACGGTTCTATACTTTGAGAAGCGCCTTAATTTATATAGGCATTGTGACAAATACTACCTGAAGGCCTCTCAATGGGCTTCATTAACAGATAAAGCAGTTAGGTTCATTCTGAAAAACAAAACAGATATATTAAAGGAGTATCACCATACTTTCTGTAGCGATGAATTCTATTTAGCGACATTACTTTCTAGACATCCTGAAATGTTTAGTATAAAAGATAGCCACGAACTATTGAAAGTACAGTTTCACAGAGGGAATCCTATTACATATACAGCCGAGGCTTTTATGGAATTGGTTAACTCTGACTGCTTGTTTGCAAGAAAGTTTTCTGAAAAGCACATGGATGTTGTGAACAGAATCTCGAATCACATATCCTCCAAGACATCTATAGAATAAAGTTTCATGAGACACGCTTATCTAATCATTGCTCATAATAATGAACCTCTACTTCAAATGCTCATTTCAATATTGGACGATAATCGAAACGATATCTATGTTCATATTGACAGGAAAGCAGATTTTGATGGCAGCACACTACGCACTTCTAACAGCCTTCTCACTATTCTTCACGAAAGATACGATGCCCGTTGGGGAGACTTTAGTTTAGTGGAAGCAGAACTTGAGTTGTTAAAGGTCGCTTATGCCAGTGGAGAATATAGTTACTACCACTTTATTTCCGGTGTGGATCTTCCGATTAAATCCCAAGACTATATTCATTCTGTCTGCGAGAAAAACGATAAACTTGAATACATAGGTATAGCAGAAGTTTCAAAAGATGAACTTCGATGGAGGAGTGGACATTATTTCCTTTTCTCAAGAGAGTTCAAATCGAAGAACCTCGCGATTCGAATGATTAGACAAATGTATTTGCGTCTGCAAGATTTGATTGGATATGAAAGAAATGATGATATTGAATTAAAAAAAGGATCGCAATGGTGTAGCATAACCTCTGATTTTGTAGGGCACATTTTAGGCAAGGAAAATGAAATCAGGAAACGTTTCCACAATACATACTGTCCAGATGAGGTCTTTATCCAGACGTTGTGTTGGAACTCCCCATTCAGGGATCGTATATGTAATCCTAAAGATGAATTTGACAGTTGCAGAAGGTTTATTAAATGGAATGACGGCTCACTGGAACCAATACAAGTATCAGATGTAAGGGCCATGTACGAGTCCAATCGATGGTTTGCAAGAAAAATCACACGATTGCATGATGCTGAAGAGATAAGACGAAAGTTATTCGATAATGAGTAAAGTATCAGTCATAATACCAATATTCAGAGTTGAAAAGTTCATCGAAAGATGTGCGATTTCTTTGTTTGAACAGACATTGGACAGCATTGAATACATATTTGTGGATGACACCACTCCCGATAAGAGTATCGAGATTCTAACTGATGTCCTTGAACGGTATCCGCAAAGAAAGCCACAAGTGACAATTTTGAGGCATGATGTGAATAAAGGATTACCGGCAGCCAGAAACAGTGGATTGTCAGTCGCTGGCGGAGAATACGTATTCCATTGTGATAGTGATGACTATCTGGAAAGTAACGCTTTGGAACAGATGCTCAATGTCGCTGAAAAAACAGATTCCGACATAGTTTGGTGTGACTATTACCTTTCTTTTTCCATGAATGAAAGGATAATGGTACAGCCAAATTACTCTAATTCACAGGAAGCTATAAAGGGAATGCTTTCCGGTACCATGAAATACAATGTCTGGAATAAGTTGGCCAAACGACGATTATATGTGAACAATAGTATTTCATTCCCGGCAGGGCATAGTATGGGTGAGGATATGACAATGATCAAGTTGTTTGCCCATGCAAAAAAAGTCGCGTATATTAATGCTCCACTTTATCACTATATCAGGCTGAACACAGATGCCATGACTCAATCCTATTCAGAGAGAAAAATTGCAGACATCGAATTTAATGTTGCACAAACACTTGATTATCTGTTGAAAAACTGCAAATTTGATCTTACTCAAGAGTTTGCTTTTTTTAAGTTAAGCACAAAACTTCCACTGCTCATAAGCGATAAGATATGTAATTATCGAATCTGGAATGAATTGTATCCTGAAGCGAATAAGTATATACTTAAGAATAAAAAACAGTCTGTAAGAATAAGAGTTCTACAATGGCTCGCATCAAAAAAGGTATATTCGTTTGTCAAGTTGTATAACATTATTCTTAACAAATTAATATACGGATTATTATATAAATAAGACATGGGCAACAAGAAATCAATATTCTACATATTAGATGTACTTCTGACAGGGATACTTTTCAGTATGTACTTTTTTCCTTTTCAGTTTTATGCGTTGCCTGATGTCAATACTAAAATGGGACTGGCTGCAATTGGGCTTGTCGTTATAGCATTTAGTTCTGCAAAAAAGGAGAATAACATCATAAACAGCGATATTTTCAAACTTATGATGTATGCTGGAATTGTATCCTTGTTTGGATTAATCTCAATAACGTATAATAGCACTCCCGATACGGCCTATGCGACATATATCATATCGTTTCTTGTTTGGTTAAGTGCCGCATTCGTTGTCACTTATCTTATGAGGCAAGTTCATGGCTATCTATCTGTAGATTTGATATGCCAATATACAATTGCGATATGCGTTTTCCAGTGTATTGTGGCATTAGGTAACGACCTTTATAAACCTCTCAAAATGTTTCTTGACCATTATATTAATCAAGGACAAGATTTCTTAGACTCCGTGCATCGTATGTATGGTATAGGCGCGACATTAGATACGGCGGGAATCCGCTTTAGTTGCGCTCTTGTCATGATAGCGTATCTTATAATAAACCAAGATAACACGTCAAAAAGGCGCAACCTTGTATTGCTCATCATTTCATACTTGATTATTGCTATTATAGGCAATATGATCGCTCGCACAACATCTGTTGGGTTAATTGTGTCTTTTTTGTACCTGCTTTGCAAGACTGGTCTGTACAAATTTAAATTATCGGCTGAATCAAAAAGATTTTGGTCCTGGATGTCCTTATTAGTAATATGCTTTGTCCCGATCATAGTCTATTTGTATAACAATAATACAATTATTCATAATAATTTAAGGTTCGCATTTGAAGGTTTATTCAACTATTTTGAAAAAGGTGAATGGAGTACTACGTCCACAAATAAACTCATGACGATGTATGTCTTTCCAGAAACATTAAAGACATGGCTTATCGGTGATGGTTATTTCTCAAATCCAGCAGCCATAGATCCTTATTTCACGGGAAAAGTCATTGATGGTTATTATATGGGTACAGATGTCGGATACTTACGATTCATCTTTTATTTTGGCATCACAGGTTTGCTTGCCTTTTCTTTGTTTATGTTTAAGTCCGCAAAGATCAGTGTCAAAAATTTACATCAGCAGAGAAGTCTGTTTTACCTTATCTTGTTAATTAATTTCCTTGTCTGGTTCAAAGTCGCCACAGACATATTTCTTGTCTTCGCTCTATTCTTGACAATCGGTAAAGAAGAAAACGATGATTACTACAATAGAATAAAACTTAATATATGAAACTACTATACAACATAGCAGGCACCTATCGGCCCGCGGGGATGGAGAGGGTGCTGACGAACAAGGCCAACTGGTTCGCGGCACACGGATATGAGGTAGTCATCGTCACTACGGATCAGAAAGGGCGGAAACCGTACTTCGAACTTGACCCGGCAATCAGGTGCATCGACCTTGGGATTGGGTATGAGGATAATAACGGGGCGTCTTTGTTCAACAAGATGATCAATTATCCTATCAAGCAGCGCAGGCATTTTAAAAAGCTAAAGGCGCTGCTGATGAAAGAACGCCCTGACATCACGATTTCAATGTTCTGCAACGATGTGTCACTAATTCCAAGAATTAAGGATGGGAGCAGGAAGGTTTTGGAAGTTCACTTCTCGCGGTTCAAGAGACTGCAATATGGACGGAAAGGGTTGTGGGGAATCGTGGATAGATGGAGAAGCGACAATGATGTAAGTCTGGCAAAGAGATTTGATGCCTTTGTGGTTCTGACGAAAGAGGACTCCGGGTACTGGGAGACAGACAACATCCGGCATATTCCTAACGCCCGTACTTTTGAGAATGTTTTACCTGCGACACTTGACAACAAGAAGGTCATCACCGTGGGGCGCTACTCCTATCAAAAAGGTTATGACATGCTGATCAAGGTATGGAAAGAGGTTCATGAACAATGCCCAGACTGGTCTCTGGACATTGTCGGAGACGGAGAGGATCGGGAGAAACTACAAAAAATGATTGAAGAAATGGATCTTGACGGAAACGTCTGCCTCAAGCATTCCACGGCACAGATAGCTAAAGAATATCAAGGGGCCTCGATCGTCGTGCTGTCATCACGTTACGAAGGCTTACCGATGATTCTGCTTGAAGCACAGGCCTTCGGCCTGCCTATAGTGTCGTTCAAATGCAAATGCGGCCCCCAAGATGTCATAACAGATGGCAAAGATGGCTATCTTGTGGCAGAAGGCGACATTGATGGCATGGCAGAGCGGATCGTAGCGCTGATCAAAAACGACACGTTAAGGAGGGAAATGGGGAAGGCCGCTTTGGTTGCTTCGAACCGATATTCGGAAGAAGAGATTATGAAACAATGGATCAGCTTGTTTAATGAGTTATGGAACGGGCTAAAAGGACAATAGTTGTCTCTGCTGTCAACATAAGGAAAGGAGGCACTCTCACCATTTTGAGAGGGTGCTTGGAATACTTGTCATCGCTGCCATGTGAGGAATACCGCGTCGTCGCATTGGTACACAAGCGATCATTGGCTGATTATCGAAACATTGAATACATCGAGATACCGACGACGGTCAAAAGTTGGTTCAGACGGCTTTGGTGTGAATATGTCACGATGTATGGTATCTCAAAGAAACTGCAACCGGTTGACCTGTGGCTGTCGCTACACGACACTACCCCAAGAGTGGTCGCCAAAAGGCAGGCCGTGTACTGCCAGACATCTTTCCCGTTTCTCAAAGTGAAGATTGAGGATCTTAGATTCGATCCCAAGATTGTTCTGTTCTCCTTGTTCACTCGTTTCGCCTACCAAATAAATGTTCATAGGAACAAATACCTTATTGTTCAGGCGGAGTGGCTAAGGAAGGGTTTTTCAGAGATGTTCAGGATTCCTGAAAAGCTGTTTGTTGTCTGCCCTCCTGATAAGAAAGCGACGGCTTACAATAACTTGAATATTGACCGCGAAGTTTTCACGTTCCTCTTTGTCTCGACACCGGATTGCCACAAGAATTTTGAGACTTTGTGCGAAGCGGCAAAAAGGTTGGAGAAGCGGTTGGGAAACGGAACTTTCAGAGTTGTTCTGACAATCAAAGGGGACGAGAACAAGTATTCAAGGAATCTTTTCTTGAAATATGGTCAGGTTCCATCAATCGGGTTCGAAGGATTCATGTCAAAAGACAGGTTATATTCCTTCTATGACCGCGCCGACTGCCTGGTCTTTCCGTCACGGGTGGAGACTTGGGGGCTGCCGATCACGGAGTTTGCGGCCACCGGGAAGCCGATGCTGCTGTCAGACCTTCCGTTCGCTCATGAGACATCAGCTGGATGCGGCAAGGTGGCTTTCTTCAATCCTGAAGATCCGGCTGATCTTATGGAGAAAATGGCCAGGATTGCCGGTGGTGATGGGTCAATACTCCGGCCTGTTCCGAAAAAGACCATCGAACCGCCGGTGGCATATTCCTGGGAAGAGCTTTTCCGGCAGCTTTTGAAGGAGTGATGGAAATGACGGGAGACAATGATGCTACCGGCACTATTTTACATGTCGGGAGCAAATCTGGCGGTTTGGCGCACGGGAGGGGGCTGGATGAGGCCCTCGTGAGCAAACAAGGCGGTTTGGCGCACGGGAGCGGCGCGGTGGAGACCCTCGTGAGCAAACAAGGCGGTTTGGCGCACGGGAGCGGCGCGGTGGAGGCCCTCGTGAGCAAACAAGGCGGTTTGGCGCACGGGAGCGGCGCGGTGGAGACCCTCGTGAGCAAACAAGGCGGTTTGGCGCACGGGAGGAGGCTTTTCTAGCGCTACGGGCTCCACTATATGCTACTAGGGGTGTGGCAAGCGAAGAATGTGAGTGCAGAAAAATAGGCTCGCCGACCAAAGGAGCGGCAGGGCAACCTAAGGAGAGGCGGGGCAACCTAAGGAGCGGCGTGGCAACCGAAGGAGCGGCGTGGCAACCGAAGGAGCGGCGGGACAACCGAAGGAGCGGCGGGACAACCGAAGGAGCGGCAGGGCAACCGAAGGAGCGGCAGGGAGACCCCCAAAGGGGTTTGCGGCCAAAGAAGGGGTTTAGGTGCTTTGGGGCTGAAGTGATTTTTCAATAGTACATAGAACCGGAAATGAAAATACTACAATTGGGGAAGTTCTACCCTGTACTGGGCGGAGTGGAGAAGGTGATGTTTGATCTGACTGTGGGACTCTCGGAGGAGGGGCTCTCGGAGAAGGGACTCTCGGAGACGGGGCTTTCGGAGACGGGGCTCTCGGAGGTGAGGCTCTCGGAGGAGGGGCTTTCGGAGACGGGGCTCTCGGAGGAGGGGCTCTCGGAGGAGGGGCTTTCGGAGGAGGGGGTGGAGTGCGACATGATGTGCGCGGGAAGCGACGGGAGGGGGACGGAGGTCATCCAGCTTAATCCGCACGGGAGGATACTCTGCCACAGGACTTTGATCGAGGCGGCCAAAACCACGATCGCGCCGTCGATGGTCACGCGGCTCAGGCGGATTGCCAAGGACTATAACATCATCCACATCCATCATCCGGACCCGATGGCGGCGATGGCGCTCAGGCTGTCGGGCTACAAAGGAAAGGTGGTGCTTCACTGGCACAGCGACATACTCTCGCAAAAAGCGCTTTTGAGATTCTATCTGCCGATTCAGAATTGGCTCATCAAAAGAGCCGACACCATCGTGGGGACGACTCCTGTCTACCTTGCGGAATCACCTTACCTTCAGGGAGTACAGGAGAAATGCCGCTGCATCCCTATCGGAATCGAGCCGGTCATCAGCGACAGCGCGAGGGAGCAGGAGATCAGAAATGAATATTCCGGGCGGCGGATCATCTTCTCGCTCGGGAGGCTTGTGGAATACAAGGGGTACCGCTATCTGATCGAGGCGGCAAAGTACCTCGATGACAGTTTCATGATCCTGATAGGAGGTGGAGGCCCGCTGCGGGAGAGCCTCCAGCGAGAGATCGACGAGCTTGGCGTCGGAAGACGGGTCAAACTGCTGGGCAAGGTTCCGCAGGAAGACCTGGCATCCTACTACGGAGCCTGCGAACTGTTCTGCATGAGCAGCGTTATGAAGACGGAGGCTTTCGGAATAGTCCAGATCGAGGCGATGTCTGCGGGAAGACCGGTGGTCGCCACAAAGATTCCGGAATCAGGAGTCTCCTGGGTAAACGAGGACGGGGTCTCGGGAATAAACGTCGCACCACGGGACAGCAAAGCCATCGCAAAGGCGATCCTCACCATCACAGACAACGAGGCGACGTGGAAAAAGTTCAGCGCGGGGGCGGCAAAACGCTTCGCGGAGAACTTCACAAAAGAAAAAATGATCTCAAGATGCTTGAATATTTACGCGGAAACATTATCTTTGCACTAAGCAGTAGCTCCCACCAAGAGCCATAACAGACAAAATGAGTGAAAATACTATGTCAACAAGAAACGAAATGTCTGCGACATTGTCTAGAACAAGTATGAGTACTATTGACGAAAACCTGAAAAGATTTTATGACTTCATTGCAAGCATATGCGGAATGATTGTCTTCTCCCCGCTTTTCCTTATCATCATGATCCTCATCAAATGCGACAGCAAGGGGCCTGTGATTTTCTCGCAGGAACGGATCGGGAAGGAAGGCAAGCCTTTCACGCTGTACAAGTTCAGGACAATGAACAATTCTTCAGAGGTGGACGGCAAGCCGAAACTCTGCCAGGAGAACGACGAGCGGCTGACCAAGGTCGGTAAGTTCCTCAGGGATCATCATCTGGACGAGCTTCCTCAGCTTTGGTGCGTCGCTAGGGGGGACATGAGTTTCGTCGGGCCGAGGCCGGAAAGAAAATACTACATCGACAAGATAATGGAGGTCAACCCTGACTACGAGCGTCTCTACGAGCTTCGTCCGGGGCTGTTTTCCGAGGCCACGCTTACGAACGGCTACACCGGCACACTTGAGAAAATGCTGACAAGACTTGAGATGGATCTGGACTACCTTGAGAACAGGTCGCTGTGGAGGGACACACAGATCATATTCAAGACCGTCACCTCTATTCTTAGCGGTAAGATCTTCTAAGACAATGAGATTGGATTCCACATTAAACCTGCGCCGGATCGGCGGCAAGTACATGATTGTCAAGGCTGTCGGCGGCAAGGCCAACATGACCGACGTGATCACCCTGAACGAGACGGCCGCCCTGCTCTGGGAGAGATTCTCAGACATGGACTTCACGGAGGAGGAGATGGCGGAATGTCTCTGCGGAGAGTATGAGGTTGACATCCAGACGGCGAGGAACGATGTGCATAATCTTTTAGCGAAATGGAAAGAGTGCGGGATGCTTTCCTCGTCCTGCTGAGGGCGGGTCTGTGGGGAAAGTTTCCTGAGAACCGGGAACTGTTTCCGCTGGAAGAGGAGGAATGGGAGCGGGTGTTCGCCATGTCCAGAAGACAGTCGGTCTCCGGAATGGTCTTTGACGGGATCTGTCTTCTTCCCGAGACGCTTCAGCCTTCACCGGCGGTTTTCGCCAAATGGATTGTCATCGCGGATGCCATCAAGGAGTTCAGCGGGCGGATGAACGCCGCGCTTAAGGATCTCACCGGACTGTTTGTCAGTGAAGGGCTTAGGCCGGTGCTGCAGAAAGGCCAGGGGGTCGCGGCGCTTTATCCTGAGCCTTCGCATCGTGAGTGCGGGGACATTGATTTTTATTTTCCGGAAAGGCAGCCGCTTCGACAGGCTCCGCGACCGGGAAAAGAATCACCTCTTCCGGTCGCTGATCCCGCCAAGGTGACAGGGGAAACAATGGATGACAAGGCGGTGGAGCTGGTGAGGAGACACGGCGTGACGGTGACGCGGATGCCGGACGGGAGCCAGACCTACGAATGGCACGGCATCGATGTCGAGCATCATTCTGCGATCATCGACCTGCGCTCCCCTGCCGCCATCAGGCTATCCGGCGAGCTGGACGAGACACGGGAATTCGTCCCGACGGACATCGCGGACGGCCTGAGGGTGCCTTCCCCTGCCCTCAACGCCTTGATGCTGAACTCGCATATTCTTAAACACGCGCTCGGCAGAGGAATCGGACTACGTCAGATGTGCGACCTCGCGATGGCATACCACAGGATCAGCGAGGAGGGAAAGATTGATGAATATGGCGGGCGGATCCTCGCGTTCTACCGCCGTGTCGGGATTGTGAAATGGAGCAGGTTGCTGCATTCGTTCCTGGTCGGAGTAATTGGACTGCCGGAGGCGGAACTGCCATATTCAGAGAAGATTGTGCCTTACGGGGCGCTCTGGAGGATCGTGGAGGAAGGCGGGAATTTCGGGCAGCACCGGGAGACGGGTGCCTCGGCAGGGACGGTCGTCTCGGCAGGCCCGGCGAGCGGAAAGAGCGGTGTGTTCAAGAGAAAGCTGGGGACGGCGGGAATGTTTCTGCGGAGGGCAGGATTCTCTTTGCGGTTCGCTCCGAAAGAGGCGTTTTGGACAGTTTTTGACCTTGCCAAGGGACAATTCAGAAAATAATAACGACTTTTGTACAGTCATGGACTTG
>Ga0129314_1001814_pt1 | contig 13510 bp, 14 predicted proteins | sample O1111metagenome_FD_94431 | JGI IMG/M metagenome (GOLD analysis project Ga0129314, IMG submission 94431) | Orangutan individual fecal microbial communities from fecal samples from Wisconsin, USA - O1111 metagenome | ecosystem: Host-associated > Mammals > Digestive system > Large intestine > Fecal...
ACGGAATATCCCCGTCTTCCGAAAAAGCATGGTCATGGTCCATCAGCGGATACAAGCCCATAAGCTGCCCACTCTTATTATTCATGAAAAATCCAAAATTGGCACCGTGGCGATCTTCATTGCCAAGTACATAATCTGCTATTTGCATTTTATAATAATTAGCAGCATCCATCCCTTTTACCATATCATATTCATTTTTATCGTGATAACTGCAATATACCTGAAAGTCTTCCCATGGTACAAGGGCGATTTCTTCGGACGAGATAATACGGCATTTTACTATTTTTTCCCCGCTCTTATATATTTTATCTATATAATCTTGATCTGCTATCTCCTCCAGCCTGCTCTTTTCTGCCTCGACATAGCTTACATGGGGGATATTAAGCGCATCTAATATCCTGCTGGCCGGCAATTCCTTTTTCCCTACTTTATACAGATAAAGTCCGTCCGTTTCCCTGATCCAGGCTTTGGCCGCCATCCCCTGAGCAGTGAACTCCGGTGTATGAATCCTCTGTGCAAGTGTATGGAATGTCCGGTTAGCACCAAGAAGAGCTGTTGATGTTACTGCTTTCTCCAATGGATTTTCAAACAGGCTTACCTGTTCCCATGTATATGTTTCTTCCACGTCTTTCATCCAGTAACAGTCAGAAAGGGAAGTAAAATGAAATAACCTGGCTATCATATATGGATTACTCTGGCTGATACGAAAACCAGCCAACAGTTTTTTTGCATTGGTCCTGCCAATATTCATGGTGCGGTTTTCCGTCCATCCGTGCATGACATCATCGTAGTTTACATCCGGATAACGCAGCGATACGGGGAGTAACTCATAATTCAGTATTTTGCATCTGTAATCTTCTATCTCTAATACAGGGATATCTTTTAGCATGATATATGTTTTATTCATTGTCGCTCACCTCTCTTCTCTTAAATACGGAATATGATACAATCAATTCAATATTTCATACTGCCATCCTCGCTTTCATCTCATCCAGCTTATGTTGGCACCTTTCACCGAACTCCACCAGCTTTTCAGGATAATAGTCTGTGAACTGTACTTTTGATTTTAATGGTGCACAGTAAACCGGTGCCTCTATCGTCAGATCTATATAGAAAATATCGCTTTCGATTCCCTTTTCTGCAAAGTAATCTTCCAGATACACGGATATTCTTTTATATAAATCGAAATCTTCTGTATAGATAGCAATGTCTATGTCACTCTGTCCCTCCACATAGCTGGTCGACACGTAGCTGCCAAAAACAAAGATATTATATCCGTTCAGGCCAAACTGCTTCTCGATCTCCTTCTGCAGTTTCAGAAGCTCATACAATCTGGCCATTGCCTTTTCTTTCGCATTTTCTTTTGAAACCGTATTAACTACCATTTAACAGAAGCCTCCTCTCCAATACTCTCTTTCTATTATTATATCCGGTCTGTAATTATGTTACAACCTGTTTTCCTCGCATTTACAGGCATTTACAATGACTTTATCCTCATAAAAAGTTCGTCTATAATAAATAAGCTCATCGTTTCGTTTGTCACATCTACAAATTCACATCTGTCACCATACCTGTCCGCAGCAGGATCTGTAACTTGTTTTTCGATATTACACGTATCTCACGGACCATCTGCCGGATGAAAATATTATCAAATTCCTCTCCTGATTCCCTTCCTGTCTCCCCTATAAGCCGGCTGATCTCACGGTCCAGATATTCGTACTCTTCCCGTTTCTTCTCCTGTTCCCGTATACTTTCCTTTCTCTTTTTTAATTCCGTTATCTGTAATCCCAGTTTACGCATTCGTTCATTGTACCAGGCCTCGCCTCCGTGTTCCCTTGCTGCCTTTCCTACATAGTCCATAAGCTGATCCTTCATTTCTCCTATTGTCTCTTCTATCTCATCTTTGGAACAGGCTCCTCCTGCCACCTTTGCAGCCCGGAGGATATCCTCTTTCACTCCCTTCAGGAATACCGCTTCCTCCTGATCCACCGCAAGGCCGTGCAGTCTCTTCATGATGGCTTCCTGAATCACATCCTCTTTTAACGTTGGCGATTCATGGCACCGTTCCGTACCATGTTCCAGGCGGTTAATACAGCGCCATACGATTACTTTCTTTCCCTTCTTCGCCCAGGTTGTCCTGCGGTAATGGGCGCCGCACTCATTGCATACCATGATTCCTGTCAGTGCATATTTGGAACTGTATACCCCCTGGATCGTCTTCCCCTTCCCTTGTCCCGGATTTTCTTAAGGAGGAACGTCTGGCAATCTCCTCCTGTATCTTGTAATAGACGGTCTTGGGGATGATTGCTTCATGGTGGTTCTTCACGTAGTATTGCTTCTGCTGGCCTGAATTCTTTATCCTGCGTTTTGTCAGGTAATCTGCTGTGAATGTCTTCTGTAGAAGGACATCTCCCATGATTTTTTCATTGGTCAGAATGTTATAAATCGTTCCTGTACTCCATGTTTTTTTACCGGTAGTGGTTTCTATCCCTGCATCTTCCAGTCTGTACTTGATTCTCTCCAGACTGTCTCCGTCCAGAAACCACTGGGCCATGTTTCGAATAACAGCGGCTTCCTCCTCCACGATGCACATCTCTCCATTGGGGGCCTTCCTGAAACCATAGCTTCTCTGCCTCGTAGATTCGCCCTTCTCAAACTTCCTTGCATATCCCCACTTGACGTTGTACTGATGGCCCGGCTCTCCTCCTGTGCCTGGCTGCTTAGGATCGTCAGTATCATCTCGGTTGAATCATCCAGAGTATTGATGTTCTCCTTTTCAAAGTATACCGCCACCTTTTTTTCTTTGAGCTTCCTCACCCAGGAGATGCAGTCCACCGTGTTTCTGGCAAACCGGCTGATGGATTTTATGATAACCATATCTACTTTTCCCTTCATACACAGGTTCATCAGCTGGTTGAAATCGTCCCGGCGGAAGGTGTTGGTTGCACTGCGCCCATCATCTGCGAACACTCCTACGAATATCCAGTTGGGGTTCTGCATGATATGCCTGGTGTAGTACTCGATCTGGATATCATAACTGGACTGCTGCTGTTCCAGCTCCGTACTGACACGGCAGTAGGCAGCCACGCGCAGTTTGCGGATCTCCCGGGCCGACTCATCCGCCGGGTCCCAGGTTGCCGGGATGATCTCCACGATTCGTTCCGTTCTTGGCATTTGCTCCCTCCTTCCCAGTTGATATCCGTGTTCTGCTTTCCCGCTTCATTCGACTGGTTTCTTCCAGTCTGTCCTGCACCTGTATAAACTGTTCCCTGGTCACAAGGGCCGGAATCCTGCAGGCAGTCATCGCGCACCTCTCATGTCGCTTTCGTTCCTCATGACCGGACAGCCAATGTAACGGATTGGCTGGATATAAAGTTGTCAATGTTCGATGAGGCAGGGCATATCCCTGTCCCATTTTTTAATCAGGCCTGTATAAACCATTTCTTTTATCTTTTGTGGAATATCATATATCCGGCTTCCCTGTTACGGGATTTGCCAGTTATATACCTTTCCTCTCCTCCAATTTCTAATTCCGAAAAAATACCCCTCTACTACTAGTGGTAAAAAATAGGCCTTTTGATAACCGGCTTATTTCTTACGTTTTTCTTAACTTCAATTGTTGAGGTGTGAAACTATATTTTCAAACCGATTAATCAATAAAAATACTCTCACTATTCAAGGTAAAAAAGTGACTCGCTGATAACCAATAATCTTATTAAATTTTTATAAACTGACTCAATGCCCTGTTCAATGTACAGACAAATTTCCAACTCATACAGCCGGATCCGAACGGTGTTACTGCATTGCATGGTGTTGCGATTCCCATATGGTGACTTGGCCTATCCATAAGTTAATTCCATGATTAGTAACTCTCATGCTATATTTAGAGAATATAAGAAACATTCATTTCTTCATCGTTTAAATATCCCCCTACTTTTAAAGGCCGAAAAAAGAGGAGTTTGATAACCATTTATTTTATTAAATTTTTATAAACACCTCTGATTCCTATTTTCAAGCTTATATCGATCAACCATCTCTTTCATTGGAAAATCTCCTTCACTATTAGTCCAGTTTCAGAAGGGTTTTGATAACCAAGATCTCAAAACTTTTTTATTTTTGTGACTATTCACAGAATCTTTTGTATAATTTCACAATAGCAAACCAGAACTTCACAGGGAAATTCCAAGATTGGCACAGCCACCTCACACCATTCGTGTGCTTTCATCCAATCTTAATACCACTGCTTATATTCACCCTTCATTCATCCGCCCTATTTGCCAGAAATACTTTATATCCTGTAGCCCATATCTTTTTCCTCTGTATTAAATATTCAATTGGTTACTTCCTGGCGGCCCACCATGGACCCGGGCATGGCCCACCTGACAGGCAGACTTCACCCTTGGTGTAACATATGTTTTTTCTGCCACGGTACAAACTTTATACAATTTTTAATTTTGAATTTGATTATCGAAAGCAAAAAACCGCCACGCAATGTGACGGCTATCGATGATAAATTTCTTATCCTGTTTCCATTTTCTTTTGACAATTAATCTGTACTGGATGGCATCGACCATGTCCATACCAATGTACAGATACGAATAAATACGTCCTGCCTGACGAAAATTTTCATCAAACACAGCAGAATTTCTCCTCCTACATTTCCATAGAAACGGTGCTTGAACTGACGATTTGTACGCTCCCACCCCCATCTTGTTACCGCCAAATTGCTGCTTCCCACCGTTCATCCGCAAGGAAAGCTGCCACATTACATGGCAGCAATCCTTTAATAAGTTTCCGTATACATCACATGTCATGAATCATTTTTATCAACCGGATCCCGTCCTTCACCCCTTCCTCATACAGATATGTCTGACAGACTCCGTTCCTCTCCAGTATGCTGTCGATGCAAGTTTCAATCCCCTGCTTCTGCTGCTTATTGAGTTTCTTCATCCACCGGTCCATCTGTTCATTCAGTCTGCGGTCCGCTCTCCGCTCGTTCTGCGTTTTGTTTTCATGCCACTGGTTCACCAGATCTTCAACTCTGGCCGCTATGGTATCGTCACACAATTCCCTTATGGTCTGCTTCATGAGCCGTGCCTCCTTCCGCCAACACCATATCGGATATACAGATGAAAGTCCATATCCAGATGTTACAAAAATGGCGGCATAAAAACGTCAGAACCACCTACAAGGTGCACCTTAAAAAGTGTCATTTCGCTTGAATTTACGCGGATCCCAGTAAAATCCGACCACCTGGCAGGTGACCAGTGTCCCAAACAGGTGCACCTTTGTGGAAGCAGAAAAAACGTCCGCATTGCGGGCGTTTGTGGCCGGGAGGGGCGCCCTTAGGTGCACCTCCCTTTAACCTGCACACAAATCGAACGAGAGATGCTGTTTGATTTATGGCTGTGGATGTGACGGAAAAATATCGGTTTTTCTTCTACAAAAGCGAGCTTTCTCAATTGGGCCACATTTGCCAGATTTCTATAGTATGGAGGGATTTTCCTGTCTCACTCTTAAAAAGGCAACATCGTGGCTTACGGAGCGTTACAAGGGCTATTTCAGGTAACTCGCAGAAAGAATTCTTTATAGCTTTTACAGCGACAAACCGAAATGCCTATAACATCAATACTATGGGTATCGAGATATATTCTACCACTTCCTTTAACCAATTCATAATCCAATAGCCACACACACACTACCGCGGAGACAAGCCGCAGTCCCTGCCAAGTTTAAAACCTACAAAGCAACGCTTCGCGGAACTATCCGGGAAACCGTTTTACTTATCTGGACTGATATCCAACACATTTAGGAAGATTATAGAAAATCAGGTCAATAATTTTCGTACATATAATGGTATATATAGCTGAATACAAAAGAGCCATAACATTATGCATCAGCAGTGCGCCGCAACAGATAATCATACCATCTAATATAATTAAAACATTTCCCAGCTTCATCCTGGTAAATTTTAAAATCAGAAGCTTACCAATCATAGTTGTACCTGCCAGAGAGGCCCCTGTGGAAAGAATAATTCCCGCGCCTATGCCCATGAGTATCCCACCCAATATAGTTAGAACAAAAGGATTTCCAATCATATGAGAAGCATATAATGGAACCCACCAGTCAATCAGAAATGATGTTCCTGCCAACGCTACTATTGTATACAGCAAAATTTTTCTGCCAAAAAAGAATGTGCCTATAAACATTATGGGAACATTTAATAACAGATTGACTACCCCAATCGGTGTTTTGAACAGCACATTACAGATTACAGAAATGCCTATTGCACTTCCTGGAATTGTACTCACATGATTAATAACAACCATTGACCAGGCATATGGTATGCATCCTATCAATATCAGCAGGATACCTTTTAAATAAATTTGATATCCAGATAATATTGCGGGAATTTTTTTTCCCATCTCTACCGCCTCCCCTTAACATATGTTGTTTCTAGTTTAAATGCATGGTCTTGTATCATACTTTGGATGTGCAAAATATCCAAGCAGGTACGACAGCTTACGAGCTGATTCCAGAATCAGTGCGCTGATCTCCTTTTCTTCCTGTTCCGTCAGGCTGTTTCCGCTGACACTGATTGCGCCGATGGGCCGGTTGGAATAATCCATTATGGCAGTTCCAATGCAGTACAAACGATACTCGCTCTCCTCTCTGTCTAAAGCGTACCCCCGCTGGCGTGTCAATCCAATCTCCTTCAGAAACATCTGCAAATCAGTTATCGTGTGTTTCGTAACAGGCTTAACCTTTATACGCTTCCACTTCTCAATCAACTTATCATTGGAGTACATGGATAAAAGGGCTTTTCCGGCGCTGGTGCTGTAGAGTGGGGACCGGCGCCCCACGCTGGTATATACAGAAAACGACATTGATTCTGCTCCAATACTTTGCAGACATACTAACTGGTCATTGTCCTCCACGGAGAACTGTGCAACTCTCCCGCAGCTATTGTTCAAGTCTGCAAGACTAGAATGAATCAGTGAAAGCTTATTCAAATTCTGCACTGCATTAAGCCCAACCTCATATGCTTTTAGCGTTAATGAGTAACTATTGTCTTTCTGATTTTTTGAAAGGTACCCATTCTGGACAAGTGTGTAAATTAAGCGTGATAGAGATGCCTTATTTACCTGAATCATTTTACTAAGTTCTCCCAGACTTATACTGTTTTCACGCCCTACAGTCTCCAAGATCTGAAACGCCCGATCCACTGCCTGAATGGTTCCAGCTTTTACAACTTTCTCTTCCATCCTGATTCTCCTCCCGCAGCACATTTAAACAATTTCATTGAGATAAATACAGCCAGGCACGCGGCTGACAACTTTCCAATCATAACCGGTAAGATAAGGCTTGGCTGATAGTTTGCTGTAAACGAAAGATGATCGCCGACTAAAAAGGAGCCGCATACTGAAAAAGCAAGGCATTTTACCTTATCCTCCGGTTCCATATCTCCAATCATTTTCAGCAATGCCAACGCATTGGCCGCTCCTGCCAAAAAACCTGCAATTGCATGTTCAGACAATCCTATTTTATGACCGGCCATACTCAGTGGCCGGGAGAGATACTTCCGAATCATCCATACCATAGGAAATGCACCGCAGAGCATGATTCCGATATAGCCGGCAACCTCAAGGGCCCTGTTGTTATTTATCTCATCCGCTATGATGGGTTCAAATCCCCAGGTTCCAAACATCCTGGAACATATTCCGGTAAAGTATTCTACCACGCATAACATCAAAATGGTTGTCAGCAGACTGTCCATAACCTTTCCAAAAGCAGAAAAACCTTTAATCATAATATCCTGCTTAAACAATAGTCCAATCACCAGAAGAAAACAGATTATAACCAATGGTATCAGATTCCTGAAGATGGAAGAAAACGACAGTAAAAGCTGATAAGTCGCATCGCCATTTGTCATAATTGTCTCACGAATTAGCGGCTTTGTCAGGGCGGTTATTATACTTGCAATGAATACTCCTACCGGGACTGTAATAAATCCCGACATCATCCCCAGCGCAAGATATGGGCGGTCCTCTTTTTTCAGGATTTTCAGCGCTATGGGAATAATATATACAATGGTTGCCCCTGCCATATACCCTGCATACATTGCCATAATCCAGGACTCCTTCGTTTCAGAAAGAGTCCTGGCAAGCTGATAGCCTCCCATATCTACGGCGATAAATGTAGTGGCCGCCATAGCCGGATCAGCACCCGCCATTTGGTACAGTGGTGCAAAAATGGTTTTTACAAATGCCGACAAATATGGCGCCGAAGCTGTAATTCCCGCAACAGGAATAAAAATTGCACCGATGGAATAGATGCCTTCCAGGAACTGTGCTCCGAGTGCACTGCCTTCTTTAAAAACATAAGCCATACAGCCGATAAACGCACACGCCATAATCATGTAAACAATGATATTTCCAAAAAGGACCATACTTTTATCTCCTTAGATGGCTGTATTCATACAAAAGCTGTGAAAAGAAAGTTTCAAGGTAATCTCTCCACAGCTTAATTAGTAATGTTGCTTTAACGATAGGATTTCTCTAAAATCTCAATGAAATCTTTCTCTGTAAGAGTATACCGGTCAAGATCCACGCCAACCTGGTTCACCGCCATGTCTACAATCTTAGCAAAATCTTCTTTCCTAACTCCGAAATCCGACATTATTAAGTTCCGTACTCCTGTCTCGTCCAAAAGCCGTGTCAGCGCCTTTACATATGCATACCCTGGCTTTTTGGCATCGCGGGTCTCCCCCATCAGTTCACCCAGTTCATCAAACTCTTCAGGGAGCAGGGAACATACCTTCTCATAGTATGCTTCCGCAACCGCAATTAACGTAGCCCCATGGGGAAAGGTGTTGTAGAAACCGCCCAGTGCCTGTCCCAAAATGTGATGGGAGGTGACACTGTCCAGCGCCATACTGTATCCGCCTAAAATATCTGCCGCATATGCCATATTTGTACGCGCTTCCTGGTCTGTTGGATGATTGACTGCTTTTACAAGGTTTTGAGAAACCATTCTGACGCCATCGGCCGAGTATAAATCTAACAGCCTGTTTCTGTGGCCGTTTGTCACGTAACATTCCGCATTATGAAACAGCGCGTCAAATCCCTGATAGATGGTTAATGATTTGGGCAGGGACATCATCAGCTCCGGATCTATGATAGACAGGGTCGGAAAAATGGCTTCAGACGTAAAATCCAGCTTCTCATTGGTATCCTGATTAGTGATGACGCAGTACTGGTCACATTCTGTCCCGGTTCCGCAGGTTGTGGTAATGGTAACTACAGGATATGCCTTTTTTGCCTCCTTCCGTCCACCGGTTCCCGTATAGGCATAATCCCACAAATCCCCGTCTAGGGCCAGCATCAATGCACAGCCTTTTGCCGTATCAATGCTGCTTCCACCGCCTAGCCCCAATGTAAAGTCGCATCCGTTCTCCCTTGCCATTGCAGCTGCCTCTTCCACGCTTTTCTTAGTGGGATTGGGAGCTACTTTATCATACACCACATAGTCCGTACCGTTCTCTGTAAGAAGATGTTCCACACGCGGAAGAATTCCCAGACTCCGCATAAGACCATCTGCGGTGATGCAGATCAGCGCTTTCCTGCCCGGCAGCTCCAAATCTTTTAAATCATTTAAACGTCCATAGCCAAATACCACTCTCGTAGGTAAATATGTATCAACAGAAAACATGTCATGTTCCTCACTTTACTCGTTATTTCCTATTTTTGCCCGTTCCAGTAAAACCGGGTCCACTCCTTTTGTCCGGTTGACAACAAAGGTTACAATAAACATGGCTGCTGCCGCAAATAAAACAGGTGCGCCCAGCTGTACTCCCAGGCCGACCGGCAGCTGAGACAGCCATAACGTGCTTCCAGCTCCTGCAATGGCTGATGCAATCGCACCTTCCTTTGAGGACTTTTTCCAGAGCGTACCGCAGAACAGCGGCATGCACACAGCTGCTCCAACACCGGTCTGGCCCAGCAGCAGGAAGATCTGCAGGAACTCCGGCGGCTTTACTATGTTAAAGCCGATTACGATAAGAACAACAAGAATACAGGTAATGTTACATACCAGAAGCTGTGATTTTGCACTTGCGTTTTTGTTGATTTTTGCGTAAATATCGCGTCCGGCTCCCTGTCCGATCACAAGAAGGACAGAGGTTGCGGTGGAGATAATGGCTGCAAAGAATCCCAGCATCATTGCGCTGGATACCACAGGCGGAAGAAGGGTGGATGTCAGCGTAACACTGATTTCATCTGCCGCAACATCCGGGAACAGCACACGTCCGCTCATACCGTTAATAAACATCAGATTGAATAAAAAGCCGGCAAACAGTGTAATCAGCAGAAATTTTCCAATGCTCTTCTTGGTGACGTCCTTCATTGCCATGTACCGGGAGGTCAGATACGGTTGGCTGAACAGGATGAAGAATGAAAATAGCCCAAATCCAATGACTCCAAGCACACCGCAGTCATCCCAAAGCCCCGGCTGCACAATTTCCAGCATTTCCGGATGGGAGACAGCCAAGGCGCTCTCGATTCCACTGAATCCCCCTGCACTTACAAGACCAACACTGATTACAACAATGCACAGCACGACCATCATACATCCCTGCAGGCAGTCCGTATATGCAACAGACCGCATTCCTCCCACCACTGTACACACAATAATGGCAATCCCTATGACAATCAAACCAATTCGGAAAGGCAGACCGGTAAATTTCTGTAAAAGAACCGCAGCCCCTTTAAACTGCGAAATCATCATCATTGAAAATGCAATCACTGTGACAATCCCGATAAACATCTGTAAAAATGAACTGTCATACCGGCGCCCAATGTATTCGATGGACGTCATACAATTGAGGCGTTCGCATTGCAGGCGCATTTTACGGATAATAAACAGGCCAGGCAGCACGCAGCCCGGTACAAGAAATACCGCAAACCAGTAGTACGGATAACCAACCGTTGATACCATTCCAGGGTCACCCATGAACGAACCGGCACTTACACATGACGCACAATAGCTCATTGCCAGAACCAGAACCGGCGTTGATTTACCGGCCAGGAACTGTTCCGTGGCCTCATCCTGACTGGAGGCCGCCTTCTTTCTGGAGGACCAGATGGATACCCCAAGAAGAACCGCACAGAAAACAATAAAATACGAGATACTGATCAATTGTAAATTACTCATTTGCATTCTCCTCCTCCATCAAGCGTTCCAGCATTTCATCATACCGATCTTTTGGTGCGGTGAGCCATTTATAGATTACAATGCTTGTACAAACCATCATAATCACCTGCAGCCCTATCATTAAAATACCGTGTGACATATGTATCCCCCTCCCCAAGACTAAATCAGATTTATCTTCTCCATTTCATCCTTTAAACTTGCCTTAATCTCCTCAGACGCCGGCAGCAACGGCCTTCTCGGAACCCCAAACTCCATGCCCTTCATGGTTAAGGCTGCCTTTACAGGCCCCGGACACGGTTCCTGCTCCATCAGCGTATAAAGGGTCCGCATTCTGTCATTCATTTCCATAGCGGTCTTTAAATCGCCAGCCTGGACCGCGTTATAAATCGTCATCATCTGATTGGGCGCCAGCGCATGTATAATCCCCATGGTACCGTCACCGCCGCTGGTAAGCGTGCCCATGACCAGATGTTCAAAACCGTTGATAACGCCAAAGGTATCATTATCCTTCATGACACCAATCAGTTTGCTTGTGTGCTCCATCTCTGTGGTGTTCTTAACACCAGCCATGTGGGGCAGCGTACTAAGTTTCTTGATAAGTTCTACAGAAAGTTCAACGCCAGTGGCAAATGGATAGTTATAAATGACAATTCCAATCGTTTGAATCGATTCACAGATGGCCTTATAATACTGGTAAATTCCATCTTCCGTTGTCTGCATATAATAAGGCGGCAGTATCAACGCCATATCGGCGCCAAGTTCCTCTGCAGCCTGTACCATCGCAATCGTATCCGCCTGATAATGGCAGCTGCATCCCGCGATAACCTTTGTCCGTCCGTTCACAGCATCAACGACTGTTTTAACAGCCACTTTTCTTTCGTCTGCTGTCATGAGAGAATATTCTCCGGTACTCCCGCATACCAGAATTCCCTGCATGCCGCTGGACACAATATCCTCGCAGATTGCTTTTAAAGAATCTGTGTTAATTGTATTATCCCTACAAAACGGCGTTGGTATAGCAGCAAACATTCCTGATAACATTTTCATATATTGCCTCATCTTTCTATCTTCCATGATTCATAGTTTCAAATCGAGTTATGCCCAGATATCTCCCATCATATATCCCTCGGTCAGTGGATCGGTGGGATCCAGAACCCAGTTAGTATATCCGGTAATCCATGACTGTCCGCTGAGCGTAGGAATCACGGCCGGATAATCACTGTACTTTTTGCCAAGGTCCTCTACCAACTTTCCGGTATATACGGTGTCCAAAATACCTGCATGCCTGAACGGCTCGTTCAGCTTTAACTGTCCTTTGGCATACAGAACAGCCATCTTTGCACATGTACCTGTACCGCATGGGCAGCGGTCCATCGGTGCTGTCCATGTGGAGGAATCGTCCCACTTAAACTCACCGGAAACATTAGTAACCGCGTTTTTCCAGTCCGCATCCGGATTATCGGTAGGTCCGGATAGTTCGGCAACCGTGATTCCTATTCCTGGATAGTCGGGATGTGCGACAGGGAGCTGCTCTTGAGCCGCTTTGCGGACCATGGTGGAGATTCTTGCAATCTCTGCCCCGTTTTCTGGCTTGATTTCCAGGCCCTTAAACTGCCTTACATCAAAGATCACGAAAAACATTCCGCCCCAGGCTACGTCCACAACCACTTTTCCTAAGTGGGGTACCTCAATCTCCTTGTCCAGATATACCGCGAAAGCCGGAACATTTTTAAATTCAACCCCAGTGACCTTGCCGTTATGGCATTCGGCCCGTATTCCAATCAGCCCGGCTGGCGCCTCAAGAGTGAATTCCGTAACCGGCTCTTTCATCGGAATCATTCCCGTTTCCAGCAATACAGTGGCTACGGATATGGTATTGCCTCCTGACATAACCGGATATTCCGACTGTTCCATGATAATGAACCCTGCATCTGCCTTCGGGTTCTTCGGCGGAACTAAAAGGTTGCAGCAAAGAGGCGGGTATCCTCTAGGCTCGCGAAGCATCAACAAACGAAACTGGTCATCATACTTCTCCAGGTATTTCATTTGTTCGTATACTGAATCTCCTGGGATATTCGGTATTCCACCCGTAACAACCCTCATGGGCTCTCCGGAGTGAGTTTCTACCGCATGAAACATTCTGCTAAAACTCATCTTTATTTCCTCCTGTTTTTCTTTATAAGTTCTCGGAACTCTCAGCCCTTATTTTTCAAGGCTTTTCATTCCTTTATTATAAAAATCACCCACTTTTTTCGCCAAAAAGCTTGACAAATTACTCAAAATTTGCGGCGAAGCCGAT
>Ga0129314_1001816_pt1 | contig 13505 bp, 15 predicted proteins | sample O1111metagenome_FD_94431 | JGI IMG/M metagenome (GOLD analysis project Ga0129314, IMG submission 94431) | Orangutan individual fecal microbial communities from fecal samples from Wisconsin, USA - O1111 metagenome | ecosystem: Host-associated > Mammals > Digestive system > Large intestine > Fecal...
TATCCTCTCTTTTCCCCAAAGTGTATGAATTTCTGTCCCCATAATGACATTGGTTTTCTCGCAATTAATGCTTACAGATATACTGGTCATACCCCGGATTGCCACAAGCCGTTCAATCAGCTCCTTCTGATGAGGCAGCCATTCCCTGCTGCTGTTCTTCCCACTTAAACCGGTACAGCCTTTCAGATTAATTACCAGACACACCATAATTTCTCCGCTCATAAAGCCCTTACGGATTAACACATGGCGGATCAGTCCCTTTCCGGAAGCTTCTTCATAAGCACTTACGTGATATTCCTTCATATACTGCAGGATCACTTCAAGAATGGTCCGGTTCTCGTCTACTCCCAGCAGGCATTCCGTATTAGCAATAATACTGTGTGTCCGTCCGGCATAGAATCCGGCAACCGGATTTCCCTCTTTATCCCTGCCAATCGGGTACTGTGCCTTGTTTCGATACCGAAACGGCTCTTCCATTCCCACAACCGGCTCCATCATCCGGTCAAGCTCCTCCGGCAAAAATCCGCCGATACGGAGGAGATTATTCCTGACCTTATTCTGCTTAAATGCAAGCTGCTGCTCATAGCTCATCGCCTGAATCTGACATCCCCCGCATTGTCTGTGAAAGGAACATGGCGGCGTTACACGAAAAGGAGAAGGTGTAATCACCTTCTCTAATCTTCCGTAACCGTAATTCTTCTTCAATTTAATTGCACGGATCTCTACCTGATCGCCAATGATCGTATCTTTAATGAAAAAGGGATAACCATTTACCTTGCCAATCCCTTCTCCTTCCGTGCTCATATCAATAATCTCAGTTGTAAGCAGTTGATTCTTCTGAAAATCCATCTCTCTTTATTCTTCCCTATTGATTCGATCCTGTCCCATATTTTGCGCAGCAGTTCCGTCATTTCATTCATAAACTGCCAAATTGTCCAGGTCTTACTCCACCTTGGTTCCAATAACATTGGAATCAAACAGCCGGTTGAATCCAAGCCAGCCGGTTTCTGTGGTATTGTCCATTAATTCGGTAAAAGTCTGCAGCTTTGCATCTGTATTGTCTGCAAAATTCAAAGCAACTGCCTCCATGATCGCCGGTTTCTTCGGAGAGCCAAACTCATATTCCCCGTGATGAGCCAGAATACAATGCTTTAACTCACTTGCCAGAATAGCGGGAAATCCCGGAATCTCACGAATCTTTTCTCCGACCATCTCCGTACCGATTACAATATGTCCAAGGAACTGTCCCTCGTCCGTATAATCATTCTGCGGAAAAGCAGAAAGCTCTTTGGTTTTGCCCATATCATGACAGATTGCAGCGGTTAAAAGCAGATCCCGGTTCAGTCGTTCATAATTCTTACAGTAATAATCACACATTCTGGTTACACTTAAGGTATGCTGCAATAAACCTCCCACAAAGCCATGATGTACGGTTTTGGCTGCGGAAGATTTCTTAAAGGCAGCAATAAAGTCATTATCCTCAATAAAAAACCTGGAAAGAAGCTGCTTTAAGTAAGGATTCTGGATGCTGTGAATGTATTTCAGCAGTTCGGTATACATTTCCTCAATATCATATTTACTTACCGGAAGATAATCACTGGGATTCACCTCTTCCTCCGAACATTTACGGATCCGCTTCACATTTACCTGTAAAGCTCCCTGAAAGCTCGTTACATCACCATAGACCTCTATGTAATCCAGTGCATCGAAATCTGCAATTCCTGCATTGTTCGGATCCCAGATCTTACCGTCAATCGTTCCTGTTTTATCCTGCAGGATGACGCTTTCATATGGCTTGCCATTCTTGGTTACTGCGGATACCTTGTGCTTGCACAGATAAATGTCAAAGAAACGGTCTCCATCCTTATAATCCTTTAAATATTTCATCACATTACCTCTTTCTGCCTCTATTTTAATGTTACATTAACTTCGATTTCTGCATAACCATCCGGACTCTGACGCATCAATGTTACCGTCACCTGCGTATCCGGACGGAACTGATACAGCGCGTTTACAAGCTCCTGATATGAAGCTATCTCGGTCCGTCCGATCTTCGTAATAACATCTCCGCTTTGAATGCCTGCTTCCATAGCCGGTGAGTCTACAACGGTTTCACGGATAAATGCTCCCAGAGGAACCTGCATCTGCTCATGGGCATCTGCCGTAACATCCATACCGTAAACACCCAGACAGGCAATTTCTTTATCATTAGAAAGACATTCGATCAGCTTCTTAAGTTCGGATATTCCAATTCCACTGATGAGGTTCTTCATATCCGTGTCATTATAAGTCATATCAATGATTCCGATTAACTGCCCCCGCAGATTTATGAGAATACCACTTGCCGAAGTGCTTCCATAAATATCGGTTCCGAGCCATTTATAATTTGCATCCGGAAGATGAATTGCATTCCCGGAAGATGTTACAACGCCAACACTGATCGAGTTTTCAACACCCATCGGACTTCCCATGGCAATGACCGGATTTCCCGGAAGATTTACATTGGATGAAGTTCCCATACTGATCGGCTTCGCAACATCTATGGTAGCAGGCGCCATCTTCGCTTTCGCAATTGCCAGAATGCCAAGTCCTGTGTTTTGATCCTCCTGCTTGATTTCCGCAACGTAAGTATCTCCGTTTACGAATACAACTTCCAGTAATTCCGCATCCTTGATATTCTTTAAATTCGCAAGGATCAGAATTTCCTTGCCATTATCCGCCACAACCACTCCGGACACAACATCCTCATTCTGATATTCATTATCAAACCAGTCTCTGTCTGAGGTGATTCCTACTACTTTTACCATAGAATTCTCTGCGGTTTTCGCCACATCACGTACTGCTCCGGATAAAGATAAATAATCATCGACCCCTAACTCCATCTCTGACAAAACCTGTTCTATCTGGGCTTCCTCCAAAACGACCGGCGTTGTCGGTTCCGGTGAACTCTCAGCCTCTTCTGCCAGCATATCTTCCGTCAGCATATCCTCGGGCGAGATCTCATCCTCCCTGGTTTCCTCAACAAAAACAACGGTCTGCGGTTCCTCTTCCGGATACAGCCGATTACTGATTACGGGTTCCAACAGTAAAAAGGTCACACACGCAATCAGACCGAAGATCACCGCCATGGACGCCGTAATTATGGTTCTCCGAAGAAGCTTCTTCCGGTTCAGCGGCCGCTGCTTGATCGTCTCTTTCATGAAATCTGTGGTTTCCGGTTTTACCCCGGAATTTATATTTTCCTGATTCTGATTTTTATCCTTCTGATCATCCATGCCAATCACCTATATTTGACTTCATAAATATTCTATGTTATTATAGATCTATAAAGTGGTGCTACCGATAGACGGTTGCCCTCAGTAACAGTTAAAAAATAACCGCTAGTTTACGAGGCTGGGCGGTTATTTTTTATGTGAAATCTTGTAAACAAGACTAACCATAGCAACCGCCTACCGTGATATGGTAGCACCTGATCTGATTATAAATGTAATCATCTCAATTAACAAGTAAATAATGTCATTAATAAAAACAGCTCCTTCATAATTTATGAAGAAGCTGCTTTTATACTAAGTCGGCGTGACAGGATTCGAACCTGCGGCCTCTACGTCCCGAATGGAAAGCATCATGTAAACTAAGTAAAATCATAAATACTTAAAATCACTAGAATGCGCCGTAAAATAAGGAAAATAAACTGTTTTTATAAAAATCGCCGGATCCGTGCGGAGTCCAAAGAATCTAAATTTGATAGAAATTTTGATACCAAATTTATAGACTACTTCCACGAAATCTGTAATTCTCTTTTTGATGTTACACAGTCAGACAAATATAAATTTATAAGTGTCTGATATGGTATACCCGAACTTTCCGACTGGGTTTTAAAGTATGCAATCACTTCTCCGTCAAGATTTATTGTAACTTGTTTTTTTACCCTATTTGAATATGGGTTTTTCCTTGGATTCAAATTTCTAATATCATATTCTTCTCTCATGCTTACCACCCTTCCTGATATATTCTTTTTTCGTTTTTTGTTGCTTCTCTTGCAGAAATCAAACGGATAACGTTGTCGTTGTCACGATAGCAATGACTTACAATACAGATTTTCGTTGATTTAATTGCCCCAATGATGAGAAATCTATCTTCCTCAATCGAATGGTCGGGATCATCGAACAGGATAGCATTTTCATCTCCAAACACTTCTATCGCTTCCTCGAAAGATAAGCCATGCTTTTTCTTGTTAATCTCGTTTTTATTCTCGTCCCAAGTAAAATTTATCTCTTTCATAATTATATTATACATATATTCTAATTATTGTTCAATATTGTTTTTCCTTTTTTGAAAAAATTTCATATATGCTATTATTGTTACCAAGTCAATATACTTGATACATTTGACTTTAAAAGTATTCTATGCTACTACATATATACAAAGGGTGCTACCGATAGACAGTTACCCTCAAAGCAATTAAAAAATAACCGCTTAGTTTGTGAGGCTAGGGCGGTTATTTTTTATGTGATATTTACATGCATATTTATATGCTCATATTCATAAGCAAAAACCCTGTTTAATCCCGTATTAATTTTCCTTTATCCCGTATTATTTGAGTTTAATACGGGATTACATAGACTATCAGAACATAAGAAATAATTTATAGGGAATTTTTTCGTTTATACCGTATTAGCAATGATTAATACCGTATAAAACCGAATTAATCCCGTATTAATTAATCTTACGTGGCGATAGTCAGGGGTAAACATTTTACGCCCCCAGGAAGGGCGTAAAGTGTTGTAGGGGTCGAATTAGACCCCTTTTTATTTGAGTGCTTGCACGAAAATAAAATGGAGTCCAGAGGTGCTTGCACCTTTGGCAAGATAAGGCACGCAGTGCCGGTACCAGCTCCGCTGGTATATCTTGTTAGACGAGACTGCCGGAGTGTGAATGGACGAAAAAATACCATTGGAAGCGATAGCGACCTTTGGTATCTTTTTCGTTCATGAACACTCCGGCATAGTCTCGTTGAGTATTATTTAAAATAAAATTGTTTTTCTGCCAAGATATATCTGCCTTTCAGGTAGATAACCAGATAATCTCCTAAAGCTCCGAATTGAGCCGGTTCGAATATTGGTTCTCTCGACTCAGATACAATACGCCCTTTTTGGATTTCCCTCTCGTCAATATTGTTGCTGATTTTAAGAATTTTCTTTGTTCCCAGAAGATCCGAAAAGTATTTTCTTGATTCCGGATCCTGAACACCGAGGATCAGAATACACTGGGTACAGTCCATAATTTCAGTTGTTCCTTCCTTGCCATAGTGCTTCTCGATCTGTGCCCGGCTCTGCATAGCAAGCATCAGTTTGACATTTTTACTTCTTAAAGTGGCAAATGCGCTGTTAATAGCGTTCATTCGTCTTAATTGACCAAATTCATCAAGAATCATTAAAAACGGTCTCTTTGCGCCTTCTGGGCGCGTCATAAAGGCATTGATGAACTGCTGCACGATCACGGTTATTATTGGACTGTATAACTCCAGGTCTTTCTGGTGCACCCGGATATAGATATCATATCCTTTTTCCATCTGTTCAGGCGCAATACACTTACCGTTATCCGTAAGCAGCTTAACCATTGTATCAGAGGCAAAAAGCCGTAACGCTGCAACACAGGCATCATAACATCCGGCAACATTCTTTTCGTTCTGACCGTAAAAGGATGCAAGGTAACGCTTCGCCAGATCTGAATCACCATTAACCGCCTGTGTAACATAGTCAAAAGCATTCCCCTCCACGATTTTACAAGCTATGTAAGGTAATGATATTGCAGCATCTTCTTCCTGCATTTCATCAATCAAAAGGTTTGCAATGCCGTTGAAATAGTTTCTCGCTCCATTCTGGAAGTATGCCCCTTCTCCTGTTACTTCCGGATACAGAATAAAAGAAATATTCTCTAGGAAGATGCTTCTTTCATCCGGAGACAATCCGGCAATACCGGCTAAGGGATCATAATGCCATGACTTATCCGGGTTTTCCAGGTTAAACGTAAGCTTATGTTTACGCTCTTTGGTGATCTTGCTTAAATCACCCTTAATATCTATCGCGAATACACTACCTGCATACTGTAATGCCGTGCAGCCAATCGGTCCTGCAGTCTTGCCATCACCCGGCTGTCCGAATATAGATATGTTATACGGTACATCCGGAGGCAAGGCTAAAAGCCTGTCCTCCACTTTACCAAGTATGATACCATTGCTGTCCTGCCAGGTCATTTTGGGCAGCTCGTCCTTGTCGATCAGATGAGGATTAGCATCACGGAAATAATCAATTAACTCAATATACTTACGCCGGTACTTATGTGAATCGTATAAATAGCTGCGTCCTCTGGTTATTTTTGTGTAAAATCGGCTTGTCATATAACCACTATAGACAAAAACAAACATAAGCACCGCTAAGATCGTTATAGTCCTTGCTGCAGCTTCTGACGCAACACATATACCAGTCAACACACGAGCTATTCCCCACACGACTACAACGCCGATCCACAAGTACTTGATCTTTACATATGCGATAATATCTTTGATATAATCTTTATTTTTAATGATTTGATACTTGATATTCATGTGACCTATCCTTTCCCCAATTTTTTGTGCTTCCCCATTCCTGTGTTACTTCGCGGCTCCGCTCTGCTTTCATTTCTTTGACCGTCCGGTTTCCTCCCTGCGCTTTAGTGATTCCGGTATGTACATGTGCATCGGCCAGACCATTCTTATTGAGATAGTTCTGCAGATCCGGATGAAAGTTTCGAAGCTCTGCCTTGCTTATAACCTCTTTACAACATAGTTTTTCAGAAAATCCCTCAAGATTATCACATTTTACAGTCGGGACAAAATTAAAATGCAGGTGTGGAGTGGCTTCATCCATGTGAACTGTTGATTGAATTACGTTATCAGCTCCATATCTTTGCGTCAGAAAATCATTTGTTACTTTAAAAAATTCCTGATACCGCTCCGGGGCAAGATCTGCAGGAGCTGTAACGATCCAGCCACACATCTTAACCGTGTTGGCCCGATTATAGCAATGAATGCTGCTTAATCGCTCTTTAAAGGCCCTGTAGGCCTCTCTCGCCGTCTCATGGTCTGCCAGGCTATAGTTTTTATCTGTGCGCTCCGTATCAATGTCTACGTTGGACGATTCAGCAACCTCACGCGCACAATGCCGAAGAATGTTATTAACGCTGTGCACATCTGATATTTTAATTATTGATGCCATGTTATCCCTCCTCTGAAAGCCAGATATAATTAATATCTGTCATTTGATAGTTGTTGTTATCTGGTATCAACCCAATATCTATTACTGCTTTGATTTTTTGTCCTTTATTGATTTTAAAAGGGAAAAACCGTGATAAATCCTCACCATCCTCTATTTTTTGAGTTCGTATGGAGAGGTAGCCTCGCACATAATATGCGTTATCCTGCCATACCAGGGATTTATCGGTAATAAAATCAACTTGACTTTTCCAGCGTGAGTTGCACATTGCAGCTACCAGATCATTAGTGTATGTGTCTGTATTAAACAGATTCCCCTCGATATCGTAATATGATGATCCAGCAACAAATAATTTCTTATATTCTTTGATTGCGGAATCATAATCCCTATAAAACTCGTCCGCATCAATCTGAAAATAGTTTGAAACAAATACGGCTGCATCATCCTGCAGCTTCTGGATGGTATCATCATCTACCTGCTTCACAAGTTTTTTGTTGTTCACGTATAAATCCGTTTTCTGGAATGGAAAGTGATACAGTATAGGATCCAGCTCTTGTGATCCGTCATAGCAGGTTTCTGTAATGTACGTTGGCTCAAGGGTTGGCATTGCTACAGGTGTTACTGCAGGAGCTGATCCGGTCTCGGTTACCGGTTCTGCAGGTGGCAGGTGCACCACATACAGATATATGGATATTCCCACGCATCCGAGAATGAAAAGGATCTTTAACAGATCAAGCCAGGTAATACTTATTCTTTTCTTTTTCTTTGGGTTTATGATTTTCATTATACCTCCTTATAAAACTGGGAAATCCTCTGGATAAGGTATGACGGTCGGCGATTCCTCTTCATGAACGTATCCAAGCATGTTATTGGGGAATGTGTATGCGATGTCATTCTCCGGATGTCTATTGAGTATTTCTTTTATTTGTGCTTCGTATGTTCTTAATCTCTCGATTCTGTGGAGTGCAGCCCTCAGAACACTGTCCACTTCGAGCCATACGGCATGATAATCATGTGAGTGCAAAAGGAAAAACGCCTGATAATCATAAGTCGCAACCGCAAAAAAGACCGGTAATTCTGTCTGGTAGATAGGAGGTGTCTGATACCCTCTACTGCTAATCCCCTCAATTTTGCAAGCATCTAATAGATCTGTTACTTGTTCCTTTGTGTTTATCACATAAATTTGACTGTTATTGGCTAATTCAGACAGATATTCTACTCCCATCTTCTCAAGGTTTTCTTGATATCTTAATTTTTTTCTTTTATTCATGATGGTCTCCTTCCTTTATAACAACCCCAGAGGGTGTGCTGTTAGCTGTTGCTGCTGTTTATGGTTATATATTTGGGTTGCGTCCGACCCTAATACGTGCCCCAGAAGCCGTTGCGTATCCTCCAGATTAACATTGTTTTCGTTGATCTGTGCAGTACAGTAAGAATGCCTTAATCCGTGTACAGTCATGCCAGGACGACCAAACTCCCGGAACATGATTTTAAGGTGCTTGTATACAAACTGAGGATTGAGAATTTCTCCATCGAATCTTGAGAATACAAAATCATTGTCCTTGTACGCTGGGTATTCGCATTTATATCGTGCTTTCTTTTCAAGAACATCCCGAAAAAACTGCTCTTCTGATGGCGTTAACATTATCGTTCGGCGTGAGCTGTCATTCTTTGTAAGCTCCTCAATGTGAATGCTGGTGGTGTAGGTCACCGTATTGCATATATGGATGCAATGATTTTCAAAGTCAATATCCTGCTCCCGGAGTCCCAGGACTTCCGATCTCCGTAATCCAAAATTAGCACAAGCAATTACTACGTCCGTTAAAATATCCCCTTCTGGCTGTTTAGTGATCGGATTGATATTCTTACTTTTCAGGAGTTCAATAAATTTTTTTAATTCTTCGATCGTCATATGTTCCGGCTCTTTCTTTGCTGTTCCTTCCGGGTATTTGATTTTTATTCCTTGGATTGGGTTGTATTGGATGATACCGCAATCCATCGCAAACTCAAAGCTGCCATACAGTACATTTTTTAGATCCTTAACTGTTTTGGGGGCTAAAGGCTCTTTTTCTCCAGTGAGTGGATTTATTTTGCCCTTTTTAAGCATATGATTAAAAAATTGTTTTGCATCGGCCCTAGTATAATCAATGACCCTGATCTTACTGTGCTGGTAATAAGCTGTGATCTTTTTAGCGTTGAGTTTGTAATGCTCTAAGGTGTTAGGTCTTACGTTTAAACTATCCAACCATAACGGAATCAGCTCTACAAGCAGTAGATCCATGTTAATCCGGTGACCAGTACGAAGGGTGTAATACTGTTTTTTCACATTTAGTGCTTTTTCAGCTTCACGCTTATTTCCCGGATATGCCACATCCAACGGTTCCCATTTTTGTCTGCGATCTCCAGTTTCTGTGTCGTAATAATAGATGATCGCATACCACTTTTTTCCTTTATGCGACAAATTGAATCGCATATTATTCGTGCTCATGTTCCTCCTCCTCCCTGGTGTGCAACACAATCCTCGCCATAGCATATTAATTCACCTTGTGTGGCGTCCTTATAATATGCAAAGCCATTTTTTAATGGCTGAACAGTGCCACCACAATCCGAACAACTGCAATCTGGAAGATTAGCATATACATTCAGAGTCCAATGCCCTAACCGACTCCCATCATCATAATAAAATCCTTGTTGGTGTTCTTTTCCATTTTCATCATATTCCACGCAGATCATGATACTATTGATTACCAGATATACAGGCTGTTCGTTCAATTCCTGCAGATCTGAAAGCCATGGATCACCATAGTAAGTAGCGATTCTGGTCATTAGTTCACTTTCAGGGAATCGGAATAGTGTACTTGTGGTACCTCCATCCTCAACAGCTTCCGCGGAAGAAGTTGAAAACGCGATAGCTACCGTCTCATAGGCCGGTGATATTGTCTTTGTCCCTTTAATGCATCTTGTGACTGTAATTCCTAGAGTCTTATATGCTTTTGCGCTTGTCCTCGTCTTGTCTACCACCCGAAAAATGATATCTCCGTTCTCATCCACCCATGCATAACTGGACGCCGTAGCCGCCTGTGCCGGGATGGTACTGCTCAATAGCAGCACCAAAACCAACACCATAGATATAATGCTTTTTTTCATTCGCTTTACCTCTTTTTTCTAAATTTGTGAATCGTAATAACTATCACGATCATAAGCACAACAGTTACAATTATTACCGCAGCAAGATATAATCCAGAGTGTGTAGATGTATTTGTCTGCTCAATAACTGGCACAGGTGACTCTACTGGCCTCGCTGTTGGTGTAGTTATAGGAGTCGCTGTTACCTTAGGAGTGGGGGCTATAGTCGGCTTAACCGTCGGCTCTTCTGTTGGATCCGGCGTTTCCTCTGGGGTAGGTGACTCTACTGGCTCCACAGTTTGCATTGCAGTAGGCTCTTCTGTTGATTCTATTGCTGGCTCTACCGTTGGCATTGCCGTTGGTTCTGGATCTGTTACCGCAACTGACGAACTCGGATTTAATTTTTCTTGTGCATATGTTCGCGCTTGCTGTTCTACATCTGCAGAAAAACCTCCAGCATCCGCAAGCTCAAGAATCAAATATAAAATTTCTGTATCGCTTGTTGTTTCATATGCTTCCATGAGTGATAACAAATCTCCATCCGCTGCACCGTCTCTGATGTTTATTTGTGCTTTGGCGCTTAAAGGTGTTGCCAATACTAAAATAACCGCTAATACTCCTATTTTTGATATAATCGTCCTTTTCATGTTTTCTCCTTTCTGGTTTTTACAACCTTTAAATTTGATTTTGGAGTTGCTTGTTGAGCTTGCTTGATATGTAATTTTTGAATTTTCTTCTGCATCACCTCTATTCCTTTTATGAAATTGATTTTGTATGTTGATGTGTCGCTTTGCTTGTGCGCTTTCAACAAAAAAATAAATTAAAAGTCAAGAAAGCGAAGCTAACAACGTGATTCTTTACTTTTAATTAGTTTTTGGTAGCACATCTTTAGGCAAAGCGATAATCAACCTCAAAACCAAATTAAAAGGAATAGAGATAGAAGAAAAGAAAAAATGGACGTCTTAAATTTCCTTTCGTGTAGCCATAAAAACTTTAATCACTATCTAAAAAAATGAAATCTACAATATGGCCATCCTCGATTACTGCGTACCCTGTCGGTACGGTGATAGTATCGCTTTTGGGAATAGTATCTATTGCTCCATTCTCATCTTCAAAGTAATAGTAGAGGTTATTGTCCATTACCTCTGTTGTATTGGCTTCCGAGGGATGCATAATAGCATCCACTCCGGCATATGCAATGCCACCCAAAATAACAATAGATGTTAGTGTGATTACAATGATTTCTGTTTTTTTCAATTTTTCGGTTCCTTTCTTTTTTGGTGGGAATAGATTTTTGTGTTATTGAATTTGAAAATTATCAGTTTGCTCTACTACAGTAGAGATGTTTAAAATTTAAAAAAAGTGGTATCGAGATATACCAGCATAGCTGGTTATCTCGACTCTGTTTTTTCCGTCAGAAGAAAAAAATAATATAATAATAAGTGTATAAGTACTATATATGTATACTACATGACGGCAACCGCCGTAACGGGGTATGCCGTCATAGCCTATGCCGTTAGGTTTGTTTTTCCTGTTGGATAACCGTGAATATCATAAAATATCGTATTAATTCCGTCTGTCCTTGGTTCGTATAATACCTCTATTCTATTTATCCATCCCTTCGGGGGTGTCGGTTGGATATGAAGAACGATATATCCAGCTAATTTAAGTTCGCTCATAATCCTGAGATATCGACGTTCCCCAATATTGTTATCTTTCCTTATTTTGGTGGGAAATAGCACCCAGTCAGGCATGGTAGCGTATGATAGCATATATGTATATATTCCCTTAGCTTCTGGAGAGATAGATGGGTCACGGATTAAAGAGAGTGGTACTACTGCATAGGGTATCTGATTGCCTGATATGATCGTATTCATCGACTATTTCTCCTTCATATTTGTGATGTGAGTCTCACCGCCTCCACGATCAATAAATTCAGCAATTTGTTCCTCTGAAAACCGATAGATTCGACCGATTTTCACACATCGTATTTGACCCTGTTCAACTAGATTATATAGTGTTACTTTGTTGATTCGCAGGTATGCAGCAGCTTCCTTAGCGTTATATATTTTGTGGTTCATTCGTGTAGCTCCTTTCATTTATCAAATATACTTTCTATACTTTTTATTTGCTTTTATGTTTTGTAGTATACTCTATATAATAATATATGTCAATAATTATTATACACATTGTTGGTTTCTATATATGTAGTATACAAATTATCTTTAAAAAGCATTTTACTTATGATAAAATAGAATAAAGGAGTTAAAATTATGCGTCATGGAGAACTATTACAAAAAATATTAAAAGAAAAAAATATGAAAGTATCTGAACTTTCTAGAATATCCGGCATTTCGGCTCAAACATTATATGGTATTATAAGAAGAAATAACTTATGTACTGACAAGAAAACACTTGTTACAATATCAAAGGCATTAAATATATCATTTTCAGTATGGACATTATCTGAAGAAGAATTAACTTTAAAAAATATATGTGGTGTCACAGATGGCGAAACGGTTGTTCTCTCAAAAGAATCTTTTCTATTGTCGTTAGAATTGTACCAACGTAATTTTCGGGATATAGCAACCATTTTAAATTGTATAGGTATGACATCCTATACGAGTGAGGTACTAGAAAATATTGTGAATAATCATATAGCCATTAGCAAAAAGGATGGTGAAATTATTGAATATGTTCTTACGAATAATCAACTTATTTCCTGGTCAGAACTAAAATCAGTGATTGATTTTCGTGAACTATCAACAGAAAATAGAAATTTAATTGAAAACATAATAAATAAAATTGTAACAGCCGATAAAGCAGAAAAGCAAGAGCTAGACGAATGGATAGAAAATATGAACAAAAACTCATAAGTCTCTACTCCAAAATCCATCCTTGAAATATATATTGTAAAACCGAAATGATAGAAAACTGATAGAAAACAAGAAAAAACAGCTTATTAACGAAATCGTTAAAAGCTGTTTTTTCTTATATTCTCTAAGTCGGCGTGACAGGATTCGAACCTGCGGCCTCTACGTCCCGAACGTAGCGCTCTACCAAGCTGAGCCACACGCCGTTATACGAACCATTGACAATCATACCTTTTTTATGGACAATTGTCAA
>Ga0129314_1001817_pt1 | contig 13495 bp, 9 predicted proteins | sample O1111metagenome_FD_94431 | JGI IMG/M metagenome (GOLD analysis project Ga0129314, IMG submission 94431) | Orangutan individual fecal microbial communities from fecal samples from Wisconsin, USA - O1111 metagenome | ecosystem: Host-associated > Mammals > Digestive system > Large intestine > Fecal...
GACATCTGCACCGGAAGCGGCGCCGGAGTCCTGCTGCTGGTGCGGAACGATCAGTTCGACGATATCTACGCAAGAGTTGTCGGGTACGGCGTGCTGACGCTGTCCAAGCCCACCGGTATGCAGATGGTGGCGCAGAATCTGCGGATCCTCTGCGCCACCCGTGAACGGATGCGGCGGATGGAGGCGAAGCAGGCCACGGTGGAGGAGCGGATCGAGGAGATCCGGCTGGTCAACCGGGCCAAATGGCTGTTGATCGAGTGCCTTGGCATGACAGAGCCGGAGGCCCACCGCTATATCGAAAAGCAGTCCATGGATCAGCGCATATCCAAGCGGGAGGTGGCGGAATCCGTGATCAAGACGTATAAATAGCACAAGCCTTCCGCATACAGGGATGCTCTGAATCATAAAAACACCGCTTGACAAAGCGCCGCAGGCCGCAGTAAAATACCAACTGTTGAACAAGGACGTTCATCAGGGGATTTTTGCCCCCTGATGGGCGTCTTTTCTTTTTTTGAATTTTGCATGGGAGGGCGACACATGACAAAGTATATTTTTGTGACGGGCGGCGTTGTTTCCGGACTGGGAAAGGGCATCACGGCGGCTTCCTTGGGGCGGCTGCTGAAGGCGCGGGGACTGAAGGTGGCGGCGCAGAAGCTGGATCCTTACATCAATGTAGACCCCGGCACCATGAGTCCCTATCAGCATGGCGAGGTCTATGTGACCGAGGACGGGGCGGAGACGGATCTGGATCTGGGACATTACGAGCGGTTCATCGACGAGGATCTGAATCAATACTCCAACCTGACCACCGGAAAGGTCTACGCCAATGTTATCGCCAAGGAGCGCCGGGGCGCGTATCTGGGCTCTACCGTGCAGACCATCCCCCACATCACAGATGAGATCAAGCGGTTTATCTACAATGTGGGCAGCAAGGCGGAGGCTGACGTCGTGATCACCGAGATCGGCGGGACCATCGGGGATATTGAGAGCCAGCCCTTTATTGAGGCCATCCGGCAGGTGGGCCGTGAGGTAGGCCCCGGGAATGCCCTGTATATCCATGTCACGCTGGTACCCTATCTAAAGGCGTCCGGCGAGCATAAATCCAAGCCGACCCAGCACTCTGTGAAGGAGCTGCAGGGCTTGGGTATCACGCCGGACATCATCATTCTGCGCTGTGATGAGCCCATTACCGACCCGGGTATCTTTCGTAAAATCTCGAATTTCTGCAACGTAAAGCCGGACTGCGTCATTGAAAATCTGACCCTGCCCGTTCTCTATGAGGCGCCCCTCTATCTGGAGCAGGCAAACTTGTCTGCGGTGGTGTGCCGTGAGCTGCGGTTGTCCACGCCGGAACCGGACCTGCGCCAGTGGCGGGACATGGTCGCCGCCATCAAGAGCCGCAGCAGATCGGTGACCATCGGCCTTGTGGGGAAATATGTGCAGCTTCACGACGCCTATCTCTCCGTTGCGGAGGCGCTGCGCCACGCCGGCTTTGCCCTTGGCGCAAAGGTGGATATCCGATGGATCGACTCGGAAACCATCACGGAGGAGACGCAGGAGGAGCTCCTCTCTCACCTTGACGGGATCCTTGTCCCGGGCGGCTTCGGGAGCCGCGGCATCGAGGGGATGATCCTGGCGGCCCGGTATGCCCGGGAGCATCACGTCCCCTATCTGGGCATCTGCCTTGGTATGCAGATCGCCGTCATCGAATTTGCCCGCCATGTGCTGGGCATTGCCGATGCCGACTCAGGTGAATTTGCCCCGGAATGCCGCCATAAGGTCATCGATTTCATGCCCGGCCAGGGCGAGAATATCGACAAGGGAGGCACTCTCCGACTGGGCAGCTATCCCTGCGTGATCGCCGACGGAACGACCATGGCACGGTGCTACGGGAGCAAGGAGATCCGGGAGCGTCACCGCCACCGCTATGAGTTCAACAACGACTATCGGGAGCCTATGCAGGCGGCGGGCCTGACCATAAGCGGACTATCCCCCGATGGGAGGTTGGTGGAGGCCGTGGAGCTGCGCGACAGCCCCTTCTACGTGGGCGTGCAGTATCACCCGGAGTTCAAGAGCCGCCCCAACCGCCCCCACCCACTGTTTCAGGGCTTTCTTGATGCTGCATTGAAGGGCGATAAGTAATGGGGTGGCGGCGCAACGGAAGTATGGCCGTCATTCTGACCCGAGCTACTCCTCGGTATGCCGCGACCGTGTTTTTCGTAAAACTGCCTGTATCGGATATCCCTTTGCGCGGGCGAGGCCGCGCAAACCATGGACAGTTTCATGACGCAAGTGATGTGAAGCAATCGAAAAAAGAGGAGCGGACGGAGTATCCGTCCGCTCCTCTTTCAACCTTTCCGCGCATTTCCGCGTGTGGGTCAGAACCACCGGCACCGTCGGTGTGGGTCAACTTTCGATGGCAGAGGAATGGTCACATTTTGCGCTGCCGGAAACAATAAAAGGTATCGTGCCGAAGACATAGAGCCACCGGGCGGAGCGCAACGCTCCCGCCGGGTGGCTCGGCAGGTTTTGGCTGTTTTCCGTGTGGGTCAAGCGTTTATGACGCAAAGGAAGGGTGGACTTCTGACAGAGACAGTCCGAGCCGCTGCGCCCTGTCCCTCTCGTAGGTTACATCAGAATGGACATGACAGTCAAAAGAATCGCCAGAAATGCAAAGCTGATCCCGGAAAACAGGAGAAGAAAACTCTTTCCGCCATTGGGAACACGGCGCGTATATTCCCGAAATGTAATGAGACTTGCAAGAGAAGCCACCAGCGTCCCTGCACCGCCCACATTGACGCCAACCAGAAGAGCGCGGGCATCCTGCGTGAAGCGACTGAGCAGAATGGCGGCAGGGACATTGCTGATGATCTGGCAGGTGAGCGCGGAGATCAGCATCGTTCCATGGGACAAGAGGCGGGCGAACAGCACCCGGACCGATTCCATCCGGGCAAGATTGCCGGAAAAGGTGAAGAAAGCGGCGAAGGTAGCCAGCAGTCCCCAGTCTACGGTCTTCAATGCGTGCCGATCCAGAAACCAGAGTACCAGAACAATGACAGTCAGGCCAAGAACATAGGGTGCCAGCCGCAGCACCATGGCAACGGCTAAACAGAACAGTCCGCCATAGACGGCAGCCTGGCGGGAGTCTACTGTGACCTGCACTTCCGGCACGGAAAGCCGGTCTTTGGGAAATGCCAGGCAACACAAGAGAATGAGAACGGTAGACAGAATGAAGGGCGGCAGCATTGCCGAAAAGAACATCCTTGCGGAAAGATCGTAATAGCTGAAAAGATAAAGATTCTGCGGATTTCCGAAGGGTGTGATCATTCCGCAGAGATTGGCGGCGCAGTTTTGCAGAATGAACAAGAGCGCGGCGTGCTTTTCCTGGCCGGTAGAGGAAAGGACAAACCAGCCAAGCGGCAGAAATGTCAGCAAGTCGGTATCATTGGTCAGAAGCATAGACCCGAACATGGTGATGACCACCAGTGCTGTACATACGCCCCGAACCGTGGAAAAGGTGCGCACCATCCGCTGCGAAAGAGCGGAAAAGATCTGCAGGTCTCGCAGAGCACCTACCACCGCCAAAACACTAAACAGACAGGAAAGTGTTTTGAGGTCGTAATAGCCTAAGTAGTCCCTGTCGGGAGGGACAAAGAACGCCGTTGCAGCCGCAGCCAGCAGTGAAATGGCCAGCATAGCATTAGTACGGCACCAGCATTGAATCTTGCGCATAAAAAAATCCCTTTCGCGTGAATATTTCCGTGAAGAAGATAACACATTTCGGGATGATTTACAATGAAGTTCTATTAACCCGGAAGACACCAAGCGGCAACGCAAATCGGCGCATATTTTGCGCTGCTGGAAACAATGAAAGGGTATCAAAACGAAGAAATAGAGCCACCAGCGGAGAGCAACGCTTCCGCCAGGTGGCTCTGCAGGTTTTCGGTATGTTTCCCGCGTGGGGGGCAAAATGTGGGTCAGGTGGAGGAAGCGGAGAGGGTGTTCTGGGGAATACAGGAGTTCTCCTCCTGTTGTTTCGTCCAAGCGACAAGGGTCACTGCCTCTACAAAAAGCGCTCTTTTTTGTTGCTGCGTAATAGTGGATGCCAAATTACTGGCAAATATCAAACAGCAACTCCGTGTAGGCCACACTATCTTCGGAGGGCAGTGAAAAACATCCTTCGGCCTGCGCTGCCACCCTGACCCACAGATTAAATTGGTCAAAAAGTAAAGAAAAAGTCCTGCTTTCGATAGAAAGTAGGACTTTTTGGAGCTGCTGGGCGGATTCGAACCGCCGACCTCATCCTTACCAACCGATTTTTGATGATTTTTATAATAATTTCCGTTTGTTTTTAGTTGTTTTTGTTCCGAACAATGTTGTTTTCAGAACTTTCGAGAAGTGCGGCCTCCGTTGTTTCCACGCCTGTCTGTGGTGAAACTGTGGTCAACCAGCGATTTGTGCAGACAGCGCCTGCGCAAATCGCATCGACTCAGTGCCGCAGATAACACCGCAACTTCTTCGAAAGTCGATATAGTCATCAGGAGGTTGGTATCATAATTTGATACCAACCTCTTTGCCAAAACAGGCGTAATGGCTCATCCATATTTTGGGCCGCTGTAATCAATAAGAGTTAATCCTCAATCGCGGAATCCTCCACCGACTGCTCCAACATGAGGAAACGATCAAAGTCGCTCTCGTAGAGTCGATCCTGAATAATTCGATATTTCTCAAACTCTGTTTCGGCATGAAGCTTTGCCTGCTCCGCGCTGATTTTACCGGGTCCCGTCAGCAGTTCGTTTCCGTTAAACTCCAAGAACCCGTCCAGACGCTTCGCCCAATCCTCCATACTCATAGGAATTTTGCGTTCAGCCTGAAGCTCGGCATAGTCCAAATAGAGAGACACAATCCGCTCCAGATATGACATTTCCTTTTCGCTCAAATAATTCTTGGCTACGGTCACATCAGCCTTTACGATTTTCCCGTCTGGTGCATTTTCCCAGGTTGCCAGCCCCATGTGTTCTTTCGCCGCATCAGCCCGCTCCACGATCAGCTCTGCCGCTGTGTGGCGATGAACGGCATAATGCAGTTTGTTCTGCACGGTCTGGAAAAACAGACGAGTGGTCCTTGCATCCTTGTCGTAGTCGAAAGCTGTAGCGTAGAGGTCCGTGACCTTTTGATAGAATTTCCGCTCAGACAGCCGGATTTCACGGATGTACTGGAGCTGACGCTCAAAGTATTCATCCGTAAACATATGTCCTTTTTTCAGGCGTTCTTTATCCATGGTCCAGCCTTGGATGGTATGGTCTTTCACGATCTGCCCCGCCCATTTGCGAAACTGTACCGCACGGGGATTGTTGACCTTAAATCCAACAGCAATGATCATTTGAAGCGTGTAATGTTTCAGTTCTCTGTTGACCTGTCGCCCACCCTCGGCTTGAACTATCCGGAAATTCCGGATAGTTGCCTCCTCCGACAGTTCGTGGTCGTCATATATTTTCTTAATGTGCTCATTAATTGTGCGAACGTCAACATCGTAAAGCGCTGCCATCATCTTCTGCGTCAGCCAGATATTCTCATCCTCATAACGCATCTCAAAACTTTCGTCACTGTCGCCGGTGGAGGCCACAAAGGTCAGATATTCTGCGGCAGAACTGCGAAGCGCCAACTCTTTTCTCTTGAGATTCTTATCCATTTTATTGTCACTTCTCCTCAATTCATGTGCTGTATCTATAAATAAAAACAAATACCGTCGCTCTCTAACGTGCCATTTTATCCTATCGAATCAACATATCAAAGTCGCAACTCTTTTGAATGTTCGAAATATGCATTTCCACATTGATTCCAGATACGGATCTTAGTCTTACCACACCATAAAGGCAAATTGGCAACTGCTGGTTATTCTTGTACCGTTTATCAGGAGTGCCATTTTTATTCACGTACCGCCATGTCTACCCAACAACCTGGGCATCTTTCGACACAAGATCTGACTCGACAAAGTCTACCGAAGATACTTGAATCTGAAGATCATCGTAGTTTACAGCGCCCACCTTTGTACAACGAATGATGAAAACTTTGTCGGATAGGATCAGCAGGGTTTCTTTCTTAAGTTCGATTTGGATCAGATCCACATTGGTCTTCAAATAGTACGGAGATGCTTTCTTAACCGTACAGGGAACTCTGTTTAGTTGTCTTCTTTCTTTTCTTCGGCATCAAGGACTTTCGTCAGAAGCCGCTCAACAGCCATAGTCATTGTTTGTCCCTTATCCTCTGCATACGCCTGAAGCCGCTCATAGACGCTTCTCTCGATGCGGTAGCAGATGGGGACGCTATCCTTTTTCTGTCTTGGCATTCGGACTCACCTCTCATCCAATTCCAAAGAATCTATCGAAGAATGCAACCAGCTTCTCCGTAACGACCTGTTTCTTCTCTGCACGATTTCCTCCGCCAAAGCGTGACATAGGCGGCAAAAGACCGTCAATCTCCGTGCCGGTCATCTTAATGGCACCGTCGCGGAAGGCGTTTGCCATGAACTGCCTCGTTTCCGCATCCTTCAGGCGTTCCTCCGCTATCAGTGCCGCAAGCTGCGTTTCCTTTTCGACGGCGACAAAATCGTGCCACGCATTGACCACATCATCCACGTCATTGATACCGGCGAGGAACCCTTGGATAAGGGCCTTCTTGCTGCGGAGCTCAGAGCTTGACTCCACAGCCTTCTGAATGGCGATGGCGATTTCCTTATTCTTGCCATGGCTGTCACGGTATTTTTGCATGAGCATAAGGATATAGTCGATGTTGATTTCAATTTGCTTGATAAGCTCGATTTCAAACACTACATCGTCCGTGATGTCCTCTTTCTCATGCTCGGAGCGGCCACGCCATTCGTCATACAGGTCTTGATAGCGGCCCATATAGTCCTGCATATCGCGTTCGGAGAGTATCTCCATGCCTTTGAAATCATCGAAGGCGACCAGCAGATTCCGCATCCGCAGGATGGCTCCAAACAACCGGATAAATGCCTTTTGGCGAGTCTCACCAATGATACGCACATCGGTAAGGGGGAAGTCCTGCTGCAAGGTGGCAATCAAGTCCACATATCCCTCGTTGTACTTACCCTTTTCATCCGTGTAGCCATTGTAATAGTCGGAAAATGGGTGCAGCGTCACGACCCCATTGGTCGTAGCATCGCTGAAACGCGCTATGGCGGCGTCTGTACGCTTTTGCAGATTGCGGAAGCATACGATATTGCCAAAGGTCTTTATAGAGTTCAGAATGCGGTTTGTGCGCGAAAACGCCTGCAAAAGCCCGTGCATCTTCAGGTTCTTATCCACCCACAGCGTATTGAGCGTGGTGGCGTCGAAGCCCGTCAGGAACATATTGACCACAATAAGCAGGTCGAGCTCCTTGTTCTTCATCCGCAGGGATACATCCTTATAGTAGCTCTGGAAATTATCGCTATCGGTGCTGTAATTGGTGTGGAACATCAGATTATAGTCGCGGATAGCCATATCGAGGAAATCGCGTGAGCTCTGGTCCAGTGCGGAGGTATCTTCGGGGTTTTCCTCGTCCAAGATGCCGTCCGCTTCTACCTCATTTGCCCCATAGCTGTAAATCAGCGCGACACGCAGCTTTTTGCTGGGGTCGGCATCCATCTGCCGCTTGAACTCTTCATAATAGAGCTTGGCCGCTGTGATGGAGGATACGGCAAAGATGGAGTTGAAGCCGCTGACACGCTGCTGGCGTTTGATTTCCTCCACATCGTTCTGCCGCTTGGCGGAGGCCACCTCGCCGATATTTTGCAGCACATTGAATGTATAGGTCTTCTCGTTGCGGTAGGTTTTCTGATTGAATCTTTCCAGTATGTACGTTGTAACATCAGTAATGCGCTCAGGCGTGAGGTAGGTTTCCTCGCGCTTGATGTCCCACACCGGTTTGTCGTCAATGTCCGGCTCCTCCTTCATCGTCTGCACATAGTCCACGCGGAACGGCAGCACATTTCTGTCGTTGATAGCGTCCACGATGGTATAGGCGTGAAGCTGGTCGCCAAAGGCCTGCTCGGTGGTTCGCAGGGTCGGGGTCTTGCCGCTGCCGGCGTTGTCCGTAAAGATAGGCGTGCCCGTAAAGCCGAACAGGTGGTATTTCTTGAAATAGTGGGTAATGGCAAGGTGCATTTCACCGAACTGGCTGCGGTGGCACTCGTCAAAGATGATGACCACCTGCTTATCTGCCAGCGGATGACCGGCGTTTTTCTTGATGAACTTTGCCAGCTTCTGAATGGTGGTAATGATGATTTTGGCGTTGGGGTCCTCAAGCTGCCGCGTCAGAATAGCCGTGGAGGTGTTGCCGTTGGCCGCGCCCTTTTCAAAGCGGTCGTACTCCTTCATGGTCTGATAGTCCAAGTCCTTGCGGTCCACCACGAACAGCACCTTGCTGATATGCGGCAGGTCTGCCACGAGCTGGGCTGTTTTGAAGCTGGTCAGCGTTTTGCCGGAGCCGGTGGTATGGAAAATGTACCCGCCGCCCTGCACCGTGCCGTACCACTTATAGTTGGTGGCGATTTCAATGCGGTTGAGGATGCGCTCCGTGGCGACAATTTGATAGGGGCGCATCACCAGCAGCAAATCCTCCGAGGTAAAAACGCAATACCTCGTCAGGATATTCAGTATCGTGGCCTTGGCAAAGAAGGTCTTGGTGAAGTCCATCAGGTCGGGGATGATGTGGTTTTTGGCATCTGCCCAGAACGACGTAAACTCAAAGCTGTTGCTGGTCCTGCCGCGCTTCCGTACCGCAGCGGCGTTGAAATCCTTAATATGCCCCAAGCGTGTGGTGTTGGAATAATATTTCGTATTCGTTCCGTTGGAGATAACGAATATCTGCACATAGTCAAAAAGCCCGCTGCCCGCCCAAAAGCTGTCGCGCTTATAGCGGTTGATTTGGTTGAACGCCTCGCGGATAGCCACGCCCCGCCGCTTCAGCTCCACATGGATGAGGGGCAGCCCGTTGACGAGGATGGTCACATCGTAGCGGTTGTCGTGCGCCGCGCCCTCCGCCTGAGAGACGGTATATTGGTTGATGACCTGCAGCGTGTTGTTGTGGATGCATTTCTTATCCAGCAGCCGAATGTTCTTCGATTCGCCGGTATCCCGCTTGAACGCCTGCGCCGTGTCGCCATCCTGTATCCGGCGGGTCTTTTCCTTGATGCCCTCGTTGGCGTTGGCGATGCTCTGCTGGAAGAACCGTTCCCATTCACCATCGGTAAACTGGTAGTTGTTCAGCTTTTCCAACTGCGTGCGGAGGTTGGCGACAAGGTCCGCCTCAGTATGGATGGGCAGGTAAGTATAGCCTACCTCGCACAGCAGGCGGATAAACTCCTTTTCCAGTTGCGCCTCGCTCTGATAACTGTCCGAACGCCGCGTTCCCGGCGTATATTCCGCCACCACGGTGCTCTCGGTGGTAGACGCGATGATGTTATATTGGCTCATGTGGGAACTCCTTTCGTGCAAGGGTCATGCGCCCAATTCCTTAAACGTCAGCAGCTTGTCCCGATAGTATTCGTACTGCTTTTGCCGCGCTTCAATCTCGGCAGGGAGACCGATTTTCAGGTCAGAACAGATAGCATCGAAGTTGTCCAGAACATTTGCAATTCTATCCTGTACCGTTCTTGCCGGAACAGGGACTTTCACTTCATTCAATCTTGCAACAGATAGACCCGGTTGAGCTCCTGCGGTTTTGTACTGGTTCAAATCAGCATTAACAAGTAGGTGATACAAAAATCTGCTGTTGAAAAAGCCCTTATCTGTGACCACAACTGCGTGCTCTGTGGCGTAATAGGAGCCAGTCGCAAAACAAATATTTCCGCACAGAGCTCCTTGCCGTCCAACAATCGGCTTGTCACCTGATTCATTGGATGTGCTCACGTAGCCCCTTAGACCGTTTGCCCCATAGCACGGAATGGGATTTTCTGCCGTTTGAGTGTCAGAAATCAGGTATGCAGAAACTGCTTTACCAGATTGAAGATTGCAAACCTCGCCAAGCATCCTCCATACGACATCACTTGTCGCCCCCCCCCGGACATCGCCGAAGGTCAGCAGCTTATCCCGATAATACTCATACTGCTTCTTACGGGCAGTTAGTTCGGCGGTAAGACTGGCTTTAAGTTGTTCCGTCTGTTCAGTAAAGTCATCCAGTATGCGAACAATTTCACGCTGAACTTCAATGGGCGGGAGGGGAACAATTATCTCGTCCAAAGCATTTCTTGATAACCTCGGAATGCTGGCTTTCCGTACTTTTGACCTTAGAACCTCTTGTTTGTGTAGCAGGATATGATAAATGTAGCGATTAGAGACTTCTTCGGGGCAAACTACGGAAAAACAATCATCAGCCGCCCAAAACGATTCTTTACTATATCCAATCTCGCCAGCAGCTCCCGCCATAATAATGAATGTTGTATTAGCCGGATAGTTACATTCAGTGTGATAGCCCAGCGGAATAAGGCTGTTTTGATAAACGGGAAACCCATTTATTTGAGAAAGCTGGCTTTTCACAACTCGCTTTCCTCGTTCAATGGAAACAGCATTTTTCAATTTTTTATACTCCACCCCATCCGGGCAAAGTTGCTGTATCAATTCGTTTAGCTTACTCATCCGAAGCACCTCTAAACTTTAACTCAAAGGACCGTGCCAGTACATTCTGGATGCTGTCGTTATTCGCGTCTATCTCCGCTTGCTCTCTAAGTCTAAATGAAGCTATTTTTTCCGGAGTCCATTGATAGCTACTGTAGTTTTCCTCAATAGCGGTTAGTATCTGTATAATCGGAGGGAGGCTTTTCTTCTTATGTTTTTTGAAATATGCTTCAACAATTTTTTTGCTACTCGCTCTCGTCAGCCGCGTGCTATATCTGCTTTGAATCATATCCTCTTTTGCCCGTAGGATTTCTTCCAAGGGATACTCCGCAACAATTCTCTCATCCTCGCGGAAAGAAAATGCTCGTTTGCTTTTGTGTGCAGGAATACTTATCCCATTTGGAACTAAATACGCCTTATCGCTTATTCCGTCCCCATCCCAACGATGGCAAAAATAGTGTCTAACATAGTGCTCAATATGATGGGTGTCCTTGCAACTATCACAAAGAATTTCTTCGCTAATAATCGTTGTTTCAGACCGCCCCCAGTCGTCATCCCTTCTGTATGCACGCCTTTCAACCACACCTTTACCGCAAGCGCACTCAGAAAGCTCCGTATAATCAATTCTGTCCCAACTCATAATTACCCCTCAATCTCCTCAATAATCCTCTGAATCTCCGCCCGCAGGACATTCTCCCGCGCCACGATTTCCTCGATTTCCGCATTCAGCTTCACGATGTCAATGACCTCGCGGGTGTCCTCCGGCTCCACATAGGTGCTTACGGAGAGGTTGTACTCCTGCTCCTTGATTTCCTCATAGGCGGCGCGGTGGCAGATGTGGGGAACATCCTCACGGGCTGTGAAATAGTCCACGATGTGGCTGATGTTCTCCGCCGTCAGCTTGTTGTTGTTCGTGACCTTGATGCACTCCTTGGAGGCGTCAATAAACAGCGTTGAATTGTCAGGCTTATTCTTTTTCAGCACCATGATACAGGTAGCAATAGGAGTTCCGAAGAACAGGTTACTGGGAAGTTGGATAATGCAATCAACAAAGTTGTTGTCGATAAGGTATTTGCGGATTTTCTGCTCCGCGCCGCCACGGTACATGATACCGGGGAAGCAGACGATAGACGCCGTTCCGTTGTTGGCGAGCCACGACAGCGAGTGCATCACAAAGGCAAGGTCGGCCTTGCTCTTGGGCGCCAGCACACCGGCAGGCGAAAAACGGGGGTCGTCAATAAGCAGGGCGTTTTCGTCTCCGGCCCACTTGATGGAATAGGGCGGATTGGACACGATGAGTTCAAAGGGCTCATCGTCCCAATGCAGCGGATTGGTCAGCGTGTCATCGCAGGCGATGTCAAACTTATCGTAACCCACATCATGCAGGAACATATTGATGCGGCACAGGTTATAGGTGGTGATGTTGATTTCCTGCCCGTAGTAGCCGATACGGACACCCTCCGGCCCCAGAATCTTGGTGGCCTTCAGCAGCAGGGAGCCGGAGCCGCAGGCAGGGTCATAGACCTTATTCACCTGCGTCTTGCCCACCGTACCCAGCCGCACCAGCAGCTCGGACACCTCACTGGGTGTGTAGAACTCGCCGCCGCTCTTGCCGGCGTTGGAGGCGTACATGGTCATCAGGAACTCATACGCATCGCCGAAGGCGTCTATCTGGTTGTCCTTGAACTCGCCCAGCTTCATCTCGCCGATGCCGTTGAGCAGCTTGCAGAGCTTCTCGTTGCGCTTGGCGACAGTCGCGCCCAGCTTGTTGCTGTTTACATCGAAATCATCGAACAGACCCGCAAAGCTGGCCTCGGAGAAAGACCCCTTGGCAGATTCCTCGATATGGGTAAAGACCTTTTCCAGCGTTTCGTTGAGGTTTTCATCCTGTGCAGCCCGCTGCCGGACATTACAGAACAGCTCGGAGGGCAGCATAAAAAAGCCCTTCGAGTTTATCATCTCGTCCCGAATCTCCTCCGCCACGCTGTCGGGCAGCTTGGCATAATCAAAATCTTTGTCACCGGCATCTATTTCCCCGGCATTTATGTAGGAAGCCAGATTTTCAGAGATGTAGCGATAAAACATGGTGCCAAGAACATAGCTCTTGAAGTCCCAGCCATCTACGCTGCCGCGCAGCTCATCCGCGATATTCCAAATCGCACGGTGCAGCTCATCGCGTTCCTGTTCTCTCTTTATGTCCGCCATGGTCGTTCTCCTTTTCGCTGTACTCTTTACAGCAATTATAACAAATTAACTTCTTTTGGCAACTATCCCGCTTGGTCAAATTACTGTTTCCAGTATACTCCCTTTTGTTGTAAAAAAACAATAATTATATTGCAGATTCAATCTATATTTTAGAAAATTTGTTCGAAAAAACGCAAAATGCCCTATTGCATAAATCAGACATTTGTGCTATTCCATGGACGCGGTATACCAAAAGTAAATAGCGTAGCGTTTACCAAGCCGCTGAGTGCAGTCGCCCCGAAATACGGCTCCCCCGTTTCCTCAGAACCCACAAAAACAAAGTACGATTATTCTATTGGTAGCAACAGCCATAACTCCCTTTTCCGCATGGACAATCTTAACTCAAAGTAGCAGTGCAATATTCTGCGCTGCTGAAGACAATAAAAAGCACTCGAGGCTGGTTATCTTAACCTGCCTCGAGCATTTTTCATTTCCCGTATTTCTCTTTCAAACTCTGGTGTCCCTGTTGGTCACGGCGGCGCAGCTCCTCTGCAGAAAAGATCTTCCACTGGGGTCCCTCATCGTTCAGGTTCAGATGCGCATAAGATTCCGGATAATACCGCTCCGGGTCAAAAGTAAAGTCCTTTGCAACAAGCCGCTGCCACATACTTGGCCCATCGGGCAGGTCGATC
>Ga0129314_1001818_pt1 | contig 13488 bp, 9 predicted proteins | sample O1111metagenome_FD_94431 | JGI IMG/M metagenome (GOLD analysis project Ga0129314, IMG submission 94431) | Orangutan individual fecal microbial communities from fecal samples from Wisconsin, USA - O1111 metagenome | ecosystem: Host-associated > Mammals > Digestive system > Large intestine > Fecal...
AAGTTCGCAGCGCTGCTGTCTCACACAACCCGCAGCGTAACACGCGAGATTAAAGATGGCTTTGTTTCAGTTCCCAAGGGCTGTTACATCCAGCTCGAAAAGAAAGCTGCTAAGTACATATTGGACAATATCCGCGCATCCTACGGCAATACCGCCGGGCTGGTATCTCGTGTTGCGTCCTTTACCGAGGATAGCGGCTTGGAGCTAACTCTGGCAAATTTCCTGGACTACTATCATCTGGACCCCAGAGCAATCTATAAGTTCTCGTCCTTCTCCCGCATCTGCGCCAGAGCCGACGTAATCGAGGACTTTACTGAGCCACTGGAAGACACATTGACGAAGGCATTCGCACGGCTTGCGGTGATTGACTCCCGGCGTTGGATCTTGTTCCTTCTGGATATTCTGCCGCGACTGGACAACGTGGATTTTGCTGCCCTCACAGACACGGAAAAGCGGATGCTGCAGATGTTCTACATCACCGTTTGGGGTAAGGCTGCAGAGGATTGGAACAGTGAAGAAGTGCTGGGCAATCTCTACGCCCTGTCGGACAGCACTACAATGCTGGGTGAGCTGATTAGCTTGCTTCAGTATCGTTTTGATCAGATTGACTTTATCGACGAGCCGGTGGAGTTGGACTTTGATTGTCCGCTGGATCTGCATTGTACCTATACCCGTGACCAGTTGCTGGTGGCCATGGACTTTATGAAGCCCGCTACTGTACGTGAAGGCGTCAAATGGCTGCCGGACAAACAGCTCGATGTATTCTTCGTGACACTCAACAAGGCCGACAAGGACTATTCGCCCACGACCATGTACAACGACTACTCCATCAATGAGAGCCTGTTTCATTGGCAGAGCCAAAGCACGACAGCAGAGGATTCCCCCACTGGTCAGCGCTATATTCATCATGTAGAGTGTGGCAGCAAGATACTGCTGTTTGTCCGTGAATTCAAATCCGACCGTGTAACCGGCGGCGCTGAGGCATACACCTACCTTGGTACAGCAAGCTATGTTAAGCACGAAGGCTCCCGACCGATGAATATTACATGGCAGCTGGACCGTCCTATTCCGGCGAAGTTCTTGAAGAAAACGAACAAATTAGTGGTGGGATAATTCCTTAAATCCAAGTTCTCGCGCCGTAGCAAACAGGCATGCTTCTCCCATTGTGCATCAGCACCCAATCGGTATCATATTCCAGCCGAACATTGAGCCACTCACCGTTTATAAGGCAGCAAAAGCAATCACCACAATGTAACCCACCGTACAAACTGCCCGTATCCAGTGCGATATCCGGTCTATCCTGGTTCCAAATCAATAATCCTGTCATAGCGGTCTCCTATAGGAGGATATTCATGAAGTTTTTTGAAGCAGTCCCTAGCGATCTTTTTTCACCTTTGGCGTCACCAAACCGTGCGCTTTATGCTGATGCGTTAGATGTCCTCTATGCCGCCTATCGAGAGAACCTGAAAATTCCGGAGGACATGCTGTATTCCATGTTGCGTAGCCGACTGGAGCAGCAGCTGGCAGACGCCACTTTTGAAGGCGAAGACATTGATGAGGAAGAATTGCGGGATATCTCTGGGCGTGCCCGTTTTCTAATTCGTAAGCTGTGCAGCAAAGGCTGGTTCGAAAAAGAGCGCGGTGATGACTTTGAAGAGTACATTACCGTCCCCAGCTACAGCAGCCGTCTACTGGAATTGTTTCACCAGCTCCGGGATGACAGCCCTATCAGAGGCTACTCCTATGTGTTCGGAACCTATTCCACGCTGAAAGTGGCCCATGAAAGCGGCAGTATCTATGACAAAATGGCTGCCATTTATGGTGCCTATGATAACACCCAGGCGCTGATAAATTTGTTACAAATGGTCTACCACAACGTGAAACACTACTTTCAAATGCAGATTGACATGCAGGAGGTCAATGAGGTATTAGCTTCTCACTTTAATGATTTTGGGCAAAAAGTGATAGAGGCGTACATCCGGCCTCTGAAAATCAAGGATTCTGTGCCAAAGTATCGCGTTCCTATCCAATCCGTTCTGAAAAACTGGGCAGAAGATGACGCTCTGCTACTCGCCATGGCGAATGCCGCCCTACAGGATAAACGCGGTGAAACGCTAGAATACTGCCGGGCTGACTTGCTCCGGAAGATATTCTGGATTGAGGAGCGCTACGACAATCTGGAACACGACTATTTGGATGAGATCGATGCGCAGGTCCGGCGTTATACTAGAGCTGCAACGCAAAAGGTTGAGAACCTAACGAATCGAGATCAAAATGTCCGTGGAAATCTGAACACCTTACTCGCAGCATTGTCTCGAAACCACCGAGCATCCGAACTGGTAGATCAGATACAGCCAGCGTTTCATCTTTATGAACAGTCATTCTTGTCCGAGAAGAGCCTTTGGTACCGCAAGCGCCCTGGAAAACGGGCAAAAGCGGCTCCAGTTTTTATACAGGATACAACGCCGGACTCCGAATCCGCCGCTCAGGCAGCGCAACTGCTGCGCTCTGAATATGGCCGAGCTGCCATTGCCGCTTATGTGCAGGGTTGGCTAGGCGAATCGGATGTCTGCTATTCCAAAGATTTGGCAATTCGAGATGACAAGGACTATATCATGAGTCTGCTGGCTGTTCTGACCAGCGGCGACCCTTCGGTGAATCATCAGATAAAAGAGCTGGTCGGCTCCTTTCATGAAAACGGTTATTCTATCCCCCAGATGCAAATCAGCCGGAAGGAGAAGAAGAAATGAACTTCGATTTCATTAATGGAGCAACATCAAAAGAACTGGAGCAATTCAAATCCGTCTGTAATCAGCTGCTTAGCCGTACATATATTGTCCGGACACTGTATCATCCTGGAAAAGGACGAATCAACAATCCAGATTATACCTTTCTGTCAATCCATTATGAAGCAGTACAGGAATATCTCAGTCTCTTAGACTGGAACCTGCGCAGGGATGATCTGAACGGCTATTTCTATGTATTGAATACTGACGAGGCAAACCGCTGCAATTTAAATAAAAAGGAGACGGCAATCCTGTTGGCGCTTCGAATGATCTACGATGAGAATCAGGAACGACTGGGACTGGAGCAGGATGCCATTTGCACAGTTCGAGATGTGCTGGAAAAGGTAGTTACAGATTACGCCATCCTCCCGGCCAAGCCCAACATGGATGAGGTCAAACGTGCACTGACACTGCTGGAGAATCACTCTGTCATTCAGCGCATCGAAGGGAAGTTCAACCAGAGTAGCTGCAAGTTTGCCATCTTACCCACGGTACTGGCCGCTGTTTCCAGTGAAAAGCTGAACGATGTGGTGTCCGTACTGCGAAAGGAGGAAGACGCCGATGAAGAAGCTGAAGAAGATCTTGCTGATTAACTGGCTGTACTTCAGCAAGGAACTCATTGAGGTGGGTGACGTCAACTTCCTGACAGGCAAGAACGGCGCCGGCAAATCCACTGTAATCGACGCTTTGCAGATTGTGCTGTTGGGCGAGACTAATGCCCGCAACTTTAATCAGGCAGCCAACGAGAAATCTCAACGCACATTGGACGGTTATCTTCGTGCGGATATGGACGAAAACAATCCTTATTCTCGCCGTGGAAAGGACTTTTCCACCTATATTGCTTGCGAGTTTCAGGATGAGGTGGGAGGCAGCAGCTTTGTGACGGGCGTTGTGTTCGATTGCCGCAGTGATGGCAGTAAGCAGGATCGGTTTTTCATTTATGTAGGCACTTTGCCAGAAAATTGTTTCATTGAAAATGGTGAAGCAATGGAAACTTCTGCCCTGCGTCGATTTTTGAAGCAAAATTACACTAAGGCGGAAATCTATGACAGTCAGAAGGAATACCGCAGAAATATGCTGTCCCGTTGGAACGTCCACAACGAGCAGGTTCTCCGGATGATGAAAAAGGCGGTATCCTTCCGTCCGATTGTAGATATTCAGAAGTTTATTACAGAGAATATCTGCGATATTCCAGATAAGCCTGACATTGAGGCCATGCAGCAGAATATCCGAGATTACAAACGCCATGAACAGTTGGCGCAGCGCCAGGAAGAAAAACTGGCGGCTTTACAGGAAATTGCCAAGCTCTATCGAGAAATGAATCAATCCGTTGACCGCTGGCGGGTGCAGTCTTTTCTAGTGCTTTGGTCAGAAAAAGAGGTAGAGCAATCCCAGATTGATCGGCTGGAACTGGAAAAGCAGGACCACCACTCCGAACTTGCCGCAACAAAAGACTGCATTGCGGCTCTCTCCTCACAGATTGCGCAGAAAGAAAGCCGTAGGCGTGAGCTCGATTTGGCCTGTGCCCAGAGCAGTGTTTTTCAGGAGGAAGAAAAACTTCGCAACCGCAAGCAAGCTCTGCTGGAGGAACAAAAAAAGCTCCTCCAAGAGCTTCAGAACCTGGCATTGGAGATCAAGCGAGAATCTTTACGTCTGAATAGTCTGTGCACCGATGTTCTGGAATGGGCTGTAGAAGAGATGCTTACACCTGTGCAGGAAGCTGCCGAAGCAGCGCGCAAAGCATATGCACTCTTTACTGATAGCGACTATGAAATCTTCTCCCATTCACTGGCGCCATTTGAATATGCACAGCATGCTGCCGCCGAACTTTCCGATGCCATTCGGAATACAGCACACAAAGTAGAGGATCGTCTAGCCGTGCTCAAAGAGCAAGAGGACCAGAAACGCACAGCGCTGGAGAATCTGCGAAAGAATATCAAAGACTACCCGCGTGGTCTATTGCAGTTCAAAGCGCGGCTTGCTGCAGAACTAGCGCGTCAGATAGGGCGTTCTGTTCGGATTGATATTCTTGCCGATGTTTTGGAAATTGCGGATGAACACTGGCGTGGTGCGGCAGAGGGATATCTGAACACGCAGAAATTCTATCTGCTGGTGGACCCGGCTTGTTATAAAGAGGCCTTGTCCATTTATGACCAGATCAAACAGGAGCCTGGTTTCCGCTCTTTCGGTCTTGTGGATATCGGCAAGCTGCGAGAGAGGGAAACAATCCGTCCTCTGGATAACAGCCTTGCCAAGCAGATTGAGACTACCAGCGATCTGGCACGCAGCTATATTGATTACCTGCTGGGTCATGTGGTGTGCTGTGCCAAGGCAGAGCAATTACGGAACTATAAAACCGCTATTACGGCGGAAGGTATGCTTTACCAGGGCTATGTTGCCCGTTCGCTTCGCCAGGAGCTAATGGAGGACGCTTTTATCGGCCGCCGTGCTGTGTCCTTGCGCATAACCCGGCTGCAAGAAGAACTGGTTCAGTTGAAGGAGGAGCTCAATCACTGGACCCCTATCCATCAGCTCTTGTCCCGGCAGAAAGAGCCCCTGTTCACCCAATATTTTGTCCAGGCAACCGTGGTGCAGCGGCAAGCAGACTACCTGCGTGGACTGGAGATCACCGGAGAAATTTCCAATATTGACGACCAGCTTTCCCACCTGGACCTGCTGTGGCTGGATGAGCAGCGTCGAACCATCTCTGTACTCGGCGATGAGATTTTGGCGCTAAACAAAGAAAAGGAACAAAAAATTGGACAAGAAGGTCAGCTCAAAGAGCGTATCCGTCAGCTGGAATATGAGGTGTTGCCGGACCACTATCAGCGGCTGACCGGCATCGAAGACCACTTGCAAGAGGAGTTCCCTCTTGAGTATCAGGAAAACACGGGCATTCCCAGATATCGACAGGAGCTCTCTCGCCTAAAAAGGGCAGATATTGTTCATAAAAACTTCAGTGACCGCCTGTCCCAGAGTGTCAATGAACGGGAAGCCGCACGGCGGAAGCTGTTTACCGCGAGAAGGGATTACACCGACCGATTCAAGCCCTGCTCCTTCCGTGTGGAGGCCATGGACAATGATGAATTTGAGGCGGAGCAGCGCTTGTTGGAAGAGAGTGAACTGCCCAAGTACAGGGAGAAGATCAAGGCTGCCCGTGAGAGCGCCATGGAACAGTTCCAGAACGATTTTCTTGCCAAGCTGAAATCCAGCATTGACCAGGTGCAGGATCAAGTGAAGAATCTGAATCGGGCATTGCGTCAGGCACAGTTCGGAACAGATAGCTATCAGTTCCGTGTAGAGCGGAATCCGGACTATGCGGAATACTATGATATGATTATGGCGCCGGAGCTGATGGAAGGCGATATGGGCCTGTTTGCCCTGCCTTTCCAGGAGAAATACGGTCCTCTGATTGAGAAACTGTTCAGCCAGATCACTATGGCAGATGACACTCAGCTCAACGCCAGAAAGCAGAGTGAGCTACAGGAAAATATCCAGCGCTATACGGATTTCAGAACCTACCTAAAATTTGACTTGGAAACCACAGACCAAAATGGCTCCAAACAACTTCTTTCTCAAACTCTGAACACCAAATCCGAAGGCGAGACTCTGACACCGTTCTATATTGCTGTGTTGGCATCTTTTGCGCAGCTGTATCGGGTCAACGACGCCTCCAGTTTCGGGAATACAGTGCGTTTGGTTGTATTCGACGAGGCGTTTAATAAAATGGACAGCGACCGTATCATAGAAAGTGTCCGGCTTCTGCGAAAAATGGGCTTGCAAGCCATTATTTGTACACCGCCGGACAAGGTTTCGGATATTATGCCCATCGCAGATCGCACGCTGTTGGTTGATAAAAACAAGTATCAGATGCACATTCTGCCCTTCGGCAAGGAGATTGCGCAATGAGTGAGAGAAATATCATCCTGAACCGGCTGCTGGATAAATACGAAAACAGCAAGCATCTTTCAGAACCCGGAACTTCTCTGCGGCGTGTAATGCTGAGAGTGGTTAAGAAAGAGTTCCCGGAATATGACTATGAGGACGCAGCCACCCGAGATGTTTACAACGCGGTGGCTCTGGAACTTGAAAGTCAACAGCTGGTACATTTGGAGTGGATAAAGGACCGTCCCCTGCTTTCTGCTGTCGTTCTGAATTTAAACCAGGTAATGCGGTGTTATGATTTGGCAGGAAGAGTGCATCCCAAAGTTCGAGCAACCCATGTAGCATCTCTTGTATCTGATAGTCTAGAAGGCGTTGTCGTACCATGGATTACAGCTTGGCGGGACGAAATTTGCACAGAAGCTCAGGAGCATATGAAAGTACCATCTTTCTGCAAAGACGACGATTATTTGCTGAATGCTCTGCTTTATTCCTTTCAAGAATACGCCGCCTTGTCCGGAAGCATAACCATGCGCGCCTTCAGCAGTAAATGCTTTCATGACACGAAGTATTTTGAACGAAATGTACGGGAAACATTTCTGCGCATTGCGAGAAAGTATGATACAGGATTAGCCCAGTCCTGCGAGGAATCTGAGCTGGGTGAACGGGAGCAGCTGGCGTTTTTAGGAATCTATGCCCGACCCGAGCTCTACGAACTTGCTGGAAATTGCACTATTCAGACACATCAAGGCAACATTTATATCGGCGCGGCTACTCCGCATGGTCTTGCGTTACCCAGCACTTTGGTAGATACAATTGCCGGAATTGACCTGAGGTCCATACAATGTGTAACGTTTATTGAGAATAAGACCAATTATGATGAATATCTGATATCTGAGAGACAGCCGGAAGAGCTCGTCATCTTTCATGGTGGTTTCCTCAGCCCACAAAAGCGAAAGCTATTCGCATTGATTGGCGATGCAGCGTCTGCATCTATCAAAGTACAGTTCTGGGCAGATATTGACATAGGTGGTTTCCGAATGTTTGAACATTTGCAAAGTCTGATTCCCCATTTACAACCCATGCGCATGTCTGGAAACTTTGTAGAAAAATACCATCAGAATGGCCTTGTGCGTCCGGAGAAATACTTATCCAAATTAAAAACAGATATGCAGGATGGAGAGTACCCGTTGTTTGTGGATGCAATTAACGAAATTCTGAAGTATGGAGTCACGATTGAGCAGGAAATTTTTCTGAACTAATACGAGAGGAGACCTTAGTGGGCCAGATAAAATACAATAAACTTGTCCGCGACCGTATTCCGGAAATTATCGAAGCATCGGGAAAGAACTGCGTGGCAGAAATTCTATCCGATGAAGACTATCTCTGCATGATTGATGCCAAGCTGGATGAAGAACTCGCAGAATACCACAAAGATCAGAACATCGAAGAACTAGCTGACCTTATTGAGGTTATCTATGCTGCAACCAAAGCTCGTGGCTATACTTTGGAACAGCTTGAAACTGTCCGGGCTGAAAAAGCAGCAAAACGTGGCGTTTTTCAAAAGAAACTGCTTCTGAAAAAAGTGATTGATCCGAATCCCAACAGCAAGATACTTGAAAAAATCCGGCAGAATCAATCGGCTATTATGGAGAAGCTAAATCCCAAAGTATTGGCCACATATTGCTGGCTTCAGGATAATCTTCACAAGCGGAACGTTGCAGTTGATACAGAATATCGCAAAAAGTTTTCCGGGTATTATCGAATGCGTTTTGTATCTCAGGAATACCGCAACCAATTTTTCAAGTTGTTTGAAGAAATTAAGTCTGAATCTTCCCCTTCTTTCAGAGCTGTATCCCAAAAGCTATTTCAGGTTGATGGAAAACACGAATTCTCTTTCATTACAAAAATGCTCCACACAATAGAGCCAAGCCGTCCTATTTATGACAGTCAGGTAGACATCGCACTGGGAATCCACCGCTACTATCAGGCGAATTTTGAGGAAAAACTTCGGCAGGACGAACATATATTGGCTCAGATCGCGGCAGCCTATCGTGAGTTAGCATCGTCACCAGGCATGATCGAATTACTTGCTGAATTTGATAAGATTATCCCAGGTCATACCATATCTGTCGAAAAGAAGATTGACTTTATCCTGTGGGCATTGGGAGGCATTTGATTCGGAAGTTGATGGAGGGTGTAATGTTATGAAAAAAGGGAACAGTTCAGTTGACCTCTCGGAAAAAATCCAAGAACTATATGCCATTACAAAAGGACTTAAAGCCCAATTTCTCGACAGACGGTTTACTCCAGACGGGCATCTGGTTGGCAGCATCGGAGAAGTCTTAGTCGCAGATCATTATGGCTTAACTCTGCTGCCTAACTCCACAGAAACACACGACGCCGTTTCTTCAGACGGAAGAAAAATTCAAATAAAGACAACTCAGATCAACAGAATTACCATTTCAAGTGAGCCAGATTATTTAATTGTAATAAGAATTTCTGATTGTGGTAAATGGGAAGAAATTTATAACGGTCCCGGCCATTTGGTGTGGAATAATGCTGGTAAAATGCAGAAGAATGGTCAGCGCCCTATAACACTGGCAAAGCTCCAATCACTCATGTGCAAGATATCAGAAAAAGAACAAATAAAGCCGAAAAAATGAGGTGAACCCATGCCGACTTATCATTCTGCTTCCGGTAGTGCTGCGGAAGACCTGTTTATAGAGCTGTTCAGCGAAACCTTCGGTGCAGAGAAGGCCGGATACCTCTATTCTCAGTATCACTTCTATGACATCTATCAAAACAGCCGCTACGCTGACTTCGTTTTGGAAAACGGAGCCCGGAGAGTAGCCATTGAGATTGACGACGAGACTTCCCACAGCAAAAGTCTTGTGGCCTCCAACAAATTTTATGATGACCTGCTGAAACAGAACAGCATGGTCTATCTGGGCTGGGATGTGTACCGTTGGGCAGTACGCCAAATGCAAATACAACCGGAAGCTGTGAAAGATGAGCTGCGGGTATTCCTCGGCAGTCATCCCCAATTCAAAGAGATTGAGGACTACCTCCCCCAGCAGCGAGGCAAGGCTTTGGATGGCTCCAATCTGGAGCTAAAGAAACACCAGATAGAAGCACTGCAATCATTACAGACCATGCGGGACAACAGTGAAACGATTGCTCTTTTATATCACGCAACCGGCACCGGCAAAACAGTGACCGCAGTCATGGACGCTAAGAGCCGCGGTGGCAGAACCCTGTTTCTTGCGCACACGCAGGAGCTGGTCAACCAGGCCACTGAGGCTTTCCGAAAACTGTGGCCGAGTGTCACGGTTGGCCGATACATGGAAAGCATCAAACAGCCAAATGCCCATGTGGTCTGCGGCAGCGTTCAGAGCGTGGCACTACATCTGGACAGCTTCAAGGACAATGACTTTGATTACCTCATTGTAGATGAGGCCCATCACGCCGCAGCGGATACATACCAGAAAGTGCTATCCTACTTCAAGCCATCGTTCACACTCGGCCTGACAGCTACGCCGGAGCGCACGGATGATAACAAGGTCATTCTGGATATCTTCAAAAATACCGCGCACAAACTGGATATCCAGACTGCGGTTGAGATCGGCGAGCTGGTACCCATCCGCTGTATCCGCATCCACACCAATATCGACCTGACCAAGGTGCGTTTCAACAGCGTACAGTACAACATTCGGGACCTCGAAAGCAAAATCTATGTCCCCGAGCGCAACCGCCTAATCGTGGACACCTGGCTGAAATACGTGCGGGATAAGCGTACCGTGGTATTCTGCGCTTCGGTGAAACACGCCGAACAGATCACCGAGTTGTTCCAGGAAGCTGGAATCAACGCAGCTTCCGTTTCCGGCAGCATGAAGCAGTCGGAGCGTAAAGAGTTTCAGGATAAGTTCATCAAGCGTGAGACTCAGGTTCTCTGCGCTTGTGATCTGCTCAACGAGGGCTGGGACTGCCCGGAGATTGAAGTGCTGTTCATGGCCCGCCCAACCATGTCTAAGGTTTTGTATACCCAGCAATTAGGGCGTGGAATGCGGCTCTACCCTGGCAAGGAAAGTCTGATGGTCTTTGACTTCGTGGACAATGCCAGCCAATACAATATGCCACAATCACTCCATCGTCTGTTTAAGTTGAAAGAGTACAAGCCTGGGCAGTTGGCCGTAGCCCCTGGTGCGCAAAAGGCAGCAGAAGCAGAACTCTACGCTCGCGGTGAAAAGCCGGAAGCTCTTATTGACTGGCCTGTGGATGCTACCGACTATGAGTTGGTGGATATCTTCAACTGGCAAGAGGAGGCCGAAGGCATGATCTCCCAGATGGAGTTTGTCCGTCGGGTGGATGTGCAGGCCGAAACCATTGAGCGGTATGTCCGGGAATGCAAACTGGTGCCGGATCTGGTGGTTCCCATGAGCGAACACCGCACCTTCAAATATTTTAAAGAGGAGACTATTGAGAAGTACGCCCAACAATATGGCTGGACGCTCATTGACGACTCCAACCGCAAGGACATGTTCATGGACATGATCCGGCAGATGGACATGAGTTACTCTTATAAACCGGTGCTGATTAAGGCAATCCTGCTCTATGCCGACGAGAAAGGCCGCATTAAGCTGGACGATATTGTCTCCTATTTCCGTTCTTATTACGAGGGACGCCGCGCTTCCGGCCTGCCCGTGGAGAAGAAAAACAGTATCTTCGCCAAGGGTGGCTACACAGATAAAGAAGCCGAGCGGAATATTCTTGCTAATCCCTTCAAGCGTTTTGAGGATATGCAGATGCTGCGGCACACCAAAACGTTGGGCATCGTTCAGGTGGATGAGTCCGTCTGGAAACGACTTAGCAAAGATGAGAAGGCGGAGATTGAAAAAATTTGCGATGATAAACTGGAAGCATACTTCCGTAGAGTAAAATAACAAATTGCGAGCACTATAATCGAAAAGAGGGAAAGCTATGAAAGCCGGAGAAGTTTTTATCAATGATATCTTTAATGGTGCCAAGCTAATTGAAGTGCCTTTTTATCAGCGGTCCTATGTGTGGAAAGAAGATCAGTGGGAACGCTTTCTCACTGATATGGAATATGTTTCTGATACGAAAAGGTCATATTTTCTTGGATCAATTATTCTGAAAAACGGTGAAATACCTAATATGAGCGACGCCTTTTCGATTCGAAAAATTATTATCGATGGACAGCAGCGGCTTACAACACTTATACTGTTTTTTAAGGCACTCTGCCTGAAAGCTGGATGCAATGGAAAATTTGACCATGATTTTCGCTTTATAGATGGAACGATCGCAATGCAGCATGGGAGAAATGACTGTGAAGCATTCAAATTGGTAACCGATCAAGAGGAACCTATTGAGGTACCTAACAGCACGCCCTCATCAGCGATTATTACGGCATACAATTATTTTCTGAAAAAAGCAGATCCGAATAGGATTAACCTTAATATCATCAAACAGAATGTTCAGTTTGTTTGTGTCGACTTAGCGCACGGAGAAGATGAACAGCAGGTCTTTGATACTATTAACTCATTGGGCGTCAGACTTACAACAGCAGAATTGCTGAAAAACTATTTTTATAGTAGAGACAATGTTCAGGAGTACGAAAATAATTGGGTTGAAATTTTTGAGAAGGATAGTGAATGTAAACAATACTGGGATCAGGAAGTTGAGACAGGGCGTATCAGACGATCCCTGATTGATATTTTTTTTGATGCGTATTTCCAGATTTTCGTTCAGAGCAAAGTATTTTCCGTTTCGTCTGAAGATAAAATCGCATATGCAAGAATAGACCATCTTGCACAATCTTATCAGGATTTTGTCGATAAATACTGCAACAAAAACAAAAGCGTGATCCTTGAGCATATGGCAGAATATGCAAAGTGCTTTGCAGAAAATTTTCGCCTGGATTATTGCGAACGGGGAATTCCTGGTTCACGAGGTATTGAGCGGATGAATGTTATTATGTTCGGGCTCAAAACAACTACATTGATACCATATGTGCTATATGTGGCAAAAGAGGTTCAAGATCAGAGCAAACGAAACGAGATTTACGATATACTTGAAAGTTACATTATGCGCCGCATAGTTGTCCGAGCAACAACTAAAAACTATAATAATCTATTTACATCGCTTATTCTCAACAATGTACTTGATGCACAATCCCTAAAAGAACGGCTCAACAGAAGTGGTGAGATAACTACTTTCGTTCCGAACGACGATGAATTGCTGCGAGGCTTTATAGAGTCAAAGCTCGTTAACTTGCAGTCCAAGGGTATTCTCTACATGATGGAATCGGCTATCCGCCCGGCAAATAGTGCTACTGTTCTCTTGGGGTTTAACGGATACAGTCTAGAACATCTGATGCCAAAAAAGTGGCGAAATAATTGGCCCGCATGTGCTACAGAAGAACTGGCGCAACAACGGGATTCTACTCTGCTTACGATGGGAAATCTGGCAATCATTCCGCAATCTTTAAACACCTCTATTCGAGATGGGGATTGGTACACTAAGAAAAGAGGAAAAGGCAATTCTAATCCTGGACTAGATATATGCGCCGGAGGTATTTGTACGATTCATGATGTTTTACAGAAGCCGGAATGGAATGAAGAAGAGATTAAAAACAGAGCCAAATGGTTGTTTGAACAGGCAAAGCAGATATGGAAAATCGAGACCGCCGAAAATTCTGTGTAATCGACGTTCCTCGACAGTATGAAAATCTTCGACTGAGTCAAGAATGAGATCAAACATTCAAGACGAGGAGACGAAGATTATGCAGTCAGTACCACAG
>Ga0129314_1001819_pt1 | contig 13484 bp, 10 predicted proteins | sample O1111metagenome_FD_94431 | JGI IMG/M metagenome (GOLD analysis project Ga0129314, IMG submission 94431) | Orangutan individual fecal microbial communities from fecal samples from Wisconsin, USA - O1111 metagenome | ecosystem: Host-associated > Mammals > Digestive system > Large intestine > Fecal...
CGCAAGGGTGGTAGACTGCAACGGGCTTACGGTGATACCGGGTATATGCGATATGCACGTTCATCTGAGAGATCCCGGACAGACATATAAAGAGGATATTATTACAGGCTGTGAGGCGGCTGTCGCAGGCGGTGTTACGGCGCTTGCGTGTATGCCGAACACGAAACCGCCCGTTGACAACAAGGAAACGGTAAAATATATTCTCGACAAGGCAAAGAAAGCAAAGGCGAAGGTTTATCCTGTCGGCTGTATCACAAAGGGCATGCAGGGCAAGGAACTGTGCGACTATGATGAACTTAAGGCGGCAGGCTGTGTTGCGGTGAGCGATGACGGCAGACCCGTTGAATCTGCGAATATGATGGCGCAGGCAATGGTAAAGGCACACTATGCAGGACTGAAGGTAATTTCGCACTGCGAGGATCTTGAGATAATAGACGGCGGTATAATCAACAAGGGAAAGATCTCTCAGCAGCTCGGCGTAAAGGGTATGAGCAGGCTGAGCGAGGATATAATCACGGCAAGAGAGCTTGCCATAGCACAGGATACGCAGATGCCGATACACATTGCGCACGTTTCGACAAAGGGCAGTGTAAACACGATAAGAGGAAATACCCATATCGGTGTTATGTGTACCTGCGAAACCGCTCCGCACTACTTTATGATGACGGACGAAAAGCTGTTGTCAAGAGATGCGGACTACAGAATGAACCCTCCGCTTCGTGAGGAGGACGATGTTATGGCGATAACTGCCGCTATAACAGACGGCACTATCGACTGCATAGTAACCGATCACGCTCCGCACAGTGCAGAGGAAAAGGCAGACTTTGAGAAAGCTCCCAACGGCGTTGTGGGAATGGAAACATCGCTTGCGGCGACACTGACGGGACTTTATCACACGGGTACGATAAGCCTTATGCACATAGTAAGACTTATGTGCGTCAACCCCAGAAAGATACTGGGCATAGAGGGAGGCTCGCTCGGCATAGGCGATGTTGCGGACATTGCAATATTCGATGCTGACGAAAGCTGGACGGTAGACCCCGAAAAGCTTCACTCGAAGTCTAAGAACACCTGCTTCAAGGGAATGACCCTTAAGGGCAGGGTAAAGTACACACTGGTAAACGGAAAAATAGTATACGAGGACAAGTAAGCTCCGATATACTTGAAATAAATAAAAAGGATGGATACGAAAATGTCAATGGATAATCTTCTTCGTGCAATCTGCGAAAAGCAGAACCCCGCAGTCGCAGGACTTGATCCCAAGCTCGACTATGTGCCTCAGTACATAAAGGACAAGGCTTTCAACAAGTACGGCGAAACGCTCAAGGGTGCGGCAAAGGCAATACTTGAATTCAACAAGTGCCTTATAGACGCTCTCCACGAGGTAGTTCCTGCAATAAAGCCTCAGGCGGCTTATTATGAAATGTACGGTACGGCAGGAATGAAAACGCTGTACAAGACGCAGGAATATGCAAGAAGCAGAGGTATGTATGTTATCACTGACGGCAAGCGTAACGATATAGGCACAACTATGGAAGCATATGCCGCAGCGCATCTTGGCAAGGTAAAGGTAGGAAACGAGGAATACGAGCCTTTTATGGGCGACGCTCTGACGGTTAACGGATACCTCGGAAGCGACGGTATCAATCCTCTTATAAAGGTGTGCAAGGAAAACGACAAGGGCATTTTCGTACTGGTAAAGACATCGAATCCTTCAAGCGGCGAACTTCAGGATCTGCTGATAGACGGTGTTCCCGTATATGAGAGAATGGGCAATATGTGCGAAAAGTGGGGAGAGGAACTTCCCGGCAAGTACGGCTATTCGGGCGTAGGCGCAGTAGTAGGTGCGACATATCCCGAACAGATCGCCGAACTTCGTAAAAAACTCCCTCACACATTCTTCCTTATCCCCGGATACGGCGCACAGGGTGCAACAGCCAAGGATATTGCCGCCGCATTTGATGCGAACGGTCTTGGCGGTATAGTAAACAGCTCAAGAGGAATAATGACAGCATATAAAAAAGAAGGCTGTGACGAGCATGATTTCGCAGGTGCGGCATTCAGAGAGGCACTGCGTATGAGAGATGAGATAATGGGCTTTGTAGGAAAGATACAGCTCCCTTAAGTGATAGAACAAAAAGAAAAATATATGAAAGGAACGAATTAAATGGACTTAAAGGCTAACAAAGCAAAGACCGCATATCTGATACTTGCAGACGGAACGGTGTTCACGGGCAAGAGCTTCGGCTGTGAGGGCGAGGTCGTAGGCGAGATAGTCTTCACAACGGCAATGACAGGCTATGAAGAAACGCTGACAGACCCAAGCTACTGCGGACAGATCGTAACGCAGACATTCCCTCTTATCGGAAACTACGGTGTGAATGACGAGGACTACGAGTCAAAGACAAGCGTGGTAAGCGGTTATATCGTGCGTGAATACTGCGAGGTGCCGTCAAACTTCCGCTGTGAAGGCGACATAGACGGCTTTCTGAAAAAGCATAATATCATCGGACTGTTCGGCATAGATACAAGAAGGCTTACAAGAATAATCCGTGAAACAGGTGTTATGAACGGCATGATCACAACAAGCGAGCCGACAGACGAATTCAAGGCACAGGCACTTGAAAGGATAAGGGCTTATGTGGTAGGTCCTGTTGTGCCGAAGGTAAGCGTAAAGCAGCCTGAGAAGTTCAGTGCCGAAAACGGCAAATACAAGGTTGCGCTTATGGACTACGGCTATAAGTTCAATATAAGACGTGAACTTGTAAAAAGAGGCTGTGACGTTACGGTATTCCCCTACGACACAAGTGCGGAGGAAATACTGAAATTTGCTCCGGACGGCATAATGCTTTCAAACGGACCGGGCGACCCTCAGGACAACACGGTATCCATAAATACGCTGAAGGAACTTATCCCTCACAAGATACCTACGTTCGGCATCTGCCTCGGTCATCAGCTTTTAGCACTTGCAAACGGGGCGACAACTGTCAAGCTGAAATACGGTCACAGAGGCGGAAACCAGCCTGTAACCGATGTTACTGTTGACAGAACATTCATCACATCGCAGAACCACGGTTATGCGGTTGTAAGCGACAGCCTTCCCGAAAGTGCAGGCAAGGTAAGCCATATCAACGGAAACGATAAGACCTGTGAGGGTGTTATGTACACGAATGCGCCTGCGTTCACGGTGCAGTTCCACCCCGAAGCGTGCGGTGGTCCGCATGACACTGCGTATCTGTTTGATAAATTTATCAGTCTGATGGAGGAGAATAAGAAATGCCGTTAAGAAGTGATATAAAGAAAGTTCTCGTTATAGGCTCGGGTCCTATCGTAATCGGACAGGCTGCTGAATTTGACTATGCGGGAACGCAGGCGTGCCGTGCGCTTAAAGCAGAGGGTCTTGAGGTCGTACTTATAAACTCAAACCCCGCTACCATCATGACGGACAAGCATATGGCGGATAAGATATACATTGAACCGCTGACGCTTGATGTAGTAAAGAAGATAATCAAGATAGAAAAGCCGGACAGCATTCTGTCAACGCTCGGCGGTCAGACGGGTCTTACACTTTCAATGCAGCTTGCGGAGGAAGGCTTCCTTGCCGAGAACGGTGTAAAGCTGCTCGGTGCAAATCCCGAAACTATACACAAGGCAGAGGACAGACAGGCGTTCAAGGATACTATGGAGGCTATAGGCGAGCCGTGTATTCCCTCAAAGGTAGTTGAAACCGTTGAGGACGCTTTGGATTTTGCCGAGGTTATACACTATCCCGTAATTGTACGTCCTGCGTTCACGCTCGGCGGTACAGGCGGAGGTATTGCATATAGCAAGGACGAATTACACGAGATCGCAACAAACGGTCTGCGTCTTTCGCCTATCACACAGATACTTGTTGAAAAGTGTATTTCGGGCTGGAAGGAAATCGAGTTCGAGGTTATCCGTGACGCAAAGGGCAACGTTATCACCGTCTGCTCGATGGAAAACTTCGACCCTGTCGGCGTTCACACAGGCGACAGTATCGTTATCGCTCCTGCGGTTACGCTTGCAGACAAGGAATATCAGATGCTGAGAACAGCGGCGCTGAACATTATTCAGGCACTGAAGGTCGAGGGCGGCTGTAACTGTCAGTTTGCATTAAAGCCCGACAGCTTTGAATACTCGGTAATCGAGGTAAACCCCAGAGTTTCACGTTCATCGGCGCTTGCATCAAAGGCTACAGGCTATCCTATAGCAAAGGTTGCAACAAAGATAGCGATAGGATATTCGCTTGACGAGATTGTAAACCAGGTAACAGGCAAGACCTACGCCTGCTTTGAGCCTGCGCTTGACTACGTTGTAGTAAAGTTCCCGAAGTGGCCGTTTGATAAGTTCGTATACGCAAAGAAAACGCTCGGCACTCAGATGAAGGCTACCGGTGAGATAATGGCTATCGGAACGAGCTTTGAAGAAGCTATGATGAAGGCTGTACGTTCAATAGAACTTGGTATGGACACGATGCGTAAAAAGGCTTTCAAGAAGCTGACAGACGAAGAAGTAAGAGCAAAGCTGCACGATGTCGATGTTGACCGTTCGTTCTGCGTATTCGAGGCACTGAGAAGAGGCTTTGACGTTCAGGAGATATGTGATATAACCACTATCGACAAGTGGTTTGTCACAAAGCTGAAGAACCTTGCAGAACTTGAACTGTGGCTTGAGGACGGCGAGCTTACGCAGGAGAAATATGACCTTGCGAAGAAGTACAGCTATCTTGACAGGACTATCGAAAAGCTGTCAGGTCAGAAGCTGGCTGACAAAGGTATAAAGACACGTCACGCAGTATACAAGATGGTTGATACCTGTGCCGCTGAGTTCTCGGCTGAAACGCCCTACTTCTACAGCACTTATGACGATGAAAACGAAGCCGCAGAATTTATCGAACAGCACCCGACAGATAAAAAGAAGATAATAGTTTTCGGCTCAGGTCCTATCAGAATAGGTCAGGGTATCGAGTTTGACTACTGCTCGGTACACTGCGTATGGGCGCTCAAGGAAATGGGCTATGAGGCAATTATCTGCAACAATAACCCCGAAACAGTTTCGACCGACTTTGATACGGGCGACAGACTGTATTTCGATCCGCTGACATTTGAAGATGTTGACTCGCTGATAGCTACCGAAAAGCCTTACGGCGTTGTAGTACAGTTCGGCGGTCAGACGGCTATAAAGCTGACAAAGCACTTACAGGAGAGCGGTGTCAGAATACTCGGTACTTCGGCTGAAAGCATTGATGACGCAGAGGACAGAGAGAAGTTTGACGAGCTGCTCGAAAAGTGTGAAATTCCTCGTCCTAAGGGACATACGGTATTCACGACAGAAGAAGCACTCAAAGCCGCAAACGAACTTGGCTATCCTGTTCTGCTCCGTCCGTCATACGTTCTGGGCGGTCAGAATATGATAATCGCTCACTGCGACAGCGATGTTACCGAATATATGACTATCATCACGGCTACAGAACTTGAAAACCCTGTGCTGATAGACAAGTATCTTATGGGTACAGAGGTCGAGGTCGACGCTATCTGCGACGGCACGGACTTCCTTATCCCAGGTATTATGGAGCATATCGAGCGTGCCGGCGTTCACTCGGGCGACAGTATCTCGGTATATCCCGCACAGACATTATCCGACAAGATAAAGAGCACGATAGTGACATACACGGAGCGTCTTGCAAAGGCACTGAACGTAATCGGCCTTGTAAATATCCAGTACGTTGTATATAACAACGAGGTTTACGTTATCGAGGTAAACCCGAGATCATCAAGAACCGTTCCTTATATCAGCAAGGTTACGGGCGTTCAGATGGTCGATATTGCAACAAAGATAATGCTCGGCGAAACTCTCAAGGAGCAGGGTTATCACAGCGGACTTTATCCTGTGGGCAACTATGTTGCGGTTAAGGTTCCCGTATTCAGCTTTGAAAAGCTCCACGATGTTGATACACAGCTTGGTCCTGAGATGAAGTCAACGGGTGAGGCACTCGGTATAGCAAAGACATTTGAGGAAGCTCTCTACAAGGGACTTATAGCGGCAGGCTTCAAGATATTCAAGAAGGGCGGAGTAATGTTCACTGTCAAGAATTCAGACAAGCCCGAGATAGTACCGCTGGCAGAGAAGTTTGAAAAACTCGGCTTTGAACTGTATGCCACAAGCGGTACGGCATCAATGCTGAACAGAAATATGATAGCTACAAACTTCACCTACCGTATACACGAGGACAAGGAGCCTAACGTAATAAGCCTGCTTGAAAGCGGTAAGATAAATTACGTTATCTCAACGTCCGAAACAGGCAGAAAGCCTGCACTCGATAGCGTTAAGATAAGACGTAAGTCGGTTGAGCGTTCTATCGCTTGTCTTACATCGGTCGATACAGCAAACGCTCTTGTAAAGTGTATCGCTATGGACAAGACTGTAGACGATCTTGAAATGGTAGATATAACAAAGATATAATGAGGTGCGATTTTGAGAACAGGCGAATATAAAGTAAAATTCAATTACACGATATTGAGGGGATTTATAGACGCTTTCGGTCTTATAATGGCGGTACTTCTGTATCAGACAACATACGCATACTATTATCAGATGGCGCATCCGACAATGGTGCTGAATAATGTTTATCCTGACGGCGTACCTGCATATATGTGGATATGCGGAGGCATAGTGCCTTTTATAGCACTTGCGGCATTCGTGTTCTCGATAGTGTATATGTTTATACCGCATAGGTCAAGGACGCTTGTAATCACGGCTGACAATGCGCAGAAGTATTACGACAATCTGATGATAACAAACAGCTTGCTGAGAATACTTGTGCTTATGGCACTGTGGGATTACACTTATATAACACAGAGCAACCTTATGGGTGCTATGGAATCGTGGTTCAGCCTTCAGACAGTGCTTGACGTTATAGTGGGGGCGCTCGTTGTATACTTTATGTACGGCAGGCTGAAGGCGATAGCAAAGCCTGCAGACAGGAAGAAGGGCAACGTGATAAAGCCTAAGCAAAGCGAAAGCGATGATGAAGTGCTTACGGCGAAGGTGAAAATTGTCAAGGATGACAATACAATAATGCGCAGTTGATTATGCAACAAGCAAGGCAACATGATAAAATAACGTGTTGCCTTGATTTTTACACAGCGGCAAAACCGCAGGAAAGGAAAATATATGAGCTTTTTTTGTGATTCATATCCGATAGTTGATAAAAAAGCGCTCGGCGAGGGGATATATTCATATACGCTGAAATGTCCGGAAGTAGCCGAAAACGCACATATCGGACAGTTCGTTCAGATAAAGGCGGAGGGATATATGCTCCGCAGACCTATCTCTATATGCTCGGTCGATAAGGAAAACGGCACTATGAGGCTCGTTTTTGAAGTAAGGGGCAAGGGTACGGATAAGATCTCCGAACTTAACAAGGGGGATCTTATGGACGTTATCGCTCCGCTCGGCAACGGCTTTACCGTTCCTGCAAAGAAGGACGGCAGGGTAATAGTTGTAGGCGGTGGAATAGGCACGCCTCCCTTGCTTGACATTGCAAAGATGTACGGCGACAGATGTACGGCTATACTTGGCTTCAGGAGCTTTGACAAGGTTATACTTGACAAGGATTATTCGCTTGCAGGGGCAAATGTTATAGTATGTACCGACGACGGAAGCACGGGAGTACACGGTACGATAGCACAGCCGCTTGCAGATGAGCTTGCAAAGGGTGATGTTGCGGCGATATATGCCTGCGGCCCTACTCCTATGCTGAAAGCGGTCGTTGCGGCGGCAAAGCAGGCAGGGGTATACTCGGAGGTTTCTCTTGAGCAGCGTATGGGCTGCGGTGTAGGTGCGTGCGTTGTATGTGCCTGCACGGTTATCCGTGACGGAGAAGAAAAGGTGCTCAGAGTATGCAAGGACGGTCCTGTGTTCAGCGGTGAGGAGGTAGTATTATGAGTTTCAAGCCTGATATTTCGGTAGATGTATGCGGTAAGCATTTCAAGAATCCCGTAATAGCCGCTTCCGGCGCATACGGCTTCGGTGAGGATTATACCGACCTTTATCCGCTGTCGGCACTCGGCGGTATTTCCTGCAAGGGCACGACCTTAAACAAGAAGGACGGTAACATTCCGCCCAGAATTGCTGAAACTCCGAGCGGAATATTAAACTCCGTCGGACTTCAGAATCCCGGTGTTGACAGGTTTATAAATTACTATCTGCCAAGACTCAGAACGCAGGATACTGTGGTTATCGCAAATATCGCAGGTGCGGTAATTGACGATTATATAGCTGTTGCAGAAAAGCTGGACGCTACCGATGTTGATATGATAGAACTGAACATTTCCTGCCCTAACGTAAAGCAGGGCGGTGCTACATGGGGTGTTACCTGCGAGGGTGCGGCAAGCGTTACAAGAGCGGTTAGAAATGCCACAAAGAAGCCCGTTATCGTAAAGCTGACCCCGAATGTAACGAATATCACGGAAATTGCAAAGGCTGTTGAGGCTGAGGGCGCAGACAGCGTTTCGCTGATAAACACTCTGCTCGGTATGAGAATTGATATAAGAACAAGACGGCCTATCCTGCACAATAATGTCGGCGGACTTTCGGGTCCTGCTGTGTTCCCTGTTGCAGTAAGAATGGTATGGCAGGTGGCGAATGCGGTCAAGATACCCGTTATCGGTATGGGAGGCATCGCAACGGCTGAGGACGCTATCGAAATGATGATGGCAGGTGCATCTGCTGTACAGATGGGTACGGCTATCTTCAACGATCCTTATGCGCCGATAAAGGTATGCGAGGGAATGGAAAAGTTCCTTGCCGAACAGAAAATAGAGAAGATAAGCGATATTGTAGGCACGGTAAAGCCGTGGTGAGTTTAAGCATTCAATAATTTCAGAATAAAGTACCCTCCCTACCGGATAAACGGCAAAGAGGGTACTTTTATTATGTTCGGTTAAATTATAAGATCGGTATCTTCAAGACGTTTATTGAAGAACTTCATTATCCTTATACACGGTTTCCTCAGCACTATACCGATAAAGAGGGCTATCGCAACATAAATCAGCAGGTAGAGCAGGTCTTCTATGTAGCTTTGCGCATATACGCCTGCGACCGCTTCACGCATTGCGTTTATGCTGTATCTGAAGGGCAGATAGGGAAGAATGTTGCGGAAAAATTCGGGGAGAACTTCGGGAGGGAATGTACCGCCTGAGCCTGCGACCTGAAGTACGAGGATAATTACTGCAAGAGCCTTTCCTATTACGCTGAATGTGATCGTCAGCGAGTAGATGAGCAGTGAGAATACAATAGAAGATACAACGGCGGCGATGATGAACAACAGCGGGTCTTCACACTGTACTTTCAGGAACAAAAGGTCGCCGAGTGCTATTATTATCGCCTGAATTATTGATACCATAAGGTAGATCATATATCTGCCGAAATAAGCCTGTATCGGTCTTACATTACTGCCGAGTTTTTCAATGTCACGGCGGCTGATCTCTGCTTTCAGTACGGCGACAAGCACGATAGAGCCTACCCAGATAGCGAGTATCGTATAGAACGGCGTCATGGCTGAGCCGTAATTTTCAACGGGGTAAACCTTGACGGTTTTTACTTCAACGGGCGAGCTCATAAATTCGCCGATTGATGACGGATCGTTCGATATTTCCTCAATGAAGGCTATAAGCGCCCGGTCGCTGCTTATATCATCGACCTTTTTCTGCATATCTGTGAGCTTGTTCTTAGCGTTGCCGATTATTGTATCGAGGTCGGCAAGGCAGGATTTAAGGCTTGCAAGCGAATTCTGAGCGTCGGTGAGAGCCGTTTCGATATTCGGAACAGATGTTCCTGTGTCTGAAAGCAATGCGGAAATTCCGTCAAGCGTTTTGAATACCTCGTTTACAGCAGTATCCATAGCAGTTTTGACAGAGGTGTTCCAAGTGCTTTTTATACCGTCAAATTCTTTCTTTGAATCGGTTATCAGCTTGTTTACATCACTTTCAAAATTATCGGGAGCGTGACCTGTTGTGCTGACAGTGTCTGCACCGTTATTTAATTTGTCGATGATCGCATTCTGCTTTTCTATATTCCTGTCGATTGCATCGGTCATAATGCTGACATCAATTCCGAGTTTTTCACCGACTGTTATAACATGGGTGCGGATATTATTCAGTGCATCAATTGCTTTTCTGTTTATCTCCGCTGTTGCTCTTATTTTTTCGGCGGCTTTGTCGGCATCGGCGGCAATCTCACCCGTGATGCCGGAAATACTGCTTTCCGTATTACTGTAAAGCGTGTCGATCGAATTAAGGACGGTATCTGTAGCGGCGGTTATCTGTGTTGCTACTGCCTGTACAGCCGTAATGCTGTCCTTGGCGGAAGATGTCAGAGTACCCGACTGTGCAAGAAGCTGTTCAAGATCCGGGATTGACTTTTTGGTGTTTGCAATCATTGTATCTGCACTGTCAAGCGTTGTGCTTATCAGTGAAATTGAGCTTTGGAAAGCGGAAAGATTGTCGATAACGTCGCCTATGGCTGATTTTATATTGTCTGTTATCTCGGTGAATTTCTTGTTGCCCTGCTCGGATGTGTAGTTCAATATTCCTGCAAGCTCGGTGGTAATCGTGTCGATAAAGCTCTCGTTTACCTGAGTTTTTATCGCCTCTGCGCCCTTATCGGTGATTTTCGGAGCGATAGCGTTTTTCTTTTCGTTTAGCGTATAGGTTATCTGTGGACGTGTCAGTTTGCCCGAAAGTATGCTTGTGAAGCTCTCGCTGAAATTTTCGGGGATAACAACGCAGGCATAATATTCGCCTGTTACTACTCCGTTTTCAGCCTGCTGTTTATCTACAAAAGTCCAGCACATCTGTGTGTTCTTTTTAAGATTATCCACTATCTGATCGCCGATGTTGATTTCCTTTGAGGCAAGCTTTGTGCCTTTATCGCAGTTTGCAACCGCAACCTTGATATTGCCTGTGTTTGAGTACGGATCCCAGTTTGCCGCAATGTTGAACCACGCATATAATGCAGGGAGTATACAAATACCTATCATTACCGCAAACGCCATAAGATTTGTGCGTATCTTTTTTATATCGCTTAAAAATATCCTGAATATTATCTTCATTTGTTTTCCTGCTCCCTTGTTTTCATTCCGAAAAGACGGCTGATGTCTTTCTTAGCCGATTCTATTGTGGTTTCTATGTTAGCCTTTGCGTTTTCAAACTCAGTTTTTGCGTTGTTTATCGTCTTGTCGATATCGTTCTTCATCTTTTCAAAGTCGTCTTCCTTTTCGGTGTTTTTGATGCCGAGTATCTTTTCATACTTGTAGCAACGGTAATCTATCCGTGTCATTACCGCAATACCCGAAATAATGAAGATTATCCACAGCGTCAAGAAGAATGTTTTGCTGTCAAGGCTGAACATCAGGGCGAGAAATACAACTGCACTGATGATAATGAGCAGTATCCCGACCTTGATACATTTTTCACGTTTTGCGTATTCTGCCTTGTATTCGTGCATAAGGCGCAGATATGCGTTATGCTCCTTGTCCTGTGCTGTGACGGGATCTTTTATAAGCCCGTCTATAAGGTCAAGCTCGTCCGGTTCTTCCTCGTGTGATTCCTCATTAAAAAGGTCAATATCGGAAAACTTCATTTTCTTTATCTGCTCTTTTTCCTTTTTATCTTTATTCTTCAAAACGACACCCCACTTTTTAAGTGTATTTTTTCTTGTTTAATATGATTATACTATTAAAAAAGCGGTTTGTCTATTGACATTCTGACAAAAGCGGTACACTTAAATATGCGGAAATTGGGAATAATAAGAGATTTCAGAGCGGAAAAGAAAAATTCTGAAATTAGAATTTATTTTGAGAAATTCGAGAAAAGTGCTGAAATGAGAATTTTTCTGTGAAAATCAGTAGATGTGTATTGAAATGAGAATTTTTCGAAAAGTTACCGCCCGTTTGTGTAGTCAGACGGGCGGCGTTTTATATTCAGTTGTTTTCAATTTCGGTGATAAGCTGTATCATACCGCTGATAAGCCGTTTGTGTTCATCTGTCATAGGGGTTATCTTTGAGGCGATGTCATTGTCATAAAGCTCTGCGGAAGCAGTGCCGAGCAGGAAATAGTCGGGTGTCGTATTCAGCACGGAGCAAAGGCTCATTATAAGTTCAAGGCTCGGTGCGCTCCTGCCGGTTTCGATATTCGAGAGATATTTATAGTTCACGTCTATCAGTTCGCAGACCTCGTACTGCTTCAAGCCGAGTTCTTTTCTGCGCTTTGCTATGCGTTTTCCGAGAGCGGTATAGTCAATTTTCATAGTATCACCTCAAGGATTTATTACTGATATTCTAATACAATTCCATTTACTACGCCATAATCAGTTCCTATAACTACTGTTGATTTTCTTCAAGGCTTCATCAAGCGTTATTTCTTTTTTGATTATTTTCATCAGAAGCTTTTTGTCGCTCTCGGTTACTTCAAAGCCTTCCATTTGTGTTGATACTATTGCATTTTCTATTGCTCTCTCATCTGACATAGGACGCATATAAGCACCTCCGGATATAAGTCTTATTGATATTTTAATACAAATCCGCTCGCTTGTCAACACAAAAACTCCCCGCCAACACGGCGGGGAGTTCGCATTTATTATATTACCTTGTAACACTTAACCTAAAACAACCTCAACCTTGTGAGTGCCGTTTTCAAATACGGGGATAACATTGCTGTCAACAGCCTTGCCGTCAACTGTAACGGACTTAACGCCGTGGCAAACGTGATCGGGGTTCTTTACAGTGATCTCGTAGGTTGCACCTCTGAACAGTCTTGAAGCTGTGAAGCCGTCCCACTCGTGAGGAATTGAGGGATCAATCTTCAGACCGTTGTATTCGGGCTTGATACCTAAGATGTACTGAGATACTGCAACGAAGTTCCAAGCGGCTGTACCTGTGAGCCAGCTGTTCTTAGCTTCGCCGTGACGCTTAGCATCCTTACCTGCGATCATCTGAGCGTATACATAAGGCTCTGTGCGGTGCAGATCGGAAATATCCTCTCTGAATGCGGGAGCAATCTTTGAATAATACTCGAATGCCTTGTCACCTCTGCCTACTGCGGCTTCAGCACAGATTATCCAAGCGTTGTTGTGGCAGAAGATACCTGCGTTTTCCTTGTAACCGCCGGGATATGTGGAGATTTCGCCGTACTGGATGTAGTAGTGTGTGAACGCAGGGTTGTTCAGAACAAGACCGTGCTTTGAGTTAAGATACTTGTCTACGCTGTCAAGGGTCTGAATATCGTAGCCCTTGTCCTTGCCAAGACCTGCGAGAACGCACCAGCCCTGAGGCTCGATGAATATCTTGCCCTCTTCGCACTCGTGTGAGCCGACCTTCTTGCCGTAGTGGTCGTAAGCACGGAGGAACCATTCGCCGTCATAGCCGTATTCAAGGGTGTTCTTTCTCATCTTTTCGATCTCA
>Ga0129314_1001820_pt1 | contig 13468 bp, 9 predicted proteins | sample O1111metagenome_FD_94431 | JGI IMG/M metagenome (GOLD analysis project Ga0129314, IMG submission 94431) | Orangutan individual fecal microbial communities from fecal samples from Wisconsin, USA - O1111 metagenome | ecosystem: Host-associated > Mammals > Digestive system > Large intestine > Fecal...
CCGTGATTGCGACCGGGTACCCTCTCAGTCACGGCTGCGCCGTGCCAGCTCCCCCATAGGGGGAGCCAAGGGGCGGGCTTCGCCCGCCCAATCACGACCACCACCCGCCAGCGAACCGGGTGACCCCCAGCGGTGCGGGTTGACTGCCAGGGTCGCAGGCTCGTCATAGCCAGCGGGTGCAACCCGCCCTCTCAGTCACGGCTGCGCCGTGCCAGCTCTCCCATAGGGAGAGCCAAGGGGCGGGCGTTGCCCGCCCAGCGCAGCGAAATGACAATGTGCTTCCATCGGCGGCGCAGCCGCCCCGCCTGGTGTACGACAAATTTTCTCCATCTTGACTTTGTGAAACGAGGAAGGTATTATGTTCTTACCTGTTACCCTGGCCCTGTTGGCCGGATTTTGGCAGACGATCCAGGTGTTTGTCCTGACGCTGCTGTTCTCCCTGCCCTTGGGGCTGGTGGTCTGCTTTGGGGCCATGAGCCCTTTTGCGCCGGTGCGGCTGCCGGTGCGGTGGTTCGTTTGGGTCATCCGGGGAACGCCGCTGATGCTGCAGCTGATGATCATTTTCTATGGGCCGGGGCTGCTCTTTGGGCTGCCTGCCATGTCCCGGTTCTGGGCCACGGTGCTGGCCTTTTCCGTGAACTACGCCTGTTATTTTTCCGAAATCTACCGGGGCGGCATTGCCTCCATCCCGGCGGGGCAGTATGAGGCCGGACAGGTGCTGGGCATGACCCGGAGCCAGATTTTCTTCCGGGTGGTGCTGCTGCAAGTGATCAAGCGGATCCTGCCCCCGGTGAGCAACGAGGTGATCACCCTGGTCAAGGACACCTCCCTGGCCCGGGTCATCGGCATTTACGAGATCATCTGGGCGGGAGAATCCTTCATCAAAAAGGGACTGATCTGGCCCCTGTTTTACACCGGTGTATTTTATCTGATTTTCAGCGGCCTTCTGACGGTGTTTTTCAACCGGATGGAGGAAAAGCTCAGCTATTTTAAGGGGTAACGCCATGGCAGTTCTGGAAGTACGCGATCTTCAAAAACACTTTGGGGGCACGGATGTGCTCAAGGGTGTCAGCTTTTCGGTGGAGCAGGGCCAGGTGGTGGCCATCATCGGCTCCTCCGGCAGCGGCAAGACCACCCTGCTGCGGTGTCTGAACTTTCTGGAAACCGCTGATGCCGGGCAGATCCTGGTAAACGGCCTCCCCCTCACCGGCCCCGGCCTGACCCCGGCCCAGATCCGGGCGAACCGGAAGCATTTCGGCCTGGTGTTCCAGAATTTTAACCTCTTTCCCCAGTATACCGTGCTGGAAAACATCACCCTGGCCCCCACGCTGGAAAAGAGCGACACCCCCCAGGCCATTCACAGCCGGGCCATGACCCTGTTAGAGCAGGTGGGGCTTGCCCACAAGTGGGATGCCTACCCCCATCAGCTTTCCGGCGGTCAGCAGCAGCGGGTGGCCATCGCCCGTGCCCTGGCTCTGGAGCCCCAGGTATTGTGCTTTGACGAGCCCACCAGTGCCCTGGATCCGGAACTGACCGGGGAGGTTCTTCGGGTAATCCGGGGACTGAAGGACACCGGAACCACCATGATCGTGGTGACCCACGAAATGGAGTTTGCCAGAAACGTGGCAGACCTGGTGATCTACATGGCCGACGGCGTGATTCAGGAAATGGGCACCCCGGAGGCGGTGTTTGACCACCCCCAGACGGAAAAGACCCGGAGCTTCCTCCGGGCCGCACATCAAAGTTATTAAAGGCAACACCGCACAATTGCATCTGCGGACATCAGCGGATCTTTTGCCCCAATATTGCAGTTTGAAAAACTTGAAATATAGCGCAGCCGTTGCCAGCGCAGCTGGCTTACGGATGCGGCATACCCCTTGCGGGTACACAAAGTATTCCTGCGTTTTCCAAACTTTATCTTGGAACAAAATATCTCGCTGCTGTCGCTTGCTGAATTATGCGGTGCTGCCTAAGGTTTTAGGAGGAAATATGGTAAAGACGGAGCATACGGACGAACTGTACCGCCTGCTGGCGGAGATTCAGGATCCCCAGGACATCCGGGATCTGCTGGATGACCTGTGTACCCGGAAGGAAGTGGAGAACATGGCGGAGCGGGTCTTTGCCGCCCGGCTGCTGCTGGAGGGCAACACCTACAACCAGATCATGTCCCAGGCCGATATTTCCTCCGCCACCCTGAGCCGTGTGTCCCGGTGCGTTCAGTACGGCAATGGCTACTCCCGGCTGTTAAAGTAAGCCCGGGGGCAGCCCCCCATACCCAAATCCCCATAAAAAAGAGGCGCTCCCTTGCGGGAACGCCTCTTAATCAATATTAGTCGTTATCTTCGGACTTCTGCTCGGCTTCCGGCTGCTGCTCGGTCTTCTTTTCGTCCTTGCCTTCGGCATTGACGTAGGCCATCAGCTCGTCGCCGGTGATGGTTTCCTTTACCAGCAGGTACTCGGAGACTTCATCCAGCAGGGGGCGGTGGGCCATGAGGATCTGCTTGGCTTCCTCATAGGACTGATCCAGCAGCTTTTTGACCTCCTGATCCACTTCGTAAGCGGTGGACTGGGAGCAGTCCATGTAGGCCTGGCCGTCCAGATACTGGTTGTTGACAGATGCGGTGGACATCAGGCCCAGCTTTTCGCTCATGCCGTACTGGGTGACCATGGCACGGGCCAGGGAGGTGGCACGCTGGATGTCGTTTGAGGCGCCGGTGGTCTGCACACCGAATACCACCTGCTCGGCAGCCCGGCCGCCCAGCAGGGTGCGCAGCTCGGTGCGCAGCTCCTGGGCGGTGCTCAGGAACTTTTCTTCCTCCGGCATCTGCATGGTGTAGCCCAGTGCGCCGGAGGTGTGGGGAACGATGGTGATCTTGGACACAGGCTGGGCGTGCTTTTCCAGGGCGGCCACCAAGGCGTGACCCACCTCGTGGTAGGAAACCAGCCGCTTTTCCGTATCCGTCAGCACGGTGTTCTTCTTTTCCGTACCGGCGATGACCGTCTCAAAGGATACCAGCAGATCCGCCTGATTCACCGCCTGACGGCCCTGACGGACAGCCCGGAGGGCGGCTTCGTTGACAAGGTTTGCCAGATCCGCACCCACCGCACCGGCGGTGGCCTGGGCGATCTTCTTCAGATCCACGTCCTCGCTGAGACGGATTTTCCGGGTGTGGACCTTCAGAGTGTCCAGACGGCCCTGGAGGTTGGGGCGGTCCACAATGATCCGGCGGTCAAAACGGCCGGGGCGGAGCAGGGCCTTGTCCAGAATCTCCGGACGGTTGGTGGCGGCCAGGCACACAATGCCCTTGGAGGGCTCAAAGCCGTCAATCTCATTGAGCAGCTGGTTCAGGGTCTGCTCCTGTTCGGAGTTGGAGCCGCCGTACCGGGTATCTCTTGCCCGGCCCACGGCATCAATTTCGTCAATAAAGATGATACAGGGGGCAACCTTGGTGGCCTGCTGGAACAGGTCACGGACACGGCTGGCACCCATGCCCACGAACATCTCCACAAAGTCCGAGCCGGACATGGAGAAGAAGGGCACATCCGCTTCCCCGGCCACGGCCTTGGCAAGCAATGTCTTACCGGTGCCCGGAGGGCCCACCAGCAGAGCGCCCTTGGGCAGCTTTGCGCCGATGGCAGTGTACTTCTGGGGGTTGTGGAGGAAATCAATGATCTCCTGCAGGGACTCCTTGGCCTCATCCTGACCGGCAACGTCCTTAAAAGTGACACCGGTCTGCTTTTCCATATAGACCTTTGCCTTGGATTTGCCGAAGCCTCCCATCATGCCCTCGCCGCCCATCCGCCGGGTCAGGGAGCGCATGAAGAAGAACAGGATGGCGAACATCATCACATAGTACAAAATGGACAGGATCATGGAATTGTCTTCCGTGATGGCATAGTCCCCCTCTACGCCGTCGGCGTGGAGCTCCCGGAGCAGAGCATCGCCGTCGGTGCCCACGGGCAGGCCGGTGTAGCAGGCTTTCTGCACCGCCGGATCCTTGGCGGCCTCCTCCTTGGTCATGTAGATGATGCGGTCGTACTTAACCAGCACCTCCGCCAGCTGATGTTCCTCCTTGGCTTCCAGGAACTGGGAGTAGGTGGTTTCGGTGTACTGGCTGTTGGAGATCATGTTGTACACCCAGGTAAACACCATGATCAGGGCCAGGGAGATGATAATGGCCGCACCAATGTTCTTGGGCTTGTCCCCCTCGGGGTTGGGCTTTTGGGGGGGCGGATTTTTATGATTATTATCCATAAATATGCCTCCTTGGGGCAATTTCGTTTTTCCCATCATATCACATTTTTTCCCTGCAAGCAATGCAGAATCTGTGGTTTACCGTAAATTTTCTGTTAATTCCCCAGGCAAATGTTAAATTTTTTTCCAAAAGGAAAAAAGTATTGTGTAATGGGTGTTTATCTGTTATAATGCTATCATCTGTAATTGTGTATATGGCAACACCGCACAATTGCGTCTGCGGACATCAGCGGATCTTTTGCCCCAATCTTTCAGTTTGAAAAACTTGAAATACACAAAGTATGTCTGCGTTTTCCAAACTTTATCTTGGGGCAAAATCTCTCGCTGCTGTCTCTTGCCGAATTGTGCGGTGCTGCCATCGTATTTCTTGTTTTTATGTATTGTTGCCAATTTGGAGGAGCATTTATGAATGAAAAACGCCGTCCTCAGGGACGTGAACCCCAGCACCGGGCGGATCGGTTTGCCCAGCGCACCGAGCCTGCCGAAGAAGTGGAGGGCCAGCTGGAGGGCCGCAACGCCATTACCGAGGCCCTGAAAAGCGGCCGCACCATTGACAAGGTGTTCATCGCCGCCGGGGATACCGACCGGGGCTTGCAGCGGCTGGCTGCCCAGGCCAAGGAGGCCGGAGCCGTGGTGGTTCCTGTGGATCGCCGGAAGCTGGATGCCATGTCCTTCACCCGTGCCCATCAGGGCATCATCGCCCTGGCTGCCGCCCATGTGTACTACACCATTGACGATCTTTTGGAGGAGGCCGCTTCCCGTGGAGAGGCCCCCCTGCTGGTGATCTGCGATGAGCTGTCCGACCCCCATAATCTGGGCGCCATCCTCAGAAGCGCCGAGTGCGCCGGTGCCCACGGTGTCATCATCCCCAAGCGCCGCAGTGTCGGCCTGACTGCCACCGTTGCCAAGGCTTCCGCCGGTGCGGTGGAGTACATGAAGGTGGCCCGGGTGACCAACATTTCCGCCGCCATTCAGGAGCTGAAGGAGAAGGGCGTGTGGATCTACGGCACCGCCGCCGAAGGCTCCATCCCCATGTACAAGGCCGATCTGACCGGCCCTGCCGCCATTGTCATCGGCAACGAGGGCGACGGCATGAGCCAGCTGGTGCGCAAGAACTGCGACGTGATGGTACACATCCCCATGAAGGGCCGCATCAACTCCCTGAACGCCTCCGCCGCCGCATCCATTCTGCTCTACGAGGCTGTCCGGCAGAGACTCGGCTAAAACCCATCCCATCAGGAGGACCCAATATGGACGAAAACAATGATCTCCAGGAATTTGACCTGGAAGACATTCTCAACGAATTTCACGACCAGGCAGCTGATGCCCCCCAGGACGATGCCCAGGACATTCTGGACATGCTGGACAAGGCGGAGGAAGCTGCTCTGGAAAACGCCCAGGAAGTCATGGAGGAAATGACGGAAGCGGCAGTGGAAGCTGCCGAGACCGGGGAAGATTCCGATGCCTCCATGGACACCATCCGGATGAATGACATCATCGCCCAGATCGCCCGGGAATCCGGTCAAGAGATGGAGGAAGATGTCATCACGATGGAGGAAACAGAAGAATCAGAGCCGGAGGAAACGGTCACCGAGAAGAAAACCATCCGCATGAAGCTTCTGGAGCGCAAGGCCAAGGAGCCCAGCCAGGATGCCACCATCCGCCTGGATGCCGGCCTGGAAGCTGCCGTGCCCGATGCCAAGAAGGGGCAGCCCCGAAAGACCGCCCCGGCGCCCGATGCCCAGGAGGAGGGCAACATCCTCTATAACCCCCGCACCCGTCTGCGGGAGCTGAAAAAGAAGCTGGTGGCAGGCCCGGAAAAGCGGTACTATGAGCTTTCCGAGGTGGGCGTGGGCAAAATGCAGATTGGCATTCTGGTGAACCTGGCCCTGGTGGTGCTGTGCGCCATCCCCGCCGTGATGTACACCATGGATATGATTCCGGAAAACCGTCTGCGGTTTGTGATTTTCAGCCAGATCCTGGCTATGCTGGTGTCTGCCCTGCTGGGCTGCGGGGTGATGCTGGACGGCCTGAGTGATCTGTTCCACGGCAAATTCAGCATCAACACCATGCTCAGCTTCACCTTCCTCGCCTGCTGTCTGGACGGCGTGCGGTGTCTGTCCGAGCTGCGGATCCCCTGCTGCGTGGCCTTCGCCCTGGAAATGGCCCTGGCCCAGTGGGCGGCCTACCAGCGCCACAGCAAGGAGCTGTCGGAAATGGACACCATGCGCAAGGCCGTCCGGCTGATGGGCATTGTAAAGGAAGAGGACTTCTACGAGGGCCGTCCGGGGCTGCTGCGCCGGGATGGCCAGGTGGAGGATCTCATGGAGGACTACGGCAGACGCAGTACCCCGGAGATCGTCCAGAGTATTTACTGTCTGCTGGCCCTGCTGATCTGCATCGGCATTTCCCTGCTGGCGGGGATCAACCATGGTACCGGCATGGCCTTGCAGATTCTTTCCACCGCTCTGTTGGTGGCAGTGCCTGCCAGCTTCTTCGTCACCCTGACCCGCCCCGGCGCTCTGCTGGAACGGCGGCTGCACATGGTAGGGGCTGTGCTGTGCGGCTGGAGGGGCATTAAGGGTCTGTGCGGCAAGGCCGCCTTCCCCCTGCGGGATACCGACCTGTTCCCCGCCAACACCACCAAGCTCAACGGCGTGAAGTTCTACGGCCGCCGGGATCCCGACGAGGTGGTGTCCTACACCGCTTCCGTGATTTTCGCCGCCGGGGGCAGCCTGGTGAGTGCTTTCCGGAAAATGCAGGAAAGCCGCAGCTGTCCTGTTTACGAGGTCACGGATTTCCGGGACTATGGCAACGGCGGCGTTGGCGCAGAGGTCTGCGGCGAGCCGGTGCTCCTGGGCAGCCTGGAATTCCTGCAGGATATGGATGTGAGCATCCCCGAGGGCACCATGGTCAGCCAGGCGGTGTACGCCGCCATTGACGGCCAGCTGTGCGCCGTGTTTGCCATTTCCTACGCCAAAATGCGCTCCGCCTCTGCCGGTATCATCTCCCTGTGCGGCAACCGGAAACTTACCCCCGTGATCACCGGCGGCGACTTTATGATCACAGCCGGACTGATCCGTGCCAAATTCGGTGTCAACACCCGGCGCATCGCCATTCCTGATCCCCAGGTGCAGATGGAGCTGGGTGTCCAGGCCACCGACCCGGAGACCCCCACCCTGGCCCTGACCACCCGGGATGAGCTGGTGTCCTACGCCTACGCCGTCTCCGGCGCCCGTGCGCTGCGCCTGAGCTGCAACCTGGGTATGGTCATCCACCTGCTGGGGGGAATCCTGGGTATGGTCATCATGGCCGCCCTGGCCGTCCTTGGCTCCACAGAGCTGCTGACCCCCACCCATGTGCTGCTGTATCAGCTGGTATGGATGGTCCCCGGCCTGCTGATCACCGAGTGGACAAGAACCGTATAAGAAAAAACGAGACAGTGTCACGCTGTCTCGTTTTTGCGGCCAAAGGGGCAGGCGCTGCTTGCTCGACCCAGAGGGCAAGTCAGCGGGAACCCGGCGGCGCAGCCGCCCTTGGCTCCCCCTTTGGGGGAGCTGGCGAGCCAGCGGCGAGCCTGAGAGGGCGCAGGCAGTAGCAAATATGGAATGGGTGCGGAGATTGCTACATGGTACCCTCTCAGTCACGGCTTTCAGCCGTGCCAGCTCTCCCATAGGGAGAGCCAAGGGGCGGGCGCTGCCCGCCCAGCGCAGTGAAATGACAATGTGCTTCAATCGGCCCAAAGGGCAAGTCGGCAGGAATCCGGCGGCGCAGCCGCCCTTGGCTCCCCCTATGGGGGAGCTGGCGAGCCAGCGGCGAGCCTGAGAGGGTGTAGGCAGCTGCAAGTTTGGAATATGTTCCGTGACTGAGAGGATACCAGGCGGGAATCATGGCACTTTTTTCATATTTGCCACTGCGTGCGCCCTCTCAGTCACGGCTGCGCCGTGCCAGCTCTCCCATAGGGAGAGCCAAGGGGCGGCTGCGCCGCCCAGCGCACCGAAATTTCCCCTTGGTCATTCGGTGGCACTGTCTGCGTGGGGGCGGTGCGGCCTTATATGAAAAAAACCATTGACAGTCCTCTATAATTATGATAAAGTAATTTAGAATAAAATCTATAGAATACGGAAGGTGAAAACCATGGAGCATATCAAGACCATCGAAACCCGTAACCTGTGCGAGAGCGCAAAGAACGGTGGCTGCGGCGAATGCCAGACCTCCTGCCAGTCCGCCTGCAAGACCAGCTGCGGCATTGCCAACCAGAAGTGCGAGAGCGCCAAGGAAAGCAAGTAATTGCACACGATTGCACATGAAATGCCGCCGGAAGGCGGCATTTTTTTGGCAGCACCCCCTCAATTCAGCAAAAAATCCGCTGGTGTCCGCAGAGGTAATTGCGGTGCTGCCGCGAAACTAAAGGAGAAAGATTTATGATTCATCAGTATCAGCAGGGCGGCTACAATATCGTTCTGGACGTGTGCTCCGGCTCCGTTCATGTGGTGGACGAGGTCGCCTATGACATTATTTCCATGTTTGAATCTGCCGAAAAAGAGCAGATCCTGGCAGCCATGGCAGAAAAATATCCCCAGCTGGATGCCGGTGATATCGCCCAGTGCTATGACCAGGTGCTGGAGCTGAAGGATGCGGGGAAGCTCTTTGCCCCGGATACCTTTGCCCCCATGGCCGGGCAGCTGAAGCAGAAAACCGCCGGTGTGGTCAAGGCTCTGTGCCTGCACATCGCCCACACCTGCAACCTCAACTGCTCCTACTGCTTCGCCAGCCAGGGCAAGTACCATGGTGAGCGGGCAGTCATGTCCTACGAGGTGGGCAAGCGGGCCCTGGACTTCCTGATTGAAAACTCCGGCACCCGCCGGAACCTGGAGGTGGACTTCTTTGGCGGCGAGCCGCTGATGAACTTCCAGGTGGTGAAGGATCTGGTGGCCTATGCCCGGAGCATCGAAAAGGAAAAGGGCAAGAATTTCCGCTTCACCCTGACCACCAACGGCGTGCTGGTGGATGACGATGTGATTCAGTGGGCCAACCGGGAGTGCAGCAATGTGGTGCTGAGCCTGGACGGCCGGAAGGAGATCCACGACCGCTTCCGGGTGGACTACGCCGGAAACGGCAGCTGGGAGAAGATCGTCCCCAAGTTCCAGAAGTTTGTCCAGGCCCGGGGCGGCAAGGACTACTATATGCGGGGCACCTTCACCCATGCAAACCCGGATTTCCTCCAGGATATTCAGACCATGTTGGATCTGGGCTTCAATGAGCTGAGCATGGAGCCGGTGGTCTGCGCCGCCGACGATCCCTCTGCCCTGACGGAGGACGATCTGCCCATCGTCATGGAGCAGTATGAAAAGCTGGCAGACCTGATGCTCCAGCGGGACAAGGAGGGAAGACCCTTCACCTTCTATCATTATATGATCGAGCTCACCGGCGGCCCCTGCATCTACAAGCGGATCTCCGGCTGCGGCAGCGGAACGGAATACATGGCCGTCACCCCCTGGGGCGACCTGTACCCCTGCCACCAGTTCGTAGGCGAGGAGCGCTTCTGCCTGGGCAACATCTGGCAGGGCGTGACCAACCGGGAGATTCAGAAGGAATTTGCCTGTTGCAACGTCTACGCCCACCCCGAGTGCAGGGACTGCTGGGCAAGACTGTACTGCTCCGGCGGCTGCGCTGCCAACGCCTACCACGCCACCGGCTCTGTCACCGGCGTGTACGAGTATGGCTGTAAGCTGTTCCGCAAGCGGATGGAGTGCGCCATCCGGGTGGCAGTGGCCAGAGCCCTGGGGGAATGATGGATACCCCCATTTGGGATTTTGTCCGGGACTATGCCGCAAGGGATGTCCTGCGGCTGCACATGCCCGGTCACAAGGGTGCGCCGGTGCTGGGGATGGAGGAGCGGGACATTACGGAGATCCCCGGCGCCGACAGCCTGTATGAGGCCGCCGGGATCATCCGCCAAAGCGAGGAAAACGCCAGCCGCCTTTTCGGCTGCCCCACCTTTTATTCTACGGAAGGCTCCTCCCAGTGCATCCGGGCCATGCTCCATTTGGCGGTGCTGGATGCCCGGAAACAGGGGAAGCAGCCCCGGATCGCCGCCGGACGAAACGCCCACAAAACCTTCCTCACCGCCGCAGCCCTGCTGGATTGCGACATTGTATGGATCTATCCTCCGGAAGGGGGCTCCTACCTGTCCTGCAATGTGACCGCCGGGCAGGTGCAGCAGCTTTTGGAGCGGGAGCATCCCACGGCGGTGTACATGACAAGCCCGGACTATCTGGGAAGCACAGCGGACATTGCCGCCATTTCGGCTCTCTGCCGCCAATACGGCGTGCTGCTTCTGGTGGACAACGCCCACGGGGCCTATTTGCGGTTTTTGAAGCCCTCCCGGCACCCCATGGATCTGGGGGCAGATCTGTGCTGCGACTCCGCCCACAAGACCCTCCCGGTGCTCACCGGCGGTGCCTATCTGCACATCGCCCCCTCCACCGGCCTGACCCCCTGGGCCAAAAGCGCCCTGGCCCTCTTTGGCTCCACCAGTCCTTCCTATTTAATATTGCAGTCCCTGGACAGGGTCAACCCCCTGCTGGAGACCCTGCCGGATCGGCTGGAAGCCTTTCTGCCCCGGGTGGAGCAGGTGAAAGGGGCACTGACTGACGCAGGCTACACCCTCTACGGTCACGAGCCCCTGAAAATCACCCTGGAAGCCAAATCCTACGGCTATACCGGGCAGGAATTGGCAGAAATTCTGGAAAAAGACAACATTTTCTGCGAATTTGCCGACCCGGATTACCTGGTGCTGATGTTCACCCCGGAAACCGGGCCCCAGGGTCTTGCCAGACTGAAAACAGCCCTGCTGGCCATCCCCCGGAAACCTGCCATCCTGACCCCGCCCCCGGCCTTCGCACCGGGAAAGCGGATCTGCTCCCCCCGGCAGGCCATGCTCAGCCCCATGGAGGAGCTCCCCGCCCCCCAGTGTTTGGGCCGCACCCTGGCCGCCGCCACCCTGGGCTGCCCTCCCGCCGTCCCCATCGTGGTCAGCGGCGAACAAATCGACCGCCATGCCCTGGAATGCTTTCACTACTACGGCATCACCCATTGCAGCGTCCTGCTGTAAACAAAACCCCCGGTGCAAAACGCATCGGGGGTTTTCTGCCGCCAAATGACCGAGGGGAAATTTCGTAGCGTTCGTAGGGGCGGATATCATCCGCCCGGTTGTTTTCCCATGGGGAAAACAACGTTGGCGCATTGCGCCGACAATGCAATATCGAACATTATACGGTGAAATTCGGCGGTACAATGTCGAAATATGGAATATTCGCAACATTGTTACATCACCCGACCAATATGGTTCTGCTCAAAAACTTGCAACGTTGGCGGGCGGATACTATCCGCCCCTACATGGTCTGTGCCACTGAATTACCTTGGCGGAAATTTCGGGGCGGGTGTGATTTGTAAATTTTTTACACATCCCCTTGGGGGGCATTGACAATAGCAAACAATCGTGCTATTCTATTTTATAAGAAAAAAAGCTGTGACGAAGACACGCTTTTCCGGCAGGATCCTCAGAGAGAACGCCATTTGGTGCAAGGCGTTTGGATTGCCGCCGGGGAGGATACCACTTCCGAGCTGTCCGGCGGAAATGCCGGAACGGGTGCGCCCGTTACTGCGTCAATGAGTGACGGCTGCGGCCGTAACCAGGGTGGAACCGTGGAATACTTTGTATCCCACCCCTGATTTTCAGGGGGTGGGGTTTTTTTATGCAAACCCATAGAAATTTGCCCTTTCCCCAATCAAAAAGGAGGAAATTACCATGTCCGAAGAAAATCTGTACACCTTTGAAAATCCGGAATACCGGAAGACCTACTGGCACACCTGCTCTCACATCATGGCCCAGGCCGTCAAGCGGCTGTGGCCCGAGGTGCAGCTGGCCATCGGCCCCGCCATTGACGAGGGCTGGTACTACGACTTTGACGCCCCCTTCACCTTCACCCCTGACCATCTGGCCAAGATCGAAGCCGAGATGAAGAAGATCTGCAAGGAGCGTCTGCATCTGGAGCGCAGCGAAAAGCCCCGTGCCGAGGCCATTGCCTACATGCAGGAGAAGAACGAGCCTTATAAGGTAGAGCTCATCGAAGATCTGCCGGAGGATGCTGTCATCTCCTTCTACACCCAGGGAGAATTCACCGACCTGTGCGCAGGCCCCCACCTGGATCACACCGGCCGGGTCAAGCACAACGGCTTTAAGCTCACCAAGTCCTGCGGCGCCTACTGGCGGGGAGATTCCAAGCGGAAGATGCTCCAGCGGATTTACGGCATTGGCTTCCCCAGCAAGGACGAGCTGGAGGAGTACCTGAAGAAGCAGGAAGATGCTCTCAAGCGGGATCACAACAAGCTGGGCCGGGAGCTGGAATACTTCACCACCGTGGAGTGCATCGGCCAGGGTCTGCCCATTCTGCTGCCCAAGGGCGCACGGGTGATTCAGACCTTGCAGCGCTGGGTGGAGGACGAGGAGCAGAAGCGGGGCTACCTGCTGACCAAGACCCCCCTCATGGCAAAGTCCGACCTGTACAAGATCTCCGGCCACTGGGATCACTATCTGGACGGTATGTTCGTTCTGGGTGACCCCCATGACGAGACCAAGGAGTGCTTCGCCCTGCGGCCCATGACCTGCCCCTTCCAGTACCAGGTCTACCTGAACCGGGCCAGAAGCTACCGGGATCTGCCCATGCGCCTGGGTGAGACTTCCACCCTGTTCCGCAACGAGGACAGCGGCGAAATGCACGGCCTGATCCGTGTGCGCCAGTTCACCATTTCCGAAGGCCACCTGATCCTCCGTCCCGATCAGCTGGAGGAGGAGTTCAAGGGCTGTCTGGAGTTGGCAAAGTACTGCCTGGAGACGGTGGGTATGCTGGAGGACTGCACCTTCCGGTTCTCCCAGTGGGATCCCGCCAACCCCAAGAACAAGTACGAAGGCACTGCCCAGCAGTGGGAGACTGCCCAGGCGGTGATGAAGCAGATTCTGGACGATCTGAACGTTCAGTACACCGTGGGCATTGACGAGGCCGCCTTCTACGGTCCCAAGCTGGATATCCAGTACAAGAATGTCTTCGGCAAGGAAGATACCATCGTCACCATCCAGATCGACATGCTGCTGGCAGAGCGGTTCGGCATGGAATACACCGACTCCGACGGCCAGAAGAAGCGCCCCTA